>ERZ773099.533-NODE-533-length-32422-cov-10.509593_pt1 | contig 32422 bp, 30 predicted proteins | sample MGYA00511120_ERZ773099 | MGnify/ENA primary metagenome ERZ773099 (study PRJEB29015, sample SAMEA2738012) | human oral metagenome | biome: human oral; feature: human-associated habitat; material: dental | place: China | collected 2104 ... | reverse complement strand
GACCACCAGAAAGAATGTTGATGCTTACATTATCGGTCTTCGCAGATGCTGCTAGCTCCTCGTTCACGTGCGGGGCCTCGGGCGTGCCATAGGTCTCGGCCGAGTCGAAGAGGGTGTAGCCCAGCTCGTGTGCCGCCCGGATGAGGCGGACGGCCTCGGCGTCGTCGGTCGCCGGCCCGAAGCCATGCGAGAGCCCCATGCACCCCAGCCCGATAGCGGACACGGCAAGGCTGGTCCCGAGCGCGGGGCTTCCAATGGTGCGGTGCTGCATGACTGTCTCCTCCCCTTGGGGCTTGCGGGCAGCGCCCTATGCCTGCATCGAGCTCTTGACGGTGCTCAGAAGCCCGCCAATGAGCTGGGTGTCGCTGTGGTCGTAGACGAGCGGGTGGCCGGTGTCGAGCGTGCGGATGCGCGCCCGCTCCTCGGACGTGAGGTCGAAGCCGAACACATCAAGGTTCTCCTCCATGCGCTCGCGGTGCGTGGATTTGGGGATCACCACGACACCCTCGTCGATGAGGGCGCGCAGCGCCACCTGCCCCACGGACCTGCCGTGCGCCTTGCCAACCTCCGCAAGCAGGGGGTTCTCGAAGAAGCCGTTCATGCCCTCCGCGAAGGGGCCCCAGGCCATGTGCTGCACGCCGAGCCTCCCCATGTTCTCGTGCGCGGGCAGCTGCTGCCAGAACACGTGCGTCTCCACCTGGTTCACCATGGGGGCGACGTCCGCGAAGGTGCACAGGTCCAGCAGGCGCACGGGATCGAAGTTGGACACGCCGATGGCGCGCACGAGACCCTCGCCATAGGCGCGCTCCAGATCGCGCCAGGCGCCGTAGTAGTCGCTGTAGGGCTGATGCAGCAGCATGAGGTCGATGCGGTCGGTGCCCAGCAGCTCAAGCGAGCGTCTGACGGAGTCGTAGGCCCTGCCGTCGCCGTAGTTGGAGACCCACACCTTGTCCACGAGGAAGACGTCATCGCGGTCTGCGGCGCCCCTGGCGATGGCCGCCCCCACGCCACGCTCGTTGCCGTAGGCCTGCGCGGTGTCTATCAGGCGATAGCCCACCTCTAGGGCATCGCCCACGCAGCGCTCGGTTGCCTCGTCGTCGATCTGGAAGACGCCGTAGCCCAGCATGGGCATCTCGACGCCGTTGGAAAGCCTTGCATGCTCCATGGTGCCCCCCTCGCGCGGCCTCCTGCGACCGCTTTCTCGCTTGCCTTCGCTAAATAGTATGCTACGCTCCCACTGGCCTGCACGTTTCCCTCTTGGACATTTGGTATGCCCTATGGGAATGCCAAGGCATCAACGGACGGATGGCCAAGGGGAGGGGCCGTGGAGCTCGAGCAGCTTCGCCGGCTGGATCAGATAGCGCGCCTGGGCACCATGTCAGCCGCAGCAGGCGCGTTGCACGTCTCGCAGCCCTCCCTCTCCAAGTCCATGCGCCGCCTTGAGCGCGACCTGGGGCGAGAGCTCTTCTCGCGCACGCCCAACCGCGTGGAGCTCAACGAGGCCGGTCGGGTGGCGCTCGAGCACGCGCGGGCGATCCTCTCACAAGAGCGCCTGCTGAGGGACGACCTCGACGCGCTCTCCCGCCGCCAGCGCACGCTACGGGTGGCTGCGGTGGCGCCAGCCCCCACCTGGCGCCTGACGGCGCTTGCGGTCGAGCGCTTCCCGGGCACCATCCTCGATCCGCAGCTGATGGCCGAGCGGGATGTGGAGGCCTCGCTCATCAACCGCGAGTCCGACCTCGCCATCCTGCTGCGCCCACTGCCACTGCCAGGCGTCCGCTCATGCCCGCTCATGACCGAAGAGCTCTGCCTCAGCGTGCCCGCGGGCCATCGCCTTGCCGGACGGGAGAGCGCCCGGCTGGCCGACGCGAATGGGGAGCCCTTCCTGGTGTACAAGCAGATAGGCTTCTGGATGGACGTAGTCCGGAGCCACCTGCCCGACTCGGAGCTCATCGTGCAGGGCGACAGGACCGTCTTCCTGCGCCTGGCCGCCTCGTCTGGGCTGTGCTGCTTTGCCACCGACGCGCCCGAGAACGCAGGCGCCCTGGGAGACCACGTGCGCGTGCCCCTCGTGGACGCTGACGCACACGCCACCTTCTTCCTCTGCGTGCACGACGATGCCCCGGAGCGGGCGCAGCAGATTGCCGACTGGGCACGGGCGACCAGTCGGCCGCCGGCCGCCGGGCGCAAGCGCCCGTGATCTCAGGGAGGAAGCATGGGAAAGGAACGGCTCGCAGCATTCACTGACGCAGTGCTCGCCATCATCATGACCATCCTGGTGCTTGACCTGCCCAAGCCCGACCCCGTGAGCTGGGAGGGCGTCGCGCGGCTGGGCACCAACCTCTTCGCATACGCCGTGTCCTTCTTCTGGCTGGGCATCATGTGGTTCGGCCACCACAACAACTGGGATCTCATAGAGCGCGTCAGCAGCAAGACCGTGCTGCTGAGCCTGGTCATGCTCTTCTTCGCCTCGCTGTTCCCCTACACCACAAGCCTCGCCGCCGAGAACTTCATGAGCCCGGTCGCGCAGACGCTCTACGGCCTGGACGTGCTCGCCACCACCTTCTCCAACATGGGCCTCTCGTCCTCGCTGGGCGAGGCGAACCCCACTGTCAAGTTCGGGCGGCTCTACACTATCCCGGCCAGGGTCATCGCCGCCGATCTGGGGATGAAGGCTGCAGGCCTCGTGGCTGCCGTCACCGTGTGGCCGCCGGCCATGATGGTGGCTACGCTTGCGAGCCTGGTACTCATAGCCGTGGAGCGCACGAGGGACGCCGGCCACCCCCATGCCTGAGAGCGAACGCGAGAGGCCCTTGGCCTACCGCTCGACGAGGGCGTCGTACTCCTCGTCAGGGACGGGCTCCAGCCACTCGACATGGGCGCCTTTGCCCGGCACGGATTGCGCGACATGCTGGGACCACGAGCGCCTGGCGGCGCCGTGCCAGTGCTTGGCCCCAGCAGGGACGCTCACCACGTCGCCCGGCGAGAGGAAGCGCGCGGGCCTGCCCCACTCCTGGTACCAGCCATGTCCTGCCACGCACACGAGCGGCTGCCCGCCGCCCTCGCTCGCATGGTGCACGTGCCGTGCGATGGCCCTCGCCGGCCACACCAAGCCCAACAAGCGTTCTAGCAGGTGGGACATCGAGCTTTCCGAGGCAAGCGTCATCGTGTGCGACCGGTCGCTGCCACAGGGCCTGGCCGCTGCCTGTGCGGCGCGGAGTGTTCAGGTGCTCTACAAAGAAGGGCATTCGCAGGGGCAGCACTTTGCACAGCACTGCGTCAAGCGCTTGCCCGGCGTATAGTTGGAGGGTCCTGCGATGGCGAGACGCCACCCATCGCCATCGCGCTCGCCACGAAGGTTGGGAGATCGCATGGCACAAAGGTCTACGCGGCGCAGCCAGCTCGCATTCATCTTCACCCACTCCTCCTTCGTGATGGACGTGCCCACAGATCCCAAGACCGGCGCACCGGCCCTCGCCGAGGAGTCCCTCCCCTGGCACCAGCGCTTCTCCCAAGGCCCCATCGCTGCCCTCTATCAGCTGGGATTTGCCGCGCGTGAGTCGTGGTTCACCCCCTCCATGGCCTACCTGCACCGCGTCGCCGATACCTTCCTGCGCTGCATGGTGGGGCAGCCCGACATCGAGGTGGCCCGTGAGGACGCCACGCCGCTCGCAGACGAGGCCACCGTGACGGCACTCGCACTCGGCGCGCCCTTCTCCCCGGGCGCTGAGCTGATTGACGAGGGCTGGGTGCGCGAGATCTTCAACCAGCTGACCTCCCTCTTCAAGGCAGAGGTCGCCGCATGGGATGGCACGGTCGCCAACTACGTGGCCGAAAGGACCCAAGACCTGCGCGTCCCCGAGTGCGTCTTCTTCCACCTCGTCGAGAACCACCGTAACGAGGTGGAAGGCTTCCCCTTCGCCTTCGTGGCCACCTACGCGGTGCGCGGCGACGGTGGCAATGTCGAGCACCTGCCCCTGCGCTACGCCCTCACCGCCTATGGGGCGGACTCCAAGGAGCTGTCAGCCCTGCTGGGCAAGCTGGGACATGCCGCCGACACAAGCGACTTTGTCTCGCGCTTCATGGAGTCGGGCGAGCTCTTCCACCCGCTGCGGCTCACCTCCGACGAAGCCTACGAGTTCCTGCGGGACATCCCTGCCATCGAGGGTGCCGGTGTCCTCTGCCGCGTGCCCGCCTGGTGGCGACGAGGCTCGTCGAGCGTCAGCGTGACGGAGCGCATCGGCGACCTCGGCCCCGGCATCGGCATCGGCTCCGAGGCCTTGCTCTCGACCACCCCCTCCTTCACCGTCGACGGCGAGGAGCTCACGCGCGAGGAGATACTCGACCTCCTTGAGCGCACCGAGGGCTTGGCGCTCATCAAGGGCAAGTGGGTAGAGGTCGATCACGACCGCCTCAAGCGGCTGCTCAGGCTCTTTGACGAGGCGCGGGGCCAGGAGATGAGCATCTTCGAGGCCCTGCGGGCCTCGGCGGGCGGCAGAGGCCAGGAAGGACTCATCGAGGTCGAACGCGGAAAATGGCTCGACGGCCTCCTGCGCCGCATGCGCATGACCGCAGGCGACGAGCTGCCGCCCGTCCCCTCGACTATCGCAGCCACGCTCCGCGGCTACCAGGAGAAGGGCTACGCCTGGCTCGTGCGCATGAACGATCTGGGCTTTGGCGCCTGCCTGGCCGACGACATGGGCCTGGGCAAGACCATCCAGATGCTGGCCTTCCTGGAGCGGCTGCGCATGACCGCCCCGGATGGGGTGCGGGCGCTCCTGGTGGTGCCTGCGTCGCTCCTGGGCAACTGGAGTCACGAGATCGATCGCTTTGCATCTCAGCTCGACTACCAGGTGCTCGCCGGCAGGACCGTCAAGGCCATCGACGAAGAGTGGGCGGCGGTGGCCGACGAGGATCTCCGGGCCGCCCTGTCGTCGGTCACCATCGTCACCTACGCCTTTGCCCAGAAACTCGCGGTCGTGGCCCGCATGCGGTGGGACGTCGTGGTCTGCGACGAGGCGCAGGCCATCAAGAACCCCAATACCAAGCAGACCCGCGCTATCAAGGCCATCCCGGCGCGCATGCACATCGCCATGACGGGTACCCCCGTGGAGAACAACCTCTCCAACCTCTGGTCCATCTTCGACTTCATGGACCGGGGGCTTCTCGGTACAAACAAGGAGTTCAAGGCATATGCCAAGGACCTCTCTGCGTCATCCGGGGGCTATGCCGAGCTGCGCCAGGTCATCTCCCCCTTCATCCTCCGCCGGCTCAAGACCGACAAGTCCATCATCTCCGACCTCCCCGAGAAGCAGGAGATCCCCACGCTCGTCCCGCTCACGTCCAAGCAGGTGGTGCTCTACAACCGGATCGTCGCCCAGATGGAGAAGACTCTGGCCGACGAGGGCATGCCTCCCATCCAGCGCTCGGGTGCCGTGCTGGGCGCCCTCACCAAGCTCAAGCAGGTCTGCAACCACCCTTCCCAGTTCCTGGGGCAGGAGAGCTTTGCCCCCAAGGAAAGCGGCAAGTTCCAGGTGCTAGCCGAGCTCTGCCGGACCATCTACGAAAGGCGTGAGCGGGTGCTCGTATTCACGCAGTTCAAGGAGATGTGCAGACCGCTCGACCGATTGCTGGCGGGGGTCTTCGAACGGCCTGGCCTCGTGATCCACGGCGGCGTGCCGGCAAAGCGCCGCACCAAGCTCGTCGAGCGGTTCCAGGGCGAGGAGTATGTGCCCTATCTGGTCCTCTCGCTCAAGGCTGCAGGGACCGGCCTCAACCTCACCGCTGCCAGCAACGTGATCCACTTTGATCGCTGGTGGAACCCGGCCGTCGAGAATCAGGCCACCGACCGCGCCTTCCGCATCGGCCAGACGCACGACGTCATGGTCTACAAGCTCGTCTGCCAGGACACCTTAGAGGAGCGCATCGACGAGATCATCGCCGCCAAGCAGGGGCTGGCCGACGACGTGGTGGGCGAGCAGGGCAGCTGGGTGGGCACCCTCACCAACGAGGAGGTCTTTGACCTCATGCGCCTGGGCGGGAGGCGGTAGGGATGGCATACCACGGCGGATACGGCTACTACTCCCAGCCTACGATCGGCGAGCTCAAGGCCAGGGCGGGCCGCTCGATCGCCGCGATGCGCAAGAAGGGTCGCGACGTGCGCCCCATCATAGTGGAGGGCCGCGCCATCGCCAAGACCTGGTGGGGCAAGGCCTGGTGCGACAACCTCACGCGCTACGCCGACTTCGCGAGCCGAATCGCCCGAGGCAAGCGCTATGTCCGCGCAGGCTGCGTGCTCGACCTCGTCATCGTGAGAGGGCACGTCTCGGCCCTGGTGCAGGGTACGCGCAAGGACCCCTATCAGGTTGAGGTGGAGGTGCGACCGCTCCCGCCCGCACGCGTCGAGGCGCTCACCCGCAGCTGCACGGCCCGCGCGGCCAACCTGGAGGCACTCACGGAGGGAAGGTTCCCGGAGGAGCTCAAGGACGCCCTCTTCAACCGCGATGCTGGCATCTTCCCCTCCCCCGCCGAGATCTCGTTCGACTGCTCCTGCCCCGACTTCGCCCGCCTCTGCAAGCACGTGGCCTCGGCCCTCTTTGCCGTGGGCACCCGACTTGATGACGAACCGCTGCTCTTCTTCGAGCTGCGCGGCATCGACACCTCCTCCTTCGTGAGGAAGGCCATAGAGCAGAAGATAGGTGACATGCTCGCCAACGCCGACGCGCCCAGCCCTCGCATCCTCCGCATCGACGACGATGCCCTCACCGAGCTCTTTGGCGTGCTGTGAGAGAGTGCATGCTTCGCCATCCACCGGAGCAGGGTGACGGTCCCGTTAGTGGCGCCGGTGCCCCGTGCAACAGACGCTGCATCTGTCGGTTGGAGGCAGAGTCAGGCATTTGCCCTCACTAAGGGAGCCATGCGACACGTTTTCTGAGCATCAGCAGGCATTTTGAAATAGCCTAGCTCTTTCAGGTGTAAGCGTCGGGCGACAATCGCCCCAAACAGTCAGGCAATTATCGCCCCTCGGAGTCAGCGCTGATTAGCCAATCTGAGCCAACGGATAATCGCCGATGCGCCAGCGTGGTTGATGGCTTACTTGCCGGTTCCTACACTCGTAGCTTCGACACCGATGGGACCGCCTCCACCGAGAAGGTCTCACACCCCGCGCCCCGGAAGCTGGGCCCGCGCATCATGTACACGGACGCCTTGTCGAAGATGCGGTCGAGCGTGCAGACGAGCGTGTCGCTGTCCCCCTCGAGGAACTCGTCCCGGTTGTTGACCGGCGTGTTGCTGGTGAGGATGAGCGTGTTGGGCACCTCCTTCTCGTGGCGCCTGTCCACGATGTCAAAGAAGAGGTTGGTGCAGGCGCGGTCGAAGGTGCACCTGCCGATCTCGTCGACCATCAGGCAGGATGGCTTGACCATCGACGAGACGACCTTCGCGGTCGTGCCGCCCTCCACCGCCCTCTCCAGCCTGTCCTTGAGCTCGCTGGCCTTCAGGAAGCACGTCTTGTAGCCCCTCATGCAGCACTCGCGGCCGTATGCCTCGGCGAGGTGCGTCTTCCCGATGCCGCCGGGCCCCACGAACGCGATGTCCTTGCGCGCGTGCAGGTTGGCGAGCGCCGGAAGGCCGCGCAGCGCGGCGGCGTCGCGGCCCTGCATCCTGGCGAAGTCGAAGTTGCCGAGGGTCTTCGGCGCCTTCTGCGGCAGCCCGCCCAGCCGCAGAAGCGTGGCGATCGTGCTCTCGTGGTGACGTTTCGCCAGGTAGGCGAACACCTCGCCGACCGCGGCCAACTCGGCGTCTCCGAAGCCGCAGCGCTCCGCGACGACGGCGACCTCCTCCGCGGGCAGGTCGACCTTGAGCGCGGCCGCGTCGGCGCTGATGGCCTCGTAGGCGCTCGCGAGCGTGCTCTCATCGGCCATCTTCGATCATCCCCCCGAGGTCGAACTTCGCGAGCGCCGGGTTGCCCGCGGGCAGCTCGACGCGCGGGACGGTCGCCCTCACCGGCTGTGACGGCACCTCGCAGGGCTGCGCGTCGACGTGCTGGTCCTCGCAGAAGCTGTCCTTCCTTCCCCAGGTGACGGGGTGGACACAAAGCTCCCGCGCGAGGTCCTCGCTGTATACGTGCAGGCACTCGCCCTCGCGGCTGACTCGGCACACGCTTCCGTCGTACCAGTACGGCACGCCGAGGCGGCGTCCCTCGTAGCTCACGAATCCGTCAAACGTGACGCGGCGTCTGGGACAGAGGTACATGGCGACCTCGTCACCGACCGCAAGCGCGCCCGCGGCGGGCAGGCACTTGCTGCCGCGCTCGTCGGCAGGCACGCAGTCGAGCGCGCGGTGGCAGCTGCCGCCCTGCCGGGCGCACCACGCGAGCGCCTCCTCGTTGAACTGGGTGATGTCGTGGAAGTCGCGACCCGCCAGGAAGTTGTCCTTCACGTAGCGGACCAGGCGTTCGACCTTGCCCTTGGTGAATGGGTGCCTAGGCTTGCAGAGCTTCGTCCTGAATCCGACGCAGGCCATGAACGCCGCATGGTCGGTCTGCCAGACGGGACGTCCCTCGGAGTCCCGGTGGAGCGCGACACTCCTCATGTTGTCGGTCGGCACGTGCTCCGGCACGCCCATGGCCATGAGCGCGTGCACCATGCCGATGAACAGGTTCTCCTGCCTGGCGTTGGGAAAGAACTCCACATAGCAGGTACCACAGTGGTGGCAGATCATCGCGAGGCAGGCGATCTTGCACCTCACGCCGGCCTTGTCCTCGAGGTTCACGAAGCCCCAGTCCATCTGGTACGCCTGGCCCGGCTTGGTGTGGAAGCGCTGCCCGCGGCCGCCCTGCGGCGCCGTCGTCTTGCGCTTCGCCGGCACCAGGGACATGTGCGCCCTGACGTAGTTCTTGACCGTGGTGAGGCCACCTTTGTAGCCGTCTGCGACGAGGCGCTCGTAGACGACCGACGAGTTGGTCACCCCCTTCGCGAGCAGCTCGTCGGCAACTCGCTCGTGGCCGGTCATCTTTGTGACCCCGGCCTTCCTGCCCGTGTTGGCGTGGGGCCTGACCTTGAAGCCGTTCTTCTGAATGGTCCTGAGCCTCGACCTGGTCAGGCCGGTCCTCCTGCGCAGCTCGGCGAGGTTCACGTCCGCCAGGTCGATCGGGTGCCCAGCGTCCTCGGCCATGTCCGAAAGGGCCTTGTCTATAATATCCTGCAGGTCATTGCGCTCGTTGAGTCTGCTCTCCATAGTCCTCCTCACACTGGCGCATCGGCAAAACCAGTGTAGGCCGCTCGACGGCGCAATGGCCGTTTCTGCTTGACCGGGAGTGGCTATTATCTTCTGACTATTCGGGGCTGATATCGCCTGGCGCTAACACCCGCACGCTAGGGACTCGTCCGGTCACGTCGGGATTGTTGGTGCAGGCGGGTCCAGAGAGGGGACGGCCGCCGCCCTGGAATCTGTGTCGGCGAGGGGGCGGGTCCCAGGGAAGGGCGACGACCGCGAGGGGCGCCCCATGACAACCCACGACCGACTCGGGCGGCATGGCCGACCTGCGCGAGATGGCCCGCACCCCGCTGAGCCGATGGTGGACGCCGTGTAACCATCGACCGCGCCGTCCGCCTCGGCCGCGCCGAGCGCACTGACCGTGCCGGTGCCAGACACCTGGCCTTCGGACTTGTGGTCACGTTGCGTGAGGTCAATGGGGTCAACCGTATCAACGAGCTCATGCAACAGCGCATGGCGCAGCGTTGGATCGTCGAGCGCATCGACATCGACCAGCGTGTTGCCCTCTACGAGGCGGCTGAGGTCGATATCGAGTTCGAGGATGAGTAGCACCGCGTCTTGTCACGGCATCAGCGTACCCGAGGGGACTGCGCGGCGCCATCCCTCTCGCGTACGCAGGCGTTTAGTGGAGAAGTAGAGAATGTCCTTAATCGACAGAGGTGACAAGACTACAATAAAAATACCTACGGTCGGTTTTTATTGATAGGGGCTGCTGTGCCGCGAAAAAATGACCCGAAAGGGACAGTCGAGAAAATCATCGTCGTTTCTTTGGAGTTGTTTGCAAAGAAAGGATATGAAAAAACAAGCATGCAAGATATTGTAGAAGCTCTGGGAATGTCGAAAGGGGCTATCTTTTACCACTTCAAGTCGAAGAAGGAAATTCTTGACGCTGCCGTGAGCAGGCAGTCCGAGTATATGAAACGTCAATTGCAAGTGTGGATGGAGGAGATGAAAGGTCGTACTGCTCGGGAAAAGTTGATTGGTATATTGAATCGAAATCTACACACCTTTCAAGCCCACGCCTTGGACAATATCCTTTCGTCACAAACACAAAGTCCGCAATTTGTATTATCTAGTATACGAGAAAGTATAAATAACACCGCCCCCTTCCTTGCAGGTATTATGCGGGAAGGGCAAATGGATGGCACGATTACGACAGATTTTCCCGATGAGTGTGCCGAGTTATTTCTGCTGCTACTCAACATGTGGTGTGATCCTACGATATTTAGATGCGACATTTTTCGGCTGACGATGCGTTTTAAGTGTCTGCAGCAGCTTATGGCCAATATGGGGGCGGATGTGATCAGTGATGATTTCTTGTCAGAGTGCATGGGGCTGATGCACAAATTGTATAGCAAGGGAGATAAATCATGAATAGTAAGCTGGCGGTAAAAACCGAACGTCTTGTCAAGACATTTTCGGGAGATGAAGTTATTAAAGGGTGCAGCCTTTCCATTCCTGCCGGCTGTATTTATGGGCTGATCGGAGCAAATGGCGCAGGAAAAACAACGCTATTCAAATTGCTGATGGGGCTATTAGCACCTACCGCCGGGAGGGTGCGAATCTTTGGTATGGACGTTAGCGAGCATAGAGATGAGGTGATGAGGCATATTGGCAGCATCATAGAGACTCCAATTTTTTACGACCATTTGTCTGCGCGTAGTAATTTGGAAATCCATCTGGAGTATATGGGGCTCACGGGAGACATCCCCGCAGCTTTGAATATGGTTGGCCTTACCTCCATCAACAACCAGCCTGTATCGAAGTTTTCATTGGGCATGCGGCAACGATTGGGTATTGCAAGGGCGGTGATACACAAGCCTAAGCTACTCATTCTTGACGAGCCAATCAATGGACTTGACCCTCTTGGCATTCGTGAAATGCGAGAGCTGTTCTTGACGCTAAAGACAAAATTCCATATGACAATACTCATATCCAGTCATATTCTTGGGGAGGTTGAGCTGACTGCAGACACCGTTGGGGTTCTGGTGAATGGGGTGATTGCCCAAGAGGTCACACCATCTGTTGTTCAGGGGCAGTATCCAAATGGTCTAGAAGATTACTTTTTCAATATCATGGCAGAAAGGAAACGAGATGTTTAGGCTCATGGAGCTGGAGCTTAGGAGAAACAAGCTGAGACCATATGTAATCGTCAGCATTGTCACTAGCGTTACTATGACGGCGTTTCTATTTCTGCTTGCCTATGCTCCACATATTGATTCCGACCCTGATTTACAAATATTTATTGGATATAGAAATCTGACCCTGCTGTTCTCTGCCGTAAATATGGCCATATTTGCCACACTTTCAGCCACAATGTACTCTCGATTCGTGGTTGAAGAATACAAGGGAAAACGTGCAATTCTCCTCCTATCTTATCCGGTGGAAAGAGACAAAATCATGCTCGCGAAGTTAGCCGTCGTGTTTTTGTTTGTCTTTTTTGCCATGACATTAAGTAGCCTGTTAGCGTTCGGAATTTTTAGTGTATCAGAGACGATTGCACCCTTGGTAGATGAGGCGCTGTCTTTGCAAACGCTTTTGAGGGCGCTTAGAGTGGCTACGATTATGGCAATCATTGCTGCCGAAATCGGAATTATGGCAGTGGGGGTTGGCTTCATTAAGAAGTCTGTTCCAGCGACAATTATATCCGCTGCTCTATTATCCTCGTTGTTCTGCAATATTATGCTCAACGTGACAAGCGATGCTGTTAAAAGCGATATGACTGTTACCATTTTTATCTCAATCACAACCCTAGCAGGAATGGTGATATCAGTAACACTTATGAAAATGGTAGCAAATATGGAGGTTGAATAATATGGAAGACTTTATAGATGATTTACTTGAAGGGCTGCTTGGTAGTATCAGCCCACAAATAAATATTATTGCCAGCATGGCATTACTGATAGTCGGGCTTGTTGTCCTCATGTTTAGGAGAGAGAAAGAATCAAGAAGACAGAGGACCGTCGCCTTGATCCTGATGGGGATTGGCTGCATAGGGCTATTGAAAGGTGTTATTCAATTGATATTGTAACTGGCTCTAACGACTCTCTCTAGTTAGTAGGATAGGAAATCCTATGCGCGGTTTCCCATACATCAGGCGTGCGGTCGGTACGACGCGCGTCGCCCTGTTCGTGTTTGTCGAGGCATCGCATAGCATTTTGAGCGTGGGCATCGCGTTGCTGCTGAGTGCCTTGCTCGACGCGATCTCTGCGGCCATCGCGACGAAAGGCGTCGAGCCCATAGGCCGCGTGGCCCTCATCGCCTGTGCCTATATGGTGGTGTGGGGCCTCCTTATCATCGTCTGCGGGCACCTCAAGGCCGCGCTCGTCCGGGATGTCATGGTGAGCATGCGCCAGCGGGTGATGGAGGGCCTGCTCGTGGCGGGCGCCACAGGCGACATATGTGGCGGTAGCGCCGACCACCTGACGCTCCTCGGTCAGAACATGGATACGCTCGAGAGCGACTGGCTCAAGGGGATGTGCGACATGCTTGCGTCCTGCCTACAGATTGCCGTCGCCTGTGCCACGCTCGTGTACATCAACCCCCTCGTGGCCGTCATCTCGCTGGTCGGCATGGCCATCCCCACCTTGGTGCCACGGCTGTTCGCCAAGCGGCTGGGTGCCCAGCAGCGGAAGATCATCGCGAGCGCCACGGCCTACAACGGCAGGGTGCGCGATGCCGCTCAGGGTGGGGAGGTCGTGAGGTCCTTTCATGTCGAGGACGCGATGGGGGCGCTGCACCGGGCGGCCGCCCGACTGTTGGAGGGCGACAAGGCCAGCCTGGCCCGCACGATGGTGCTGGTCTCAGGTGCGGCGACCACCGCTGGGGCCATCGTCCAGTTTGCCATCATGGGCCTCACGGGCGTCTTTGCCGTGCACGGTCTCGTGACGATTGGCAGCGTCGTTGCCGTCACGCAGCTCTCGGGGCAGGCGATAGCACCCGTGGCGGAGCTCTCCGGCAAGCTGGGTCAGCTCAAGGCCACCTACCCCATCCTCGACAAGGTCGATGCCCTGGCTGCGCGCCTGGATACCCCTGCGGGTCCTTCCTCATGTGTGATGCGCCATACCATCGAGCTGCGAGACGTGGACTTCTCCTATGGGCGGGATGTGGGCGGCGCGGCCGCCGGTGACCGTGCGGGCAAGCCCATAGCCAGCGACCTCTCCGTGCGCTTCGAGCGGGGGAGGAAGTATGCCATCGTCGGTGAGTCCGGGAGCGGCAAGAGCACCATCCTCAAGCTGGTCGCGGGACAGCTCAGGCCTGCCAGGGGTGAGCTGCTGGTCGACGGCCATGCGGGCAGGGTTCCCGACGCCGCCTTCATCCATCAGGGCGTCTTCCTCTTTGATGACAGCCTGAGGAGCAACATCACGCTCTATCAGGAGTTCCCGCGCAAGGAGGTCGAGCGTGCGATCGAGCGCGCGGGCCTTGCCGGCGTCGTCGCGGCGTTGCCGGACGGCCTGGGCACGCGGGTGCGCGAGGGCGGCTCGCGTCTCTCGGGAGGGGAGCGGCAACGCGTGGCCATCGCGAGGGCGCTCCTGCACAGCAAGGGGCTGCTGCTGGTGGACGAGGCGACATCGGCCTTGGACAAGGCGACGGCGGCCAAGGTCGAGGACGTGCTCCTCTCCCTTGGGGACGTGACGATGATAGAGGTCACGCATCACCTGGACGAGGGCCGCGCCCGTCGCTACGACGCCGTGCTCACGATGCGGGATGGTAGGCTGCTACCAACGGAGGTGCGCTGAGCAGGGGCCGGCGCACGTCTGACCGCGGATGGGGCCATCGCAGGCGCGACCTGCTCGGCGCCACTACGCCCGAGACGGGCGACAAGACCATCGCGGCGCCCGAGGAACAGCTGGCCTGGGCGCCGCGACCCAACCGAGGCGCGTCCTCTCGTTGCTGCGACGACCGCTCCTCATCGCTGCTCGGTCGCCAGCATCCCGGAGATGTAGCTGAAGCGGTGGTCGATGTGGCTGATCTGCGTCTCGCCCAGCTCCGCCCAGTCTCGTGTCAGGTCGTACGCCCGCAGCGACTCTTCCGACTGGACGTAGAGCGTGTTGCAAATGTCAAGAACTATATCCCTGGTAAGGTAAGCACTTTTTCCATAGGTAGGGTAAGCGCTGCTTCATTCCTGCGGTAAGCAGTTTCTCCTCCGTTTCGGTAAGGAGCTTCTCCCTCCCACGGTAAGGACTTTTTCCAGCAGAGCAGGCAGGAGGCCGCGCGGGGTTCGTCCCCCGCGCGGCCTTCGCCGTCGATTTTCCGGACTCTCCGCTCTCTTACCGGGCGGCTACAGCTCGCTCGCGTAGAGCTCCGGGTGCTTCAGCCGGTAGGATTCTCCCCTGAGCGAGTGGCACCGCGCATGGTGCAGGATCCTGTCGAGCATCGCAGTCGTGAGCACCTGGTCGCCCATCAGCTCTTCCCACTGCGTGATCTCCTTGTTGGTGGCGAGGATCATGCTCGAGCTCTCGTACGCGTCCGACACGAAGCCGAGGAACCGGTTCGCCTGGTTCCTCGTTATGGGCGTGTAGCCGATCTCGTCCACGATGACGAGCTGCGCCTTCCTCAGGTACCGCAGGCGGAACCCGGCCTTGCGGTCGACCTCCGCCTTGTCGAGCGTGTCGATGAGCGATTCCATCTTCTCGAAGGCGACGGCGTGCCCCTCGTCCACCGCCCTCAGACCGAGCCCCAGGGCGATCATGGCCTTGCCCAGCCCGGGAGGGCCCGCCAGCACGATGTTGCCGTGGGCGTCCGGCCATCCCAGGTCGGCGAGCTGCTCGACCTGCGCCTGCGTGATTCCGCCCTCCGGCTCTCCTGCGTCGAGCTCCTCTATGGGACGCACGCTCGGAGGGAAGTGCGCGGCTGCGTAGCTGCGCCTGCGCCTGCGCGCGTTGCGGCCCTCGACCTCCGCCATGAGCAGCATGTTCAGGAAGTCGCGGTGGCCGATGCCGTTGCGCCCCGCCGTCTCCGGCATGTCGGGCAGCTGCCTCGCCGCGTGCTTCACGCCGAAGGTCTCCGGCATCGACGCGAGCTGGCCCATCTGCACCGTTGATTCCGCCGTCATGACGCGCACCCTTCCTCGAATGCCCTCCTGTGGCTGCCCATGCCCCTGCCGTCCACGTCGGCGGCGGGGACGGCCTCCGCCGCGATCTGGGCGCCGCCTCCGGCGCGTCTGGCCTCGACGAGGTCGAACACGGCCCTGAACTGCGTGTACCGGTAGCGGAAGTCGCGGCAGCAGATTTCCATCACCTCGGCCGCCAGCGCGCGCGAGGGCTTCCCCTCGTCGAGGTGGCGCTCGACCGCGGCGAGCTGCCTTCCCAGGTGGCGGGCCTGGTTCTCCCCCTTGAGGCCGTTGATGAGGTGCCGGGAGTCCGTGCAGTTCCACTTGGGCCGCATGCGCTCGGCAATGTCGGTCCAGTCGCCCTCGGGCTCCCTACGGTGCTCCTCTAGCCGCCGGGACGAGCCCTTCACGGGGCTTGTCCCGTGCACGCAGGCGTGCCGCCGGTCCGCGTCGTGGATGTGCGGCTTGCTGCCGATGACGCGGTGGAGCGCCTTCGAGTGGCACATCTTCCACGGGACCGGGTACCTCACGGACCCGTACGGGGCGAACGGCTGCGAGTCGACGGGGGTCTCCCTCAAATCGAGCGGCGCCGCCTCGTAGACGCTCGGCGGCAGCGGCCGCGGGGCGGCTTTCTCACGTCGCTCGAGCTCGACCGGCGGGATCCGGAACGTCCCCTGGTGGATCCTGCGGTTGGCGCGGTCGTTCCACGCGGGCGGCGTGCGCAGCACCTCGTCGACCGTCGCCAGCGGGCGCGCGGAGAAGTAGGACGATCTCGCGTACTTCACCGTGTTCTCGACCGCGCCCCTGCTCTCCGGATCGGCCTTGGCGCAGACCCACAGGCCCATCTCCTGCCCCGACAGGAATTCCTCGAACGTGGCCGTCCCGGACACCTCGCCGTATATCTCCTCGGTCACGAACACGCTGTCCTGGTCGATGACCGGCGTCTTCGGCCTGCCGCCCACCTTGCGGGCGAGGCGATGAATCGCGCGGCACGCCTCTTCGGCGTCGAGCCTGTGGTCCTGGGCGCAGACCCACAGGTGGCGCGAGTGCCAGGGCGGTATGTTCATGAGGTGGACGGTGAGGCCGCCCTCGCACCCCTGCTGGCCGAAGTCGATCTGCGCCTTCTCTCCGGCGGGCGGCGTGTCCATCGCATCGTGGCGGCGGCGTGTGTCGGCGGGTTGCGGGATCGCCCCCTCGTCCTCCAGCTTGTGGACGAGGTGGCGCAGCGTCTGCTCGTTGCCGGGCAGCCGCTCGGACTCGCCGGAATCGACGTACCTCTCGACGAGCACGTCGTAGACCGAGCTCATCTTGCAATTGGGATTGCGGGCGACGATCTCGACGACGGCGTCGCGGAACGGCTGCACGTCGAACGCCATCTGCCTGCTCACCTTGGCGTGGTTGTCCTCCGGCGCGGCGTCCATGTCGTGGTACTTGCGCACGGTCTTGATGTGCGGAACTTTCCTGTGCCTGCGCTTGAGGTCGTCGTAGACCTCCTGCACGGTGAAGCCGGAAAGCCTCAGCTCCTGTATCTCATCGATCATCTTGTCCTGTGTCATCTGGTTTGCTCCTGGCGGTCGACGCTTGGTCGCGTGCTTCCGCTAGGATGCCAGACGACATCTCCTTCCCATCTCGGCATGGAAATTCTCCTCACCGCCGGAGGGAAGTTCTGCTTACCGGACGCTGGAAAACTGATTACCGGGCCCTTGGAAAACTGCTTACCGTGGAACGGAAGAAGTCCTTACCCCACTGCGGTAAAAACACCCTACCGTCCACATCGGGGCCGAGGCCATGCCCGACGGCTGGCCGCGCGGGGCCGCCTGCCGCGAGATCGGGCCCGTGGTCGCCGTCGAGAGGAGGGCGGGGCGCAGGCGCGCGGACGTCGTCGCCGCCGTGGCGCCGGGCGCCGGAGTCGGCCGCGCGGGGGGCACCGACGACAAGGCTAAGGTGACGGTGCGCATGGGCTGCGGTCCCACGACACCGACAACCTCGTCGCGCTTCTCATGCTGCGCTGCTCCGATGGGCAGCCGGCACTTCCCTGGGAGGATCGCGGGGAGGAGAGGAGGAAGGTGGCACGGGACAACCAGGCGACCTCTAGGCCACGAGAACTACCGAAGGCTCGCTTTCTCTCTGGTGCCTGGCAACGGTTTTATTCGAGCAACAGTTATGGCTAAGCTCCTACAGGGAAAGCCTTTTCGCATTGGCGGGTTTTAGATAATTCTTCTTCAGGTCTCTTATGCTCATGAAGAACTCCTTCTCCGAGTTGCTTAGCCCTTCGTTTTTGCGCTTCTCCTCGAGAAGCGCAAGGGTGCAGAACATGTCCGCCGCCTGGAACAGACTGTAGTCGGAGGGGGACACCTTCCTGACTTCCGCCTCCAGGAAAGCGTTGAAGAGCGTGTTCACGAGGTTGGTTATCTCCTTTTGCCCGTTGTCGTAGTAGACGATTATGCGGTCGAAGGACTGCAGGAATGCGAGGTGATCCTTCAGGAACGTGCTTACCTCGCGAGATATCCTGGATACCATCTGGTCGTGGTCTGAGAACTCTCGTTTCTTAAAGGCGAAGGATTTGTAGGAGATATCGCACAAGCGCATGAAGGTGAAGAGGGACCGGAAGAGCTTGCGGCGCGCCGTGAGATCCATGCCGGAGTAGTCCCTCTCTCGCCTGATGAGCGGGGCGGAGTGTATGGCGTGGTTCTCCGCGAAATTCTGCTCGACGAGATGGCGCTTCAGGTGGTCGATTTGCTCTGAGATGTCGGAGCCCTGATCGTGAAAGACCAGGGTGATGATGTAGTACGGGGCGTGGTGCTCGTAAGACCCGAAATCACCCGATTCGTCTATGAATACGCTGAGCCTAGACATTTATCCCCTAAAACAAAAGTGGCGGGGAAAACGTCCCCGCCCTTGGGTGGACCAGGGCCTTTCGGCCAGCCCAGAATATATTTCATTTATAGCAGATTTCTCGATTTATGTCTATGGAGGGAAGATGGTCAGGATGGCATTGCGGAAGAAGATGCCGTCCTGCGTAGGGCTTCTTCGCTTTGGGCTTAGTCGTGAACCTGCAGGCGAACTGCCTGCCGCCTACCCAGTAGACCATCCAGCTCCATTTATCATGGAACGCCTTGCTTGCCCCGGGGTATGAAAGCGGGCGGGCGTCTATCTTCGCGAAGTCCATTCTCGGCCTCCTATGCAATGGGATGCCTGATGACTGTCTTGAGGTTTTCAGGCTTCATCCGGCGAGGATCGCCCAGGTATATCTCGTGGTGGAGACAGATCCGCGGGACGACTCCATCGCAGTCCAGAAAGCCGAGGATGTCCTGCGGGTCCGAACCGCTCGCGTTTCCGATGTCGAGGCGAAGGTTCTGATCAGCAACAAAACTCGAAAGCTTCGCGATCGTTGCGGGCTCATCGTCGTAGGGGCCTTTGTGCATGATCTGCGCACAAGTTCCTTCCGAGAAACGGACGAGGCGCAGATTTCCGTGTTCGACTGCGGACGCGAGTTCGGGCTTCTTGTCGATGACGAGCGAGCAGATGTGCTCGAATGCCTCGGGGCCACGAAGTCTGGCTGGCGGATGAGGGACACCCAGGATAATGAACTTTTGTCGGATATCCCCGTTCCATCGAACGCATCGGACCGTGTGCCGCGACCCGGCCCCTGCGACCGGCTGGGGCGCGCCGCCCGGACCGTTCCGGGGGCGCGGCTGCGTCGCGCCCGGCGCGACCTCTCGTTCGGGCCGCGGCGGCCGGTACGCACCCGAGGCGATGGCCTCGCGTTCGCCTCGGGGGTCTACCTCTACACCGCCTGCTGCGTGGTGGCAAACGAGTTCTACGCCCCCGGGATGGCCGTGGTGGCCGGGCAGGTGGGGCATGCCGTGGACCGGGCGTGGGTGGCCCTGCGCCTGGCCCACTTCGTCGCGGCCTCGGCCCTGTCGTTGCTCGTCGCCCTCATGCTCCGAGGCATCGCCGAGCGCTACCGCTACTACGGCCTCCTCCCCCGCCTCCAGTAGGCCACCATCTACCTCTGCGCCCTCCACCCCGCCGGCGATGCCTTCGAGCGCGCGGGATCGCGGCTTGAGGCCTCCCGCGCGGCCCAGGAGGGGGACGTCGGGTAGGCGGGGCCTGGGGCAAGCCCGGCCCCGGTCCCCGCACCCCTACGGTGACGCCGTGGCCGCCTGCGGTGACACCAGCGACCTCCAGGCCCCGGGTGCCGTGTAGGTGTCCGCCACCCCCTGGCGGGAGGACGAGAGCTCGCCTGTCGTGAGCCACCTCTTGTCCCTCGCGGAGAGCCACCCCCGGCCGCCCACGCCCGCGGGGAGCGCCGTGTGCCTGTCGGTGGAGAGGACGTTCCCGCACCCCTCCCCGACCGCCAGGGAGGAGAGCGACGAGCAGCCAAAGAACATCCCCCACATGCCCTCGACCCGGGAGGTGTCCCAGCCGGAGAGGTCGAGGGAGGGGAGCGAGGCGCAGCCGCAGAACATGCCGCTCATGCCGGTGACCTTCGAGGTGTCCCAGCCCGAGAGGTCGAGGGAAACCAGCGTGGAGCAGTCGGCGAACATGCCACCTGTGAGCCAGTTGCTCATGTACGTGACCCTCGAGGTGTCCCAACCGGAGAGGTCGAGGGATCGGAGCGAGGCGCAGCCGGAGAACATGCCGCCCATGTCCTCGACCCGCGAGGTGTCCCAGCTGGAGAGGTCGAGGGACGCGAGCGAGGAGCAGCCGGAGAACATGCCGCTCATGCCGGTGACCCGCGAGGTGTCGAGGCCCGAGAGGTCGAGGGACGCGAGCGAGGAGCAGCCGGAGAACATGCCACTCATGTCCGTAACCTGCGAGGTGTCGAGCGGCGAGAGGTCGAGGGAGGTGAGCGACGAGCAGCCGGAGAACATGAATCTCATGTCCGTGACCTGCGAGGTGTCGAGCGGCGAGAGGCCGAGCGACGTGAGCGAGCAGCAGCCGTCGAACATGTGTTCCATATCGGTGACCATCGATGTGTCCCAGCCCGAGAGGTCGAGAGAGGAGAGCGACGGGCAGCTCCAGAACATCCCCCACATGCGCTCGACCCGCGAGGTGTCCCAGCCGGAGAGGTCGAGGGAGGAGAGCGACGAGCAGCCGGAGAACATGGCCCCCATGCTCCCGACCTGCGAGGTGTCCCAGCCGGAGAGGTCGAGGAAGGGGAGCGAGGTGCAGCCGGAGAACATCCCCCACATGCCCGTGACCCGCGAGGTGTCCCAGCCGGAGAGGTCGAGGGAGGCGAGCGACGAGCACCCGAGGAACATGTCCCCCATGTACTGAGCTCGCGAGGTGTCCCAGCCGGAGAGGTCGAGGGACCGGAGCGACGAGCACGCGAAGAACATGTCCCCCATGTTTGTGACCCGCGAGGTGTCGAGGCCCGAGAGGTCGAGGGCCTCCATCGCGTACAGGCCCCCGAAGAGGTAGCCTGAGTCCGCAGGCGCCAGGACGCCCTCCTCGACGGTCACCGACTTGACGGCGTGCCGGAGGTCTTCGTCGGGCAGCGCGTCGCGGACGCGGGCCATCTCCCCAGACACCCCGTCCGTGGGGCGGATGGCGAGCGTGCCGGTCCACGTGTCGAGCTCGTAGGTGCAGCCGGCGCCGATGGTGCCGACCCTCGGCGCCTCGCGGGGCGGCGCCGTGGCCAGCATGAGCGCGAACGTAAGGCATGCGGCGAGGGTCACCAGGCGAAGCGCCGTGATGCCCGTGTGGCCGTGGGTGGTCCTCCGGTCTTTCCGTGCGCCGGGGTCTTGGGGCGCCTGTTCCTCCATGGTCCCTCCTCCGTCTCCCTCGTGGGGTCCGCCACGTGCCCAGTATATGCTATGCGGGCCCTCGGGCTGCCGGATGGCCCCGAGCCGCGCCGTGCGTGCCACTCGGCGCCACCGGTTGGCACGCACGTCGCGCACTCGGCGTCACCGAGTGGCACAAAGGCCGGCATATGCGCAGTTGCTGGGAGGTGTCGTGCCACTCGGCGTCACCGGTTGGCACGCGCATCGCGCACTCGGCGTTACCGAGTGGCGTGGCCGAGCCCGTGGTCCCGGTGCCCGATCGACGCCGCGACGGTGTCGCGACGACGGAAAGCATGCGGGTGCGTGGGGCGCTCCCGAAGGGTCGTCCGCCACCCTCGACGGGGTTGCGGGCGGGGTCCGGAGCGACAACCGGGGGCATTGCTGGCCCATCCGTGGGAAGTGACGTATGATGGTGCGGTAGGGCGACACGGCCGTGCGGTAAGGCGCGCGGGCCGGAGGGAGGAGGACACATGGGCGGGAGCGGCGGCGTGGCCCGCAGGGTCGGGAGGGCGCTCGTGCTGCTGGGGGCGGTCCTCCTCCTGGTGGGGGACGTGCTTCGATTCGTGGGGTATGTCATCCCCACCTTTCCTGAGGTCCTCGCCGACGTGCGGCTCTGGGGGCTCGAGGGGGCGCTCTCGGGGGAGAGGGACTCCATAAAGGCGTACATTCTGCTAGGGGAGGTGCTCACAGACGCCTACCCGCTCTGCGCGGCCGCCTTGGCGCTCCTGTGGCTGAGGAGGGGCAGGGTGCGCGCCCTGGGTCCCCTCGCGGTGCACATCCTCGGTTTCTCACTCGCCTGCATCCGTGATTGCTCCCCCACGCGGGTCTGGTGGTTCCCCATGACCCTCGGGGTGGTCGCGCTCCTCGCGGGGGCCGCACTCCTGGCGGAGCGGCACCCAGGTGGCGGCAGCGTGCCGTCGCGCTACGGCAGGGCCGCTGGCGACGTCGCGACGCTGGGCCTCGCGTTCGTCTCGGGGATCTACCTCTACACTGTCTGCACTGCGGTGTGCTACGAGTTCTACGCCTCCGGGATGACGAAGCTTGCCGTGCAGGTGGGGCATGTCGTGGACCGGACGTGGGTGGTCCTGCGCCTGGCCCACTTCCTCGCGGCGTCGGCCCTGGCGCTGCTCGTCGGCCTCGAGCGCCCGGGACCAGGCGGGGAGGCGGGGTGGCGCGGGCGCATGGCCCTTCGAGCGGCGGAGTGCGCGGCTCTGGTCGCCCTCATGCTCCGAGGCATCGCCGAGCACTACCGCTACTACGGCTTCCTCCCCCGTGTCCAGCAGGTCACCATCTGCCTCTGCGCCCTCTGTCTGGTCGGCGCCGCCCTCGAGCGCGTGGGCGCGAGGCTTGACGGGGACGTAGGACGGAGGATGGTTGGGAATGACAGCGACGGGGCTGGTGGTCGGGCTGAGAGTGGCAGCCCGGGAAACGCTGGTGCGGACGAGTCCGGGGCCTGATGTAGGCATTGGGGGCCAATCGACTGCGTGCGCGCCTCGGCCCAGTGTCCCCATGGCGACGGTGGGTCTGCCTGCGGACTGTGCGGCACCACTCAATCCGCATTCGGCCAATCGGCCAATTGCTCGCCTGTCGGTCCGCGCGTCGCACGTGCACACTTGCGCCTCTCTTGCATGTCGCACCCAAATGTTTCGAGTAGGCTACCGAATATGACTTGACAGCGAGGAAACGTCCACATAGGTTATTATCTTCCTATAGAGAACGAGAGGGCGTCAGCGGCACAGGTTGTAGACGCCCTCAGGACACGCCATACGGGCCAATCCATTGGATGGGAGGGAAGCATGAAACTGAACAACGCACAGCTTGCAGGCTCCTCCCGACGCCAGGATCGACGAATCTCGCTGCGACGCCAGCGCGTGTAGCTTCGGTCCTCTGAGGAAGACTTACACCCTCACCACGACAGACGGACTGATTCGGCACCCGGCATCGCCGGGGCCTTTCTTTTACCTCAGGTGTCGCAGCACTATCCAGTCTCTTGTTAACTCACACCTGCGCAATCAATATCAAGAAGGTAGGACATCATGGCAAACGTATATGAAAACGTACATGGCAACGCCAAGGAGAAGGTCGTACTTGCATACTCCGGTGGCCTCGACACCTCGGTCATGGTCAAGTGGTTGCAGCTCGAGAAGGGCCTCGACGTGGTGGCCATCTGCGGAAACGTCGGCCAGGACGCAGAGGACCTCGCCTGGGTCGAGAAGAAGGCCTATGACATGGGCGCCGTCTATTCCGAGGCGCTCGACATGCGTGAGGAGTATGCCGAGGAGTTTCTGACCAAGGCCATCGCGGCCAATGGCCTCTACGAGGACAGCTACCCGCTGCTCTCGGCACTCTCGCGTCCGCTGATCGTGAGCAAGCTCGTTGACATCGCGCATAAGACCGGCGCCTCCTACATTGCCCACGGCTGCACCGGCAAGGGCAACGACCAGGTGCGCTTCGAGACCTGCATCCACGCTCTTGACCCCAAGCTCAAGATCCTCGCCCCCGTGCGCGAGTGGGACCTCCTTACCCGCGAGCAGGAGATGGAGTGGGCCAAGGCCCACGGAGTGCCCGTCCCCACCACTGCGGCGAAGCCCTACTCCATCGACGATAACCTCTGGGGCCGTGCCATCGAGTGCGGCGTCCTTGAGGATCCCTGGATGGAGCCGCCTGCGGACATCTGGACGATGACCGCCTCCGCAGAGGACGCCCCCGACACGCCCGAGGAGATCGTGCTCGGCTTCGAGCAGGGCAAGCCCGTCTCGCTGAACGGCGAGCAGATGGACCTGCTGCCGCTCATCATCAAGATGAACGAGATCTGCGGCAAGCACGGCTATGGTCGCCTCGACATGATCGAGGATCGCGTCGTGGGTCTTAAGAGCCACGAGTGCTACGAATGCCCGGCGTCGCTGGCTCTCATCACCATGCACCACGCCCTCGAGACCCTCTGTCTCGATGCCGACACGCTCAAGTACAAGCACCTGATCGACCAACAGTGGGCGACCGTCGTCTATGACGGCCTCTGGTTCTCGCAGCTCAAGGAGGCCCTGGACGCCTTCTGCGCCAGCACTCAGGCCTTTGTGAGCGGCGAGGTCAAAGCCAAGCTCTACAAGGGTTCGCTGAGCGTCATCGGCCGCAGGAGCGCCTACTCGCTCTATGACTTCAACCTAGCGACCTACGGCGTCGGGGACAGCTTCGACCGCAGCGCGTCCAAGGGCTTCATCGACCTCCACAGCCTGCCCAGCAAGACTTGGTCGGGCGTGCAGGGACCAGCGGCCCAGCTGAATAGCAAGACACGCGAGGAGGATGGATCCGCCTTCATGGTCGCCGACAGCCTCTCTGCGTGACGACGCGAAACGCCGGCCGTCTTGTGCGGCGCAGGAGATAGTATGTATGTGGCGCCTTGCCTGACATGTGGGGCAAGGCGCCCTGCCTTGGGGCGGGCTTGGGAGGTCGATCACGGAGGAGGGACGTCACATGGCACTCTGGTCAGGTAGGTTCGAGCAGAGCGTGAGCGAGTTCACGCAGCGCTTTGGAGCGTCTCTGCCCGTCGACAAGCGAATGTACAAGCAGGACATCGCGGGCTCCATCGCGCACGCGAGGATGCTGGGCAGGCAGGGGATCCTCTCTGACACCGACGTCGAGCACATAGAGGTGGGCCTCCTTGAGATTGAGCACCAGATAGACCAGGGCAAGTTCAAGTGGAACATCAACGACGAGGACATCCACATGGCCGTGGAGTCCGAGCTCATCGAGGATATAGGTGCCGCTGGGGCGCGCCTGCACACGGGGCGCTCGCGCAACGATCAGGTGGCGACCGACATCCGCCTCTATGCCAAGCACCTGCTCATGAACCTCATCTCCGAGAACTACTCCCTGCGCAAGGTCATCGTCCGTGCCGCCCGCAAGAACTTTGGCACCATCATGCCGGGCTACACCCACATGCAGCACGCCCAGCCGGTACTCTTCTCCCATCACCTGCTCGCCTATTTCTGGATGTTCTCTCGCGACTATACGCGCCTCATGGCTGCCTACCAGGCGGCGGACGCCAGCCCGCTTGGCGCGGCGGCCCTCGCCGGCACCACCTACCCGCTCGATCGCTTCTACACGGCCGAGCTTCTGGGCTTTGACCATCCCGTTCCCAACTCGATGGACGCCGTGAGCGACCGCGACTACCTGATTGACCTGCTCTATGCCTGCAGCATGGGCATGATGCACCTCTCGCGTCTCTGCGAGGAGATCATCACCTGGTCCACGACGGAGTTCGGCTTTATCACGCTCTCGGACGCCTACTCCACGGGCTCGTCCATCATGCCGCAGAAGAAGAACCCCGACTTCGCCGAGCTCACGCGCGGCAAGACGGGACGCGTCTACGGTGACCTCATGGGGCTTCTGGTCACCATGAAGTCGTTGCCGTTGGCCTACAACAAGGATCTCCAGGAGTGCAAGGAGGGTGCCGTCGACGCCGCGCACACCCTGCGTGACGCCATGATCTGCATGGAGGGCATGATAGACAGCTGGGAGGTCCACTCACATCAGATGCTTGCCGAGGCGGGCCTGGGCTTTACGGCGGCGACGGACGTGGCGGACTACCTTGCCAAGCGCGGGTTGCCCTTCCGCAAGGCGCACGAGATCGTGGGCAGGCTCGTGCTCTACTGCGAGAGGCACCGCGTGGGGCTCGAGGACCTGACCGCAGAGGAGTTCCAGAAGTTCTCGCCGCTCTTTGGCAAGGACGTCGTCGAGGACCTGAACCCAGAGGGCATCGTGAGGGCGAGGGATACCTACGGAGGCACCGGCCACGAGGCGGTGAGGCTCCAGATGCACGAGGCGTCCAAGCTGCTCAAGCACGACCGGCGCCAGGTCAAGGCCCTGCGGGACAAGAGCGAGGGCAGGCCCGGCGCGTAAGGCGTGGCCATGCGACTCTGTGCCGGTGCGGCGTTCCCCGCGACGCACGCGATACTCGCGAGCGCGCCTGACGCCATCCCGGCATCTGGCGGTCCGGGACCTATGTGCGCTGCGCCGTGCCTCGCGCAGGCCGTCCCGAGCACGGTGTAAGGACATGGGTCCCTCGAGGTGCCTGCCGCGACCTCCTAGGAATTCAGGATCAATGCAGATCGCGTGAAGTCGATGTCGTTTGTCGATCGCTCAATCCATCAAACAGTTGCACACCAATGTTATTTCGTCTAAACTAATAGATAGGTGAGGTGCCCCTTGAAAAGCAAGGGGACATACCGTTCGGGTCTCCATAAAAGGGGACGAGAAAAGGAGGTTGGTATGGAAATTAAAGGGCAGCGTATTAATTCGTATGACGAGCTGGATTCTTCTAGGGCTCTTGAGTACGCCTCCTGGGGTGGTTCTTGCTCATGCACCTGCTCGTCTTGCACATGCTGCAGCTGTGCGTCTGTTGAGGAAAAGGACAAGTAAACTTCTCAGGTTGTTCGGGTGACTAGGAAGAATCATGGTGCGGGCAGACACAAATATGCCCGCACCAGTTAGTTTGGTGCTTGATGGATGATTCGCTGACTATAACTGACCTATCTGTTGTCTTGGGGGGCAAGAACATCCTTGCCATTAATCAGACTATCGATATCTTGCATGGGGATGTTATCGCTATTGTTGGCCCCAATGGGGCGGGGAAAACGACTCTGGTGAACTGCATCATCGAGCAAAGGACATATTCGGGCACCATCCGTAAGGGTTCGAGCTTTGAAAAGGTGGGCATTCTCTTTCAAAACAATGACTATGGTCACTTAATGAAGGTCAAGGAGCTCATTAGTATAGTTACGCAAAAGTATCTAAAAGACACCTCAGTTATTCAGATGATTCATGATTTCGATTTGAAGGATATTCTTGATTCGCGGGTTGGGGAACTTTCGAAAGGGGAGCTTCAACGACTCTCCCTTGCACTTGTCCTGTATCGTGATTCAGATTTTCTTATATTTGATGAATTGACTACTGGCCTAGACTTTGAGAAGCGCATGCATCTGCTTCACCTTGTGCGAGAGCGGACAGCCTCAAAGACGGTTCTCGTGGTGACTCACTATTTTGAGGAAATTGCGGGATGGGCGAGCAAGATACTCATGCTCGACAAGGGTAATGTTGTGTTCTGGGGAGCCATCGATTCGTTCAAGGAACAATATAGACATCAAGGAGTTATCCTTGTCTCTCAAGAGGACTCCCTGCTGTTGTCACAAGACACTGATTTCTCTGATGTACCCTCTATCAGGCAGTACGAGGGCGCTCTGTGTGCTGTCATTCTTGAGGATGAGGATCGGCTAAGAAGGGCGGAGCATTTCCTGCGCGAGCGAGAAATTAGCTATACGCTTCGCCCCCCAGACTTCTACTCGATGTATCGCTACGCGCAAGAGAGAGGAGGCAAGCGTGCTTAGGTATCTTCTGGTAGACCTTAAGGTCATGATGCGTATCCCTGTTGCAGTCTTTTTCTCTCTTGCGTTCCCCCTGCTTATGATGGTTGTGATAATGGTGTCATATGGCAATATTGACATCGGGGGAGGGTATCACCTCATCGACAAGTATTTTTTGGTTGCGATGGGTATAGGCGTTCTGCCGCTGACGCTGATATCGTTTCCCATTTGGATTGCTAACCGCATTGAGGACGGAAGTCTAAAACGTCTTACCTTCCTTGGAATACGTGCATCATATATGATTGCAAGTGATATAATTGTACATATTATGATGGGGATTCTCACTTTTTTAGTATGCTTTGTGTTTGCGTTTCTGTTTTTCGGCCTCCATGTACCGAGCATGCCTGCTTTTCTCCTGTTTCTCTTGCACTACCTGATGGTACTCTTCGTTTATTTGCTAATTGGGGCAGTGCTAGCGCTTTGCTTTCCTAGTCAGCAGGTTTTGCTGCCCCTTGGTCTGACTATTATGTTCTCTCTATTTTTATTTTGTGGAGTATTTGGTCCTTTTACCGATCTGCCCGAGACTGTCCAGTTCGTTGGAAGCTTCATCCCAATGAAGTATGGGATGAACGATTTTTTTAGTGTCTGGCAGGGATCAGTCTGTTTTGATAGAGATGCATTTCACATATGTACGGCGCATATCGGCATTTCATTAATATTACTTCTGGGGCTGTGGAACTATAGGAAACATAAATTGTAGGGATGGTGGGGTAAGTGTCAACACTTCTTCAAAAACTAAAGATTAGTATGTCAGCGCGGCTAGTTGCCTATATTATTGGTGGTATAGCTATAAGTGGCATTATCTTCTTTGTATTGATTTATTTTGGCTATGCCAGCGTGTTGAATACACAAGCATCATCCTATTTGGTCACCTGTCTTGGTCTTCCGATATACGAGATCACAAGCTCTGCCGATGGCCCGGTCGGTCGGTCGGTCGGTGTTAACATGCCTATTATTGGGATGGTATGTTCTTTAGGAATTGCATTGGTGGTCGAGCTAGTACTCGCCCTGAGGGCCAAGAACAAAAAATGAGGTAAGTACACTGCATGGCGGATGAAGGCAGGGGGGCATTAGTGCGAATATTGGATGAGGAGAACTGGGAGGACATCAGTTTTATACGTGGCTATATTGGAGCAGGGCGCGTGAAAACTGATGCTAGTAATACGTCAAATCACGATAATCTGAACTCCATTCCGCAGATTGTGGATGGTGTGCACATATCAAATGCATACCGATATTTATTAAATATGGGGTTTACAGGATTAAGCGACGCAAAAAGTATAGGCTTTTATAATAGTGGCAATTTGGCGGCAAAGATTTCTTATTATCGATCGCTTGAAGAAATCCATGATGAGAGCACTATCAAGCTGATTGGTGGCAGTAAACGAACTAGTCGTCTGACGCGAGCCGGTCTCGGCGAGGTCTTAGAACACCGTCATAGTGCTCGTCAGTTTGTGCAACATACAATGAGCTTTGAAGAATTCTCATATATAATGCACTTCAGCTTCGGTCTATCGAAGCGAGAAATGCTTTACGATGGCATTGTTGTATCAACGCGTCATTATGGATCAGGTGGTGGACTATACCCTATTGAAGTAATTATAATAGTTGATGACGTTAGTAATGTAGTGCCTGGTATCTATAAATATCAGCCATACTCTCATACCTTATATCCACTTAATCATACTTTAGACGTAGAGCATATATTTCAGCAGGGTTCCTTGGACTTGAAGCATTTTTCATTTGTTGTGTTATATAAATATGATCTTAATAGAAATATCGAGAAGTATGGTGACCTATCTCTGGCAATTACTTTTATTGAGATTGGTCTCATGTCTCAAAACCTTTGTCTCGTGTATACATCTATTGGTTATTCGGGTTGCCAGATTGCCGGTTTTGACAAGCATTATTGTGAACAACAGCTTGGACTTGACGGATTAAACAGCCACATACTGTTCTCGGATCTATGTGGACATGAATGATGCATAGGAGTGATGGGGTGTGACGAAAGAAATAACTTTCATCGCCGGAGATGATCTTGCCATTATCATTGGAGAGGAGTCTATCGTTTTACGAAAGGGGTTCCTTCATGTAAATGAAGTTAGCATTGACAAAGAGAAAAGTTCGAAGGGATTTCTCGACCTATTCTATTTGCTTGCAAAAGAGCGCATTTTGAGCGTTTCTACCGACAATGAATACTATGATGACTTTATGAAGTTAGTATATTTTAGATTACTTGACATAAAAGTAGAGGGAAGTGATTTCATTATCATCGACGATCCAATTTATGAGTCGTTAGCGCCCCACTTTACTGCACCATGCGACAAAATATCTAAATATATCACCGAAGATGATTCCAATGTTAGTAATATCGAAAGGGATGCTTTTGTAAAGTATTTCAGTGGCTATTCACATATCTATTACCTTGGTTTGTTTGTAAATTTATTTCGTCTACGTATAATTAATAAGCTCTTATTTGAACTTAATAAGGAATATACAATTGGCTTCATAGATGAGGGAAATGTATATCTGGCAGGCATAAGGCCTCATTACTCGGGATGCTATAGTTGTCTAGAGAAGAAGATCATGAGTCATTTCCCCGGCAAGATTGAAGACTATATGTACGATTCCAGCATAGGAGATATATCCAATCCTAATAGAATGTTTGATGCACAGTTGCTTTTGCTGGCATCTCTTGTCCAAGCTGATCAACACAATATATCGACATATGGTTCAAGCTCGTTGACCGGTAGCGTTGCTCACTTTTATCTGCCGAATTTTGAGTACTCTTTTGAATATAACAGAAAGGATGCGGCATGTAAAGTGTGTTCGGGTATCAACAATGCCCGATTTGAGGAGCAAAACGCCCTAAGTATAAACTTATTGACAGGAGCAGAGTAGTGATTGTTCTTAGGAACGACCGCGATTATAATCTTACGCGGCTTAAGATCTTGCAAGGTAAGATCACATCTGTTTGGGCGGGCGATTTTTTCTTTAATGGGGTACACACACACCCTGTCCTTCCATTCAATTATTTGACATCAAACTTCACTAACTTTGAGAAAGGTCTAGATGAGCATATCAAAATGCAATACCATTTGAGTGGGTACGGTGCAACTTTTGACGAGGCTTTGCGGGGCTTTTTGGGAGAAACAGCCGAACGCTACTCATTTGCAGTTCTTTCCCAGTTTATTCGTGATAGGATAGTAAAAAAATCGTACAGCTACCTTATCAATAAATTTGGGATTGAATACGTCTTTCCGTTCGAATATATCAATGTATACTACCCTGAGGGAGCCCAGAATTATATAGACAAAACAGATGAGATACTATGGGTTCGCATGAACTCACTTGTAGATCCTAATTGCTCTTTTTTCGCCCCACTTCAACTTGTGATTTCAGGTGGAAGTTATATTTATCCGGAAGAAAAGGAGTATACACTGTCCGCCGTCTCTACAGGCACCGCCTGCCATGAGACTGTTTTACATGCGCTTGATAATGCGTTGATAGAGTGTTTGCAAATTGATTCATTTGAGTTGTGGTGGTATGGGGGATTTCAAGGTGTGCCAGTAGTTCTTGATAATCAAAATTTCTTAAAAATGTATTTCAACCCAGATAGTGTGAGTCAATTTCTTAGTAACTTCTCGCTTTCTTTTACAGACATCACTTTTGATAAGTGTATCCCAATATATGTATGTGAAATTATAGGTAAAAAAGATGGACTCCCAAAATATACGGTAGGGGTACAGGGAGGTAGTAGTCAAGAGAGGACTCTCTATCGGTGCCTTATGGAAGCCCTAAGTGTTCTTGAGTATAATATGGGCTTGCCCTGGATTGATCATAAAAGATGGAATTCGGTAAGTTCTGATATTAAAAATATCAAAAATTTTGATGATAATGTTATCAAATATGCAAAGTATGGAAAACCTCATCTGCAGATGAAACAGTCGAATTTTGTTTCCACAAAGAGATGTTCCTCACCGTTGACTTATGTAAAAAGAAACTATCCTCAATCTGGATATTTAGTGATAACGGCGCCTGAATTTCAGCATCTTAACCTTGAGGTTGTGCGTGTCTGTATTCCAGGACTTATCGTACTAAGCCTCCCATCCTATCCTCCTCAATACCACCCGCGTTTTCTATCCAACGAAGGTATCAGTAATTATGCTGCACACCCTCTTGCATAGCATGGTCTGCGTGCTCACCCTGTTTCCAGGGATCATATCTTACTTTTTGATGAAAACTCCCATTGCGAGGAACTACTCGGAATTGAATTTATTCCTTGTCTGCGCTTTGGCTATAGTGGGATATGACATAGCAACTAATCATCACTCTATGGCATTTTATTTCTTAGTACCGAGTGCAGGAGTTCTTGCATTTTTACTTGAGGTAGCCATTGTACATGGTCTCAGGTTCTTCCAATCGTCAGTCAGGGCCATGTATCATCAAATTGGAAAGTCTATTATTACGCTTATTATTTTTCCGTTTCTAGAGGAGTATATATATAGATATTTCCTTTATGACCTGTTGATGCGTTCGGAGGGGTCCTCAGCATTGTTCATCATTGCGTCGACGGTATTCTTTGTGGGTTCTCATCTTTACTCGCAGAGAGAGAAGGCCTTAACCAAAATACCGCTCGGCATCGCTCTCGCAGGGTTCTATGTATGTTTTCAGAATATTTTTGTATGCCTATCAATTCATCTGTCCTTCAATTTGTGTGTGTACTTTTATAATCAGACATCAAAGGGTGCCAAATATAACTATTAAGATCTTACACCTATGGTTTGGTAGCGCTGCCTCTCTTGTGGGGTGGGCTCGCTATGGTGAAAGCCGCTAGCATACGTCCATGCGCGAGCCTGTCGCTCGCGTTGCCCCGCAGGAAGGGA
>ERZ773099.532-NODE-532-length-32461-cov-6.091310_pt1 | contig 32461 bp, 29 predicted proteins | sample MGYA00511120_ERZ773099 | MGnify/ENA primary metagenome ERZ773099 (study PRJEB29015, sample SAMEA2738012) | human oral metagenome | biome: human oral; feature: human-associated habitat; material: dental | place: China | collected 2104 ... | reverse complement strand
AAATTAAAATAATAAAGAGAAAAGGAGGTGTTAAAGATGTCAAGTGTTTCTGTAAATGTTAATCCAGCAATACTAGATTGGGTAATGCAAAAAGTTCAGCAGGAAAACGTAAGTAATTCGGTAATAAAACAGATAAGCGAATGGATATCCGGTAATAAAGAGCCTACTTTCAGTCAAATTGAAATAGTAAGTAAAAAAACAAATATTCCTTTCGGATATTTCTTTTTGGAAAAACCTCCTGAAGAGAACTGTAAGATAGTTGATTTTCGTACAGTCGATAGTATCAATATTCAAAATCCAAGTAGAAATTTAATAGATACTGTTGATTCCATGTCCAGTGTTCAAGAATGGATGGCAGAATACAATAAAGATATTGGTGTGTCTAAGTACAGTTTTATTGGAAGTGTAAAAATCAACGACAAAGTTATAACTACTGCTAACGCTATTAGAAAAGAACTTGAATTAAAACCTAACTGGTTTAAAGATTTCAGTAACGCAAAAGAAGCATTCAGAAGTCTGCGTAATTCCATTATGGAACTTGGGATTTTGGTCATAATGAATGGTGTGGTCGGCAATAATACGCACAGGAGCCTTAATGTTGATGAATTCAGGGCATTTGCTTTAATTAACCCATATGCCCCCTTAATTTTTATCAATTCCAGAGATGCCGATAATGGAAAACTGTTTTCTTTATTGCATGAATTTGTACACGTTTTAATAGGCAAAAACAGTTTTTATAATGACATACATGGAATATCTCAAAAGGTCAGTAAAGAAGAACAGTTCTGTAATGCTGTAACCGCTGAGATTTTGGTTCCTGATTCTATATTTTTAGACGAGTGGGCTAAACAAAGTGGAGATACTAAGAGTATTATCAACGAATTGGAACATCTTTTTGTGTGCAGTCGCTTTACTCTGCTTAGAAAAGCATTAGACACAAAGAAAATACAGCAAGCTGAATTTAAAGAATTACTAAACTTATTTGAACAGGAATTCAGAACTGCGAAAAGTCAGAAACAAACTAAAACATCTGGTGGAGGTGATTTTTACCGGACACTTAGTAGTAAGTGGGATAAAAGACTCATTCGTGCACTATATGCGAGTGCCCAAAGCGGCAAAACTCAGTATCGAGACGTATACCGTCTAACAAATACTACCGGAATGATCTTTCACGAACTTATTAGAAAGGTAGGTAATATTAATGGCTGAAAAGTTTCTGCTGGACTCAAACATCTTTATGAGACAGATGAACTTTAAACTATAATTAACATGTCTAAGGCACAATGATATTATATAATACGAGGAGAGATTATGAACGGAGGAACAAGAAAACGGGGCTCTACCTGGTCTTATTACTTTGAGCTTGGAAAGATAGACGGGAAACGAAAAAGAAAAGAAAAAGGGGGCTTTCGTACTAAAAAAGAAGCTGAAGCAGCACTTGCAAAAGCTGTGAATGAATATAACAGCGCAGGTGCAGTCTTTGAGCCTACAGAAATTACTGTCGCTGATTATTTAAACCAATGGTTTGATTTGTATTGTAAGCCTAATCTCAAATACAACACGCAAGTCGGCTATCTAAGAATCATTCAAGGACATTTGATAACTAAGTTCGGCGCCTATCGGCTTAAAGCGATTAAGCCAGCTCTGCTGCAAGAATATGCCATAGAGCTTAAAATGAACGGGCATTCCAAAAGTAGTATGAACGGCATACTTTCCGTGTTCAGTGCGGCTTTAAATTACGCAGTTGAACCGCTGCATTACATCTCTTCCAATCCGATGCAATATGTAAAACTTCCTAAAATAGAGAAACCCAAAAAAGAACGTATTATATTAACTTTAGAAGATTGGAAGCGTATTATCAACCGTTTTCCTGAAGGCTCTCGCTTTCACATGCCTCTCTTGATTGGCTTTTATGCAGGACTGCGTATTTCAGAAGCATTTGCGCTTACGTGGGATGATATTGATTTTGACAACAGAACACTCACCGTAAATAAGCAGATTGTAAAACGCAATTTTGGGGCAGATGTGCGCAAAGTAGTTGAACAAAAGGGCAAGAAAGAGCAGAGGTCATCGTGGTATTTTACTACACCCAAGACTTCTGGCTCTAATAGAACTATCAAATTTGGTGAATCACTTTATAAAGCGTTAAAAGCAGAGAAGCTCAGACAGGCAAAAAACGAAGTAGCTTACGGCGAATACTACACAATTCACGTGCTAAAGACTGAAAAAGATGAAAAAGGCAATGACATACAGCGCATTATTCCTATCGAAAAATCTATCCAGTCAGCTTTACAGCGGGTTCGGATGGTCTGTGTAGCAGAAAACGGACAGTACACTTCCACGGATTCTTTTAAATTCTGCTCAAGAGTTATTCATAAAGAACTGCTGCTTGCTTTTGATTATCACTCCTTGCGGCATACTCACGCTACACTGTTGATAGAAAATGGGGCAGATATAAAAGATGTGCAGGTCCGGCTTGGGCACACTAATATAGAAACGACCTTGCAGACATATGTACACGATACAGAAAAGATGATGGAACATTCTGTTGACTTGTTTGAGCAGATAACGACTGTGTCTTAATAATATAAAAGCACTGATTACATAGTTCAATGTGTTCAGTGCTTTTTTTAAGTTTAATGGGCTTTTTAAATTTTCGGGTGGCAAATGGGTGGCAAATGGACAAATCTAAACCACTTAAACCCTCTAAAATCCTTGATTTAGAGGCTTAATAGTGCCACCGCCTCCACATTGGGAGTATTCGGGAACATATCTACGCCGCAGGCACGTTCCAGCCTGTAACCATATTTTTGAAGCTCCACAAGGTCCCGTGCCAGACTGCTGGGTTTGCAGCTTATATAAATTATCTTGGGCGGTCTGATATATTCACCTATCTTAGGCAGTATTTTAGGATGTATTCCGTCACGCGGAGGGTCCAACACTATAATATCAGGCTTATTGGAAAGGCCGTCTATTACTTTAAGGACATCTCCTTCTAAAAAATCGCAGTTATGTATTTTATTTCTAAGTGCATTTTCTCTGGCTACTTTAACCGCCTCTCCTACAATCTCCACACCGTAAACGTGTTCAGCGTATGAGGCAAGCAGCTGGGCGATGGTTCCTGTACCGCTATATAAGTCAAATACGAGCTTTCCTTTGGTATCCCCTATATATTCTCCCGCTGTTGAGTACAGTATCTCTGCCGCTTTTGAATTAGTTTGGAAAAACGAAAACAGGCTGATTTTAAACTCCAGCTTCAATAACGTTTCTGTAATATAATTTTTCCCGTAAAGCAGCCTGCTTCCTTGGTCTATGACCGCATCCGCATAGGAATTATTTAAAACCTGCAGAATCCCTCCTATCTTCCCGGACAGCACTCCATTCTGCTCAAGAGCCAGCAGTCCTTCCTTCCATTTTTCTGTTAACAGCTCTCCCTCCTTACAAAGCTCAGGCTCGGCATCATATAGGTTAGGGTCTTTAATTTCTCCAAAGGAATCAGTGGTAATAAGCGCTATCAGAAGCTCTCCTGTGAAAGAGGCACATCTTAGTACAAGATGCCTTAAAAATCCCTGTCTGGTATTTTTATGAAAATATGGTGTATTTTCCGAAGCAAAGAAATTTCTTGTAAATATCAGTATTTTATTAAAATCTCCGTTTACTATATTGCAATAATCGGTATTTACTATATCATAATGGCTTCCCCTTTTATGCATGCCAAGTGCAAGGCTTCCTCCCTTATATTCATCTCCAAAAGAATATTCCATCTTATTGCGGTACGCTTTTGATAAAGGACTTTTTTTAATTCCCTCCCATATAAAGCTCTGCTTTGCGGCAGAGAGTATAAGCTGTTTAAGCTGACCATTTTTAATTTTCAACTCATTATCATAATTGATTTCCTGATAAAGACAGCCTCCGCAGCTTTGCGAATGCGGGCATACATTAATTTCTGATTCAGTTTCAAGCGGAGATTTGTCAACTACTCTTAAGACTCTCCCTTCAGCAGCAGAGCTTCTTTTTTTGCTGATTACATATTCAACAGTCTGAAAGGGTATAACGTGCTTTATGAGAACCTTTCCATCTTCCCTGTGGATGTAAGCTCTGTCAGGATACATGCTTTCGCCAAGCTTTCCTATGGCTGTTTCACCTTTTTTCATTAATTTAAGCCTTTCCTAGTATAAATTATAAGTGCCTGCACCAAAATACGGCACAGGCAGTTTATTGACTCTCAAAATTATTGCTATCACTCTATACAGAAACACTGCAATATTAATTCTCTACATCATTATCATCAAAATATTCATCATCAAAATCGTCTTCGAAATCATCTTCAAAATCTTCAAGGTAGTCAGGAGTAAAGAATTTATACACTGCATAAGCTATGCCCGCTGCCGCAGCTACAGCACCTATAGCTGCAAGCATTAAAAGGAGGGTCTTTTTCCTTTTGTCATCATCTTTTTTATTCAGAAGCCCTGAAACCTTTGAAGCATTCACAATTTCTTCAAGTCTTATAAGAGCATCTTTTCCCATATTGTCAAACTTTCCCATATTTCTATTTCCTTTCTCAAAATAAATATTTTATCATTGAATTTACATAATATAAAAATTTTCTTAATTTGTTCTTATTATGATATATTCAGTGTCAACAACTATATACTATCATATTTTTTCAAGCTTGGCAAACCCTGCCATCATTTTTTTTATACCTGATTTTTCAAAATCTACTTCTATCTCGTAGTCCCTTTTTCCCTCTGTAATATTTAAAATTTCTCCAATACCGAATTTAATGTGTTTTACTTTATCTCCAACCTTATAATCAGGCTTCCGAGATTTTTCGACTACAAACTCTTTTCCAAATTTATTTCCTGAATCGGAGCTTATTCTATCTCTTTTGGAGGCTTCAAAGGTGTTTTTTATATTAAAATTACTTGAAAGATAATTTTTTGACGAATTCTTAAAACCGGTCTTTTTATAGCCTATATTGCAAAAATTTTTCATAGCCGCATTTCCGACTCCGGGCTTTCCGAATTTATCAGCTGCCAAGCTCAAAAACGGAGGCTTATCAAACAGGCTTTGTGGGATTTCCTGTATAAATCTTGAAACCTCAGGATATATAAAGCTGCCGTTTCTCATTCTCCTTTTTGCGTATGACAGCATAAGCTTCCTTTTAGCTCTTGTAATCCCTACATAGCAGAGTCGGCGTTCTTCTTCAAGCTCTGACTCATCCGTTGAAACTATGCTCATAGTTCCCGGAAAAAGCGATTCTTCCATACCGCACATATAAACCTGTTCAAACTCAAGTCCCTTAGCGGCATGAAGTGTCATAAGTGTCACCATCTCCCGGCTTTCATCAGCTCTGTCAATATCTGCAATAAGGGCAACCTCTTCAAGAAATATATCAAGCTCGGAGGCTTTGTATTCATCTGCTTTATTTATCAGCTCCTTTATATTTTCAAGTCTTGACTGTGCTTCTATCTCTCCCTCAAGATTAAGATATTCCTCATAGCCGCCTTCATTCAATATGTAATTTATAATGTCGGAAACCTTAGCTTCAAGCCCGGCTTCCAGCGCACTGCCTTCTGCTGTATCATGCATTGCTTTTTCTATAAAATCGGTAAAGGATTTTATCTTATAATGCACAGCCTTTCCCATAGCAGGTATCTGTCCTGAGTTGACACAGGCATCATAAAAGCTTATATTAAATTCTGCCGCAAAGGCTCCGATTTTTGCAAGACTCGCTTCTCCCAGCCCTCTCTTGGGTATATTGATAACTCTTAAAGCTGCCACATCATCCTTACTGTTTGATATAAGTTTCAGATAGGCAAGTATATCTTTTATCTCTTTCCTCTGATAAAAATTTACTCCTCCTACCAGCCTGTAAGGAATTCCATAAACCACACATCTTTCCTCAAAAAGTCTTGACTGAGCATTAGTCCTGTAAAGTATGGCAAAATCATTAAAATTGCCACCTGCCGCCTGTTTCCGTATATCCTTTATCACAGCCTCCGCTTCGGCTTTTCCATCCTCAAATCCCCTTAGCCTTATTTTTTCTCCGCCCTCAGATAAGGTCCAAAGCTTTTTATTTTTCCTTTTTTTATTATTTGCTATAACATGATTTGCCGCCTCAAGTATATTTCCAAAAGAGCGGTAATTTTGTTCAAGCTTGATAACCCTTGTATTTTCAAAAAACTTTTCAAAATTGAGTATATTTTCAATATTTGCTCCTCTGAATTTATAGATAGACTGGTCATCATCACCGACCACACAGAGATTTTTATATGCACCCGCAAGCAGTTCAATTAATCTGAACTGTGAATTATTCGTATCCTGATACTCATCAACCATTATATATTTAAATCTTTTTTGATAGTATTCAAGAACCTCTTTGTCTTTTTCAAATAATTCAACACATTTATTTATAAGGTCATCAAAATCCAGTGCATTATTTTTTTGAAGCTCCTTTTGATATTCTTCATATATTTGGGCAATCTTGCTTTCATAGAAATCTGCTGAATATTTTTGAGCATTTTCAGGGGTGATAAGCTCATCCTTATAAGAAGATATAGCCTTAAGCACGCTTTTTTCCTTAAATATCTCACTGTTTACAGACATTTGCTTAAATATTTTTTTTACAAGTGTCTTCTGGTCATCTGCATCATAGATACTAAAAGCATTGTCAAACCCTATCCTGTTAATAAATCTTCTCAATATTCTTACACAGCTTGAATGAAAGGTTGCTACCCAGATTTGTTCCGAGGCCGAGCCTACAAGCTTTGCTACTCTTTCTCTCATCTCGGCTGCTGCCTTGTTGGTAAACGTTATAGCCATTATATTATAGGGAGCCACTTTCATTTCCTGAATCAAATAAGCTATTCTATGCATGAGCACACTGGTTTTGCCGCTCCCTGCACCCGCAAGGATCAGAAGCGGTCCTTCCGTATGAAACACAGCTTCCTTTTGTCTGTCATTTAAACTGCCATATACTACTTTATTTTTTATATACATAAAATTTACTTTTATTCTCCTTAAGCATGTAATTTATAATATTTTGATATATTAGTTATTTCCCATAAGCAATATAATACCTTGATATATAGCTTTAAATATTCTATAATAAAGCCCATCAGAAAACAGTTTGATGGAATTTGGAAAAGAGGATACCATGAAAAGCAACAAAGACATTCTTGATGAAATATTAAATAAGCTCGACAATATGTCATATATTTCGCCCTCCGATATACCTGAGATAGACTTATACATGGACCAGGTAACTACCTTCATGGACGAGCACCTGAAAGCCAATAAACGCAGCCCTGAAGACAAGATACTTACAAAAACTATGATCAATAACTATACTAAAAACCGGCTTCTTCCGCCTCCTGTCAAGAAAAAATACTCAAAGCAGCATTTGTTGCTGCTGGTTTTTATATATTACTATAAGAGTCTGCTCTCATTCGCTGACATAGAAAATATACTTAAGCCTGTTACCAAAGGACATTTTTTCAAAGAAGATGATTCCTGTATTGACCTTGGCGAAATCTATAACGAAACGCTTAAGCTGAATATTGACAGCATAAAAATCATAAAAGACGACCTCAAGGATAAATTTAATAAGGCTCAGAACACCTTTACGCAGGTAGAAGAAAAAGACCGGGAACAGCTTATGCTGTTTTCATTTATCTCTGAACTTTTATTTGATATATATCTGAAAAAACGCATAGTCGAAAAAATTGCAGAACATCTCTCAGAGCTTAATAATGACAGCAGTGATAAAAATAAAAAAAAATAAACAGTAAGCTGCTCAGCTTTACTAAAAGCTGGCCTTTATTGTATATCGGAAAGTACAAGAAAACTCAACAAGAATTTTCTTATACCTTCCAATACATCCAGGTAATAAATAATTTTGACAGTCTTAAGCAACTACTCAGAATCCTCCAGCCTCTTGAAGGTCAGTTCATAGCCGTCCGTGCCGTAACGCAATGAGCGGTTGACTCTGCTTATTGTGGCTGTAGAAGCTTTTGTACTTTCAGATATTTCTATATACGTTCTACCTTCTCTAAGCATCTTAGCAACTTCATACCTCTGTGCCAATGATAAAATCTCATTCACAGTACATACATCTTCAAAAAATGCATAGCATTCTTCAAGATTTCTAAGTGTCAATACTGCTTTTAAAAGGTGGTCAACAGCCTCAGTTTTTATCCTGTTATTCATCGCTGCTCCTTTATAAGGTTTTAGAGTTATTTTATACCTTTAAATTTTAGCACATTAACTTCATAAAGTAAAGTTTTATATGACAAAATGAGGCTGCAGCATAATTAATCTATTAAATATTTTAATGCTATTATATAGCCTTCACAGCCAAAGCCCGATAAAACTGCATCACAGGCCTGAGCTGTTACTGAGTGACTTCTAAACTCCTCTCGTCTAAATACATTTGAAACATGTACCTCAATTTTCTTGCATTCCATAACCTCAAGTGCATCTCTTATAGCATAGCTATAATGCGTAAATGCACCGGGATTTATTATAACCGCATCTACATCATTCATATATGCCTCTTGGAGCTTATCAATGATTTTGCCTTCATGGTTGCTTTGGAATATTTCTATATCAATATAATGCTCGGAGCCAAACTCATAGATATCACTGCATATATCCTCATAGCTTATACTGCCGTATTGGCTCTTATCACGCAGACCTATAAAATTAATGTTTGCTCCGTTTAATATAAGTACCTTCATCCAATCCACCTTTATTTATATTTTATATTAATACAGCTCTGAGCTGTATAGCCAGCAGCTTTTTATTTATTTCAAAAATTGCTCCAAGCTAAGCTTAATTTGTTTTCTTGTGCTTTCACTCACCTTCATTCCCTGATTCCACCTTTCCCAAGAAAGTATGCCCTGGTTTACAAGCATATCCAGACCGTTTATCACCCTTTTCCCAGCATTTTCCATATTTAATACAAACCTGCTTCTTAAGGGATTATAAATCAGCTCCACTCCCATGCAGCAATGCTCATAAAGCTCTCGATTATTTATAATACATTTATCATTATCAGGATACATACCGACCGAGGTGGTCTGAAATATCACCGCACTGTTTTTTTGATATTTTTTTACAACAGCTGTAACCTCACTTAAATTACAGAGGGCTATATTCAAATATTTTTTAAACTTTTTTTGTAAAAGAAATGCCTGATTGAAGCTTCTGTTTGCAATTACTATTTCTGCCGCTCCCAGACCTATGCAAACATACACTGCCGCTCTTGCAGCCCCTCCTGCACCTAATATAACTACAGGGCGGTTTTTAATATCTATTTCTGAATCAGTCACAGATTTTCTTAAACCACAGATGTCGGTATTATAGCCCTTATAGCCATTTGTCTGATATACAAGTGTATTTACTGCACCGATCTCGCAGGCTTCGGCATCCACCTCTGAAAGGTAGTTTAAAACCTCATGCTTATAAGGCAAAGTTATGTTTAAGCCCTTTATGCCAAGTGCATGAGCACCGCTAATTACAGCTTCCAGCCTGTCTTTGACACAAAAGGGCAGATATACTGCATTTATGCCGCTTTCCTTTAAGATTATATTATGCATAAGCGGGGACAGGCTGTGAGCCAGGGGGCTGCCTATAATTCCAAAAACTTTTGTCGCAGACAAGTCTATATTATTCATTTCTGCCTGCTCCCTGCTCATTATTCTTTTTGACGGTATTATGACCTTTCTTACAGCTTCGATAAAAAAACAGCACCACCGCCTCAAGCTTTCTTTTCAGCACAATCTGTATCTCTTCTTTCGGATGAATAGGCTTTACAAGATAAGCACGTATCCCCGATTTATTTGCACCGTATATGTCCGTAAAAATCTGGTCACCAAAAAACGCTGTGTTTCTGCGGCTGCTTGACATAAGCTTCATGGCTTCAAGATAGTTTTTTACTGAGGGCTTTTTTGCATCAGCAATATAGTATGAGCCGGTTTTTTCTGCAAAAGGCTCTACCCTTAGTATTTTATTATTTGAAAGCAGACAGGTTTTTAAGCCCATTTTCTTTAATTTATTAAAAAAATCAACCGCTCTCTTATCTGCCGGAGCACCATGTTCAACCAAAGTATTGTCAATATCAAATATAACCGCATTTATACCTGCTGCATGCAGTTTTTTAAAGTCAAACTGATACACTGAATTTATTATTTCATAGGGATAAAGCTTATTCATCAATTTCTACCGTATTTTCAAGCTGATTTTTCGCTTTGTCACCTGTCAATTCTTCCGATAAACTGTTTTTCTTTCTCAATTTTCCTATTTCTTCCATAAACGTATCTATATCTTTAAATTCCCTGTAAACTGAAGCAAATCTGACATAAGCCACCTCATCAATCTCCTTAAGTCTGGACATAACAAGCTCTCCGATTAGAGTGCTTCTTATTTCCTTTGCTTCCATATTAAAGACAGTAGTTTCAATGCCGTCAATAAGCCTGTTTATAGTGTCGGTGGATACCTGTCTTTTATGGCAGCTCCTTATAATCCCAAGCTCAAGCTTTGAGCGGTCGTAAGGCTCTCTTGTATTGTCCTTTTTTACTACCATAAGCGGTATTGTCTCAAGCTTTTCATAGGTCGTAAAGCGTTTGCTGCATTTTTCGCATTTTCTTCTGCGGCGTATAGTAAGACTGCCTTCAAGCGGTCTTGTATCTACTACCTTAGTGTCGATATTATTGCAAAAAGGGCATCTCATAAATTTTAATCCCTCCACTTCTTCCATGGAGCCTTGCCTGAGCTCCATAGCTGCTCCAGTTTAATCCTTTCTCTTTGAGTATCCATACATTGCCAGAATCCCGGATGGTAAAAAGACATAAGCTGATGCTGAGCTGAAAGTGTCTGAAGCGGTCCCTGCTCAAATATTGTATTATCCGATTCTATATAATCAAAAATTTCCGGGTTTAATACCATAAATCCGCCATTTATAAGATCTCCGTCACCATCCTCTTTTTCTCTGAAGGTTTTAACCGTATTATTTTCATCTACTTCCATAATTCCCTTCATCTGTGCTATATTTACGGTAGTTATGCTTGCTATCTTGCCATGACTCCTATGAAATTTTTCCAGTGCGCTGAGGTCAACATCTGCAAGCCCGTCACCGTAGGTAAGCATAAAGGCTTCATTTCCTACATATTGTTTTATTCTCTTAATTCTTCCGCCGGTCATGGTATTTAAGCCTGTATCAATCAAGGTTACCTTCCAAGGCTCAGAATAATTATTATGAACTTCCATCTTATTATTTGCCAAATCAAAGGTTATATTCGAGGTATGCAAAAAATAATCAGCAAAAAACTCTTTCACTACATACTGCTTATACCCAAGACATATTATAAATTCATGAAATCCGAATTCTGAATAATATTTCATTATATGCCACAATATCGGTCTTTCACCTATTTCTATCATAGGCTTTGGCTTTAAATGGCTGTCCTCACTTATTCTTGTGCCGAATCCGCCCGCAAGTATAACTACTTTCATCTCAATTACCTTTTTCTATATTTATAAATTTTTATTTTTTATAAGCTTAATTAAAAACAAAAACTCTATCAATATTATAATAGCATACTTTATAAAAAAAAGCACCTTACATATTAATATGCCCCTGAAAAGTTAGATTTTCAGGGACATATCCGCATTATAATCTGCTTATTTTATCAGGTTTGATATTTTTTACTCATTAAGGCGTATCAATCTGCATTAAATTAAGTCTGCAATAATCAATCTGTTTTTTAACCTCAGAAGGAGCGGGACCTCCGGTGATGCTTCTATTATTAACACATTCCTCAAGTGAAATAGCTTTATATATGTCAGTTTCAAAATAGGGACTTGCAGCCTTATATTCCTCAAGGCTGAGGTCTTCAAGTACCTTGGATTTTTTTATACAATAGGCTACAAGCTTTCCAACTACAGTATATGCCTGTCTGAAGGGCACTCCTTTTTTAGCCAGATAATCTGCACAGTCAGTAGCATTTATAAAGCCCTTAGCAGCGGCAGCCCTCATATTTTTATCAAGCACCGTCATGGTTTTAAGCATGGGCGTTACCGCTTCAAGACAGTCCGACACCGTATCAAAGCAGTCAAAGAGTGCTTCCTTATCCTCCTGCATATCTTTATTATAGGCAAGTGCAAGCCCCTTCATCATACATAAAAGCCCCTGCAGATTTCCAAATACTCTGCCGCTTTTACCGCGTATCAGCTCGCATATATCCGGATTTTTTTTCTGAGGCATTATTGAGCTGCCCGTTGAAAAAGCATCGTCAAGCTCTATAAAACTGAATTCTCTGCTGCTCCACAATATAATTTCCTCGCTGAGCCGTGACAGGTGCACCATTATAAGACTCATAGCAGCAGCGGCTTCAATTGTAAAATCCCTGTCGCTTACTCCGTCAAGACTGTTTCTTGTAATATCTGAAAAGCCCAACAGCTCCCTGACATATTCTCTGTTAATATTATGTGTGGTGGCTGCCAAGGCTCCGCTTCCAAGCGGCAGTACATTACATCTTTTTATTACATCATCAAGTCTTCCGATGTCCCTTATAAACATCTGCACATAAGCCATAAGGTGATGTGCAAAGGTTATAGGCTGGGCAGGCTGTAAATGTGTATAGCCGGGCATAATACTGTAAATATGCTCACTCGCCTTATCACATAAGACCTGTACGAAATTTCTAATCAGAAATTTTATCTGAGTACAGTTTTTTATAGTATACATCCTTATATCAAGTGCTACCTGGTCATTCCTGCTTCTTGCAGTATGAAGCATTTTTCCGGCATCACCGCATCTTCTGGTAAGCTCCTCCTCTATAAACATGTGTATATCTTCCGTATTTTCATCTATAATCAGGCTGCCAGCTTCCATATCTTTTTTAATATTGCTGAGATTACTTACTATAGCCTCTAAATCAGCCTTACTTATTATCCCCTGCACAGCCAGCATTTTTGCATGTGCTAGGCTTCCCTCTATATCTTCACTATACATGCGGCTGTCCGTTTTTATAGAAGAATTAAAATCATTAAGCCTTTTGTCTGCTTCTTTTTGAAATCTTGCTCCCCATAATTTCATAAATTTATTTAAACCGTTTAATTATCCAATCTATAGTTTTTAATTATATTTTATTTTTCAACTGCATAGCTCTTATTTTTATAGGAAGTCCGAACAGGCTTATGAATCCGGCTGAATCACTTTGTTCAAACGAATTGTCCTCTCCAAAGCTTGCTGTCTGCTCAGAATATAATGAAGTGGCAGAGCTGAGTCCCGCCGGTATTATATTGCCCTTATAGAGCTTCAACTTTACTTCCCCGTTTACATTCTGACTTACACTGTCAGCAAAGGCACTTAAAGCCTCTCTTAAAGGAGTAAACCACTGGCCGTTGTAAATAAGCTCTCCAAATCTTACAGCTATGAGCTGTTTATAATGCATAGTATCCTTATCCAGTGTAATGCTTTCCAAAAGCTCATGGGCTTTATAAAGTACAGTACCTCCCGGAGTTTCATAAATTCCTCTGCTTTTCATTCCGACCAGGCGGTTTTCAACCATGTCTACTATACCTATGCCATTTTCGCCTCCGAGCCTGTTTAACTCTAAAAGCAAATCAACCGCTTTCAGCTTCTTTCCATTCAGCGATACCGGTATGCCCTTTTCAAAGCCCAGTATAATATAGGTTTCTTTGTCAGGAGCTTTTTGAGGTGTCACGCCAAGTTCAAGGATTTCATCATACCTTGGCTCATTGGCAGGATTTTCAAGGTCAAGTCCCTCATGTGAAAGATGCCATATATTTTTATCTTTGGAATAATTGGTTTCTTTGGTAATCTTTAAAGGAATATTATGCTTTTGAGCATATTCTATTTCATCCTCTCGTGATTTAAGCTCCCAGCTTCTCCAAGGTGCTATAACCTTCATTTCAGGAGCAAATGCTTTTATAGCAAGTTCAAACCTCACCTGGTCATTGCCCTTTCCGGTGCAGCCGTGGCAGATAGCATCCGCTCCTTCTTTAATTGCTATCTCCACTATAGCCTTCCCAAGCACCGGACGTGCAAAAGAAGTTCCCAGCAAATATACATCCTCATATTTTGCACCTGCTTTTAAGCAGGGAAAGATATAATCCTCTACAAAAGTATCCTTAAGGTCAAGTATATAGCATTTTGAAGCTCCGGTTTTTTTAGCCTTTTCCTCAAGCCCCTCCAGCTCATCATTTTGCCCTACATCTCCTGAAACTGCAATAATTTCTGCATTATTATAATTTTCCTTGAGCCAGGGAATCATAACTGAGGTATCAAGTCCTCCCGAATAAGCAAGCACAATTTTTTTAATTGAATCATCCTTTGAGTTTTTCATAAGTTTAAGCCTTTCCTTTTTACAGTTTTTCATAATTTCTGTATATTTATAAATATAATAGACTTAATTAAAGGATTTGTCAAGGATTTTATTCAATAATATGTATAAATATGCACAAACACTATTTTTGCCCTAGTCCATTTTTTTAAGATTCTTTTTTAAAGCCCTGTCCATTTCTCTTTTTTGCTCTTTCTTAGCTATGGTATCTCTCTTATCATAATTTTTCTTTCCTCTCGCCAGCCCTACTTCAACCTTGACCAGGCTTCCTCGGAAATACACCTTGAGCGGCACCAAAGTAAGTCCCTTTTCCTGAAGCTTAGCACCGATTTTTTTAATTTCATTCTTATGCATAAGCAGTTTTCTTACACGCAGAGGGTCCTTATTAAAGATATTGCCCTTTTCATAAGGATTTACATGCATCCCCATAATATAAATCTCATTTTTTTCAATACGTATCCAAGCTTCCTTAACTGAGCAATGTCCCATACGTATTGATTTGACTTCTGTGCCAAAAAGCTCAATCCCGGCCTCATAGCTTTCAAGAATAAAATAATCAAAATACGCTTTTTTATTATTGGCGATAAGCTTTATCCCTTCCAATTTTCCAGCCCTCCATTTTAAATAATGTCTGAAATAATTAATGCTTTCTTTTTCTGTTTTTCCTGTCCTCTTTGCAACGCACAAAATCAATAGTTCTTGCCATCTTATTCACATTCTTTACCTTTACCGTGATAGGCTCTCCCAGTCTGAATGAAGCTTTATCAAACATTCCGACTATTTCATAGCGTCGCTCAATAAAATCATAATAATCATTTCCAAGCTCAGCTATGCTTACAAAGCCCTCTACGGTATTTTCAAGCGTCACATACAAGCCGTACTTAGTCATTCCGCTTATTATGCCATTAAACTTCTGACCCTGCTTATCCTGCATATACTCACACATTTTATACTTTATCGCATCCCTTTCAGCCTCTGCCGCCCTGCGCTCCATAGCTGAAGCATGAGCGGCTGTCTTTTCTAAAATATTTCTATAATGCTCCTCTCTGCTCCTGCTTATCCCGAGCTTTAAATTTTCCTTTATTATCCTGTGTATCTGAAGGTCAGGATAACGTCTTATAGGAGAGGTGAAATGAGTATAGTATTTTGCTGCAAGTCCGAAATGCTTGTCAGGAGCAGCCTGGTACCTTGCCTGCTTCATGCTTCTAAGCACCATCCTGCTTATCAGAGCTTCATTTTCACTTCCTTCAGTCTTACTTAAAAGCTTTTGTATTTCCTTTGGATGGATTTCGTCTTTTGAAGTAATTAAAGAAAAACCGAAATTGTTGATAAAAATAGACAGCTCACGCATTTTTTCCATATCAGGTACATCGTGCACTCTGTATATAAAGGGAAGGTCGCGCCAGAAATATTCTTCTGCCACAGTTTCATTAGCTATAAGCATAAATTCTTCTATAATTTTATTTGCGTCAGTCCTGTCATAAGCCTTTATCTCCTTAACACTGCCGTCAGTATTGAGAATCACCTTGCTTTCAGGCAAATTAAAATCTATAGAGCCTCTTTTAAATCTTTTTTTTCTAAGCAATAAAGCAAGCCTGTGCATATCATGAATCAAAGCTGTATATTCTTGTGAACTGTTCTCTGAATTATCCTGCAATATCTCATAAACCTGATTATAGCTAAGTCTTTTATCTACTCTTATAATCGTTTCACAAATATTATGTGAAATCAGCTTTCCGGTATCATCTATATCCATAATGCAGGATAAGGTCAGCTTGTCTTCTCCGGCATTTAAAGAGCAGCAGCCGTTTGAAAGCTCCGGAGGCAGCATAGGCAATACCCTGTCGGGAAGATAGACACTTGTGCCTCTTTCTCGGGCTTCTCTGTCAAGCGGACCTGCTTCCTTGACATAATGTGATACATCCGCTATATGTATGCCAAGCTTCCAAATTCCCCGGCTGAAGCTTAAGCTTACTGCATCATCAAGGTCTTTAGCATCCTCACCGTCTATAGTAACCGTATAGTTATCTCTTAAATCAAATCTTTTGTCTATATACTTTTCCACGGGCTCGGCAGCTTTTTTTAAAGCCTCAGCCTGAGCTTCTGTACTAAAATCTTCAGGCAGATTAAAAAGCTTAATAATTGACAGTATATCGACTCCGGGTTCCTTTGAATCTCCAAGAATTTCACAGATAGTTCCTTTGGGGTTCCTGCCTCCCTGACTGTAATCATCTATCCTTACCACAACTTTGCTGCCTCCTGCAGCTGCCATGGAATTTTCAGGAGGTACATATATATTACTTAGTATGCGCCTGTCATCAGGTATTACCAAGCTGGCTTTTTTATTTTTCTTATAAAGCCCTACTATATATTTATTAGCGTGCTCAAGCACCTTTAATATCATGCCTTTACTTTTTACCGGTATAAAATCATCTTCTGTGCAGACAATAGTTACCAATACCTTATCACCGTTGAGAGCATCACTTTGAAAGCCGTCAGGTATAAAAATATCAGGCTTTTCAGGCACTGCTACAAAGCCGAAGCCGTTTTTGCTTACAGTATAAACTCCGGTATATTGGCTGCCCTCTTTATAGCCTGAAGATAGAAAATCATAGTTGTCTATTATATTTTTTTGACTTTTTAATTTTTTATTACGATTAGAATCTGTTTTATTTTCAGAACTGTTTTCAGCATTAACAGCTTTTTTGCTGTGATTCTCAGAAGTATCCGTTTCCTTTGCTTTTTCAGCTTGAACTTCCGGCAAAGCACTGTTTAGCATGTACTTCCCGCTTGGCAGACATTTAATTTTATTTTCAGCTGCAAGTTCATTTAATACCTCAAGGAATTCTTCTTTTCTGGCTTTTTCAACAAATAAAAATGCTGCAATTTCTTTAGCCTTCATCGGAGTATAGATAGAATCCCTCATAAAATCAAGTATTACTTTTTTTCTTTTATCCAATTTATTCTCATCCATTATATATATTTATCATTTCATCAATTCTCTAAATTTTATTTGCTTTTTATGCTTATGTATAAAAGAGCTGCTGCTTTGCAGATAACAACTCATCCGCTTCGCACCAGCCCCTCTGTCAGTATTTTATTTAATAATATTCAGCACGAAAGCCAGCAGTAAAAATGCTGCTGCCGCATATTTTGTCAGCTTCTCTAAAGTTCCCTCCATGGAACGTGCTTTATTCTTGCCCCAGTATGAATCTGCAATTCCTCCTATAGAGCCAAGCCCCTCAGAGTTGCCCTCCTGTAAAAGCACTACTGCGGCCAGAAAAACACATACTATTGCATATACCACTGAAATAATATTACTAAGCATAATTTACTCCTTTATACAATCCTATCTTATCCAACCTCAATAATTTCGCGCTTATTATAAGCTCCACATGCCTTGCATACTCTATGTGGCAGCATTAATTCACCACATTTGCTGCATTTTACAAGATTGCTTGCTTTCATCTTCCAGTTAGCCCTTCTCTTATCTCTCCTGCTGCTTGATGATTTATTCTTTGGACAAATTGACATGGTAACACCTCCTTATCTTCGCAGTTACAACTTGCCACATTATACCTAATTATCATACTTATGTCAAATGTTTTATAGCATGCCTGCTGCTACTCTCCTAAAAGTTTACAAATCAGAGCATAGATTTCTTCCCTGCCTCTTTTGTCCCCGGCAGAAAACGGAATTATAGTGTGAGCTGTGTTTAATTCCTGCTTTATTATTGAAATATTTTTGCTTACAGCACTTCTTTTTATTTTATCAAGTTTGGTAGCTACCAATACAGGCTTAAATCCCATACCCACTACCCAGTTATACATAAGCTTATCATTTTCAGAGGGTTTATGCCTTATATCAATTAATAAAAATATGCATTTCAGCTTTTGTGAGAAATTCAGATATTTCTCTATCATTTTTCCCCACTTTTGCTTAATTTCAATCGACACATTTGCATAACCGTATCCGGGCAAATCAACAAAATAAAATTCCAAGCCTGGCATCTCCCTTAAAGCTTCTGTATTATCGGACTTATCTGCTTTATTTGCTGCAAGCACCCTATAAAAATTAATCGTCTGAGTTTTTCCCGGAGAAGCTGAGGTCCGTGCCAGCGACTTTCGGTTCAGCAGTGCATTTATAAGGCTGGATTTTCCTACATTTGATTTCCCGCAAAAAGCTATCTCAGGATACAGATTCCGGGGAAGCACACTTGTAATTCCACATACTGTTTCCAGTGAAGCCTCTTTTATAATCATAGCTCTTTCTCCATAGCCTGTGCTTTTTTTGAGCCTGCCCTTTTTTCAGCTTTTTTATTCTTTCTTACCGGCATAGTAATTAAAGTATTTTTAATTACTTCTGAAAAATCTCTTACATAAATTATTTTCAGCCCCTCGGTAATTTCGTTTGAAAGCTCTTCTATATCAGGCTTATTTTTTAAAGGCACTATAACATTTTTTATTCCTGCCGTCTTTGCAGCAAGCACCTTTTCTTTAAGACCTCCTATAGGAAGTACTCTCCCCCTTAAAGTAATTTCTCCCGTCATGGCGGTATCTGCCCTTACAGGAATAAGCGTAACCGCGGAAAGCATAGCTGTTGCCATACTGATACCTGCACTCGGACCGTCTTTAGGAACAGCTCCTTCAGGTATGTGAAGATGAAGGTCATGTCTGTCAAAAAAGCCTTCCGGAATTTTATATACTAAAGTACAGGCCTTTATGCAGCTTAAAGCTATCTGAGCAGATTCCTTCATTACACTTCCCATCTGCCCTGTAAGCACAAGTCCCCCCTTGCCTGGAAGCACATTTACCTCTATCTGCAAGGTATCGCCGCCCACACTTGTCCAGGCAAGCCCTCTCACTACACCTATTTCATCGGTTTCAGCCGCTTCACTAAAATTGTATTTTTCCTTTCCAAGATAGTTTTTAACCTGCTTTTCGCCGATTTTTATCTTTCTTTTTCTTCCTTCAAGTATCGCTCTGGCACATTTTCTATAAACTTCACCTATACATCTTTCAAGATTTCTCACTCCGGCTTCTCTGGTATAGCTATGTATAATCTTTGCTATAGCCTCATCACTTATATCGACCTGTTTTGAATCTAAGCCATTAGCCTCAAGCTGTTTTCTTAAAAGATATTTTTGAGCAATATGGAATTTTTCATTTTCAGTATAAGAACTAATCTCTATAATTTCCATGCGGTCAAGCAAAGGACGCGGTATTGTAGCGGTGGTATTTGCAGTTGCTACAAATAAAACCTGCGAGAGGTTTATAGGTATCTCAATAAAATGATCTCTGAATTTATGGTTTTGTTCAGCATCAAGAACTTCAAGAAGTGCAGAAAAGGTATCCCCCTTATAATCATTTGATGCCTTATCTATCTCGTCAAGAAGCATCAGAGGATTTGAAACTCCAGCCTGCCTAAGACCCTCTACAAGTCTGCCCGGCATAGCGCCCACATAGGTCTTTCTATGTCCCCTTATCTCCGCCTCATCTCTGATGCCTCCCAGACTTATACGTATATATTCTTTGCCAAGCGCTTTTGCAATACTTTTTGCTATAGAGGTTTTTCCTGTTCCGGGAGGACCTACAAGGCAGAGTATAGGACCCTTGCCCTTAGAATTTAAAATCCTGACTGCAAGATATTCTATAACTCTTTCCTTAACTTTTTCAAGCCCATAGTGTTCATCCTCAAGTATTTTGGCGGCACTCCTTATATCCGTATTGTCTATGGTATATATTCCGAAAGGAATATCAAAAACCGTGTCAAGATAAGTCCTTATGGTATTCGCTTCCTGACCTGAGCCCTGCATAGTTTTAAGACGCTGTATTTCTTTTTTCAGCTTAAGCTTATCTTCCTCGTCAATTCTAAGCTTTGCAAGCTTCTTTTCATATTCCTGTATCTCACCCAGATATTCATCGTCGCCAAGCTCACTGTGTATTATCTTAAGCTGCTCTCTCAATACATATTCTTTATGGTTATTATCCATGTTTTCTTTGAGCTGGTTCTGAAAGTCGCTCTTTACGTGCATAATCTGATTTTCTTTTGAAAGCTCTCTGACTACAATTTCATATCTTTCAACATAATCCGCAGCATCAAGCACCCCTTGCTTGATCTTATAATCCCAGGGAATGCCTGCCGCTATTTTCATAAGAAGCTCATTAAGGTCTTTAATCTCATTCATCCCGCTAACTTCCAAGCTAAGCTTTCTGTCAGCTCTCGCAAGACTTGAAAACTGCTCCTTTACTATTCTGCACATAGCTTCTTTAGCCACTTCATCATATTTCTCCAAAGCTTTGTCCTCTTTATTGTCAGGACTTATTTCTGATACAATATAATCCACGTCTGATATTATATTATTAATCTTTGCTCTGAAAAGACCTTCAGCAGTGATTCTTAAATATCCCTGCTGAAGTCTTGCTATTTGCTTTATCGCTGCAAAGGTCCCATGTTTATATAAATCTCCAAGCTTAGGCTCACGTACATCCGGATCTGTCTGAGTGATAAGAAACACCCTCTCATCTTCTCCCATAGCCTTCTCAACTGCAGCTATGGATTTTTTTCTGGTTATATCAAAATGTATAGTTGCTTTAGGAAGCAAAGTTATATTCCTAAGTGCAATAGTAACAGCCCTCAAATTTTGTTTATTTTTATCCATAATTTTTATACTTAGGCTATCTCCGGATTATCATTTTTAATTTTCTTATATTTTGTATTTACTATTGTATCTCTAAACACAAATTCCGGTGCTCCTCCTTCAATCGCCTGTCTTGTAATAGTACAGATTCCGACATTCGTATCTGAAGGGATATCGTACATAAGCTCCATCATAACTTTTTCCATTATTGAACGCAAGCCTCTCGCTCCTATCTTTCTTTCGATTGCAAGCTCTGCCACTTTAGCGATTGCATCATCAGTAAACTCAAGCTTAACATCATCCATTTCAAAAAGCTTTTTATACTGCTTTACCAGTGCATTTTTGGGCTCTGTAAGTATGCGTATAAGGCTTTGCTCATCAAGCATATTAAGCGATACCGTTATAGGTACTCTGCCTATAAATTCCGGTATAAGACCATATTTGATTAAATCCTGCGGCATTACCTGTCTGAATAATTCATCAGCTGTATGTGTATGCCTTAAGGTTACTTCCGAATTAAATCCTATACTGCCTTTTCCAAGCCGTCTTTCAATAATTTTTTCAAGTCCGTCAAAGGCTCCGCCGCATATAAAGAGTATATTTGAAGTATCTATCTGTATAAGTTCCTGATGAGGATGCTTTCTGCCTCCCTGCGGAGGTACACTTGCAACGGTACCTTCAAGCAGCTTAAGAAGTGCCTGCTGGACACCCTCTCCCGAAACATCTCTTGTGATTGAAACATTTTCAGATTTTTTTGCAATCTTATCAATTTCATCAATATATACTATACCGTGCTCCGCTCTGCGTACATCATCATCGGCTGACTGTATAAGCTTTAAAAGTATATTTTCCACATCTTCACCCACATAGCCGGCTTCTGTAAGGGTAGTGGCATCCGCTATAGCAAAAGGAACATTCAGTATTCCTGCAAGAGTCTGTGCAAGATAAGTTTTTCCTGAGCCTGTAGGACCAAGCAGCAGCACATTGCTTTTTTGTATCTGTATATCATTATCACTCGCTGTTATATTAATTATTCTTTTATAATGATTATAAACTGCTACTGATAAAATTTTTTTTGCTTCATCCTGTCCGATTACATATTCATCAAGGTATTTTTTTATTTCCTTAGGCTTAGGCAGATTAATTTCCTTATGTACCGGCTCCGTTTCTGTTTCCTCCGAAAATTCTTCATCGAGAATTTCAGCACAAAGCTCTATACATTCATCACATATATAGATACCGTCAGGTCCTGAAAGGAGTTTTCTCACTTCATTCTGCGACTTCCTGCAAAAGGAACACCTTATCTTGTCATCAATTTTACCAGACATTCTCAACCTCCTAAATTAATGATGAGCAATCACTTTATCAACTATACCATACGCCATAGCTTCCTCAGCCGACATATAGTAATCTCTTTCTGTATCTCTTTCAATAATTTCCAGAGGCTGCCCTGTATTGGCAGCAAGCATTTCATTTAATTTTTTCTTGCTTTTCAATATCTGCTCAGCCGCTATTTGTATCTCAGTTGCCTGACCTCTTGCCCCGCCTGAAGGCTGATGTATCATAATTTCTGAATTTGGCAGAGCATATCTCTTGCCCTTTGTACCTCCTGCAAGCAAAAAAGCTCCCATACTTGCAGCCATACCCATACAGATGGTAGACACATCACATTTAACATACTGCATAGTATCATAAATTGCCATGCCTGATACCACGCTTCCTCCGGGACTGTTAATATAAAGATTTATATCCTTTCCGGGGTCCTCAGATTCCAAAAAGAGAAGCTGTGCCACTACTAAACCTGCGGTAATATCATTGACCTCTTCTCCAAGGAAAATAATCCTGTCCTTTAAAAGTCTTGAATAGATATCAAAAGCACGCTCTCCTCTGCTGGTTGATTCTATAACTGTTGGTACTAGACTCATAATAACCTCCTCTTATTTCTGCTTTTATCTAGCAGACAAAATTAAAGCTTTGTACTTTTGAAGCAGAAATCACCTGCATCGGTTTAAACAAGTTTTGCCTCAGCAACAATAAAGTCAACAGCTTCCTGTAATTTAAGATTTTCCATTACATTATCACCATTTACTTTTCTGAACTGTTCAACTTCCATTTTATAATCCTTGGCAAGCTTTTCGATTTCTTCTTCAACTCTTTCCTTGCTTACTTCTATATTTTCAGCTTTAACTATAGCCTCAAGTACAAGGCTGGTTTTAATGCTCTTCAATGCTCTTTCTTTCATCTGTTCTCTTAAGCCTTCTACTGTAGTGCCAGTGTACTGCATATACTGCTCGAAGGTTAAGCCCTGACCCGAAAGATTGCTTGAAATATTATTAATATAATTCTGCAATAATTTATTAGCCTGTGTTTCCACCATAGGCTCGGGAATTTCAAGCGCTGTATTCTCAATCACCTTATTAATGACCGTATTTTCATTTTCATAAGCTGCACTTTTTTTCTTTGCCTCGCTAAGCTTATTTTTCAAGTCTGCCTTGTATTCATCAAGGGTTTCAAACTCACTGATTTCACTTGCAAATTCATCATCAAGCTCAGGCAGCTCTTTCTTTTTTATCTCTTTAATCTTAACTGTAAACACTGCCGGCTTTCCGGCAAGCTCTTTAGCATGATAATTTTCCGGAAAAGCAACATTTATATCAAACTCTTCACCGAGGCTGTGATTTTTAACCTGCTCTTCAAAGCCTGCTATAAAAGAGCCTGAGCCTATTACCAGCGGATAATCCTCAGCTTTTCCGCCTTCAAAGCTTACACCGTCAATCCTGCCGTCAAAATCTATAAGCAGATTATCTCCGTCTTCAACTGGTCTATCATCTACCGTTATAAGTCTTGCATTTCTATCTTGTTCTTTCTTAAGAGCCTGCTCTATATCTTCCTCACTTACCTCTTCATCGGCTCTTTTTACTTCAACTCCTTTATATTGACCAAGTATGACTTCAGGCTTTACCGCTACTGTAGCGGTATAAACAAAGTCCTTTCCCTTGCCGATTTCCTTGATATCAATTTCAGGATTTGACACTATGTCCAAGCCTGATTCTTCTACTGCATCAGCGTAGGTTTTATCCAATATTATATCTGTAGCATCCTTGTATAAAGTGTTTCCGTAAAATTTTTCAACCATATCCCTGGGGACCTTTCCCTTTCTAAAGCCGGGAACGCTGAATTTGTTTTTATTTTTTTGGAATGACTCATTAAGTGCTTTTTCAAATTCCTGTGCACTAACCGTTATGGTCAGCTTTGCCATATTTTTCTCTAAATTTTCAACCTGTAAGCTCATCTTTTTATAATTCTCCTTAATAATCTGCTCTGTCTTTGCTGCATATATAAAGCGGACCTTGGCAATCCGCTTTGTTACTTGCTTATGAACCGCTGTCAGCTGCTTTATCTGTCAGTAAAAGTTTCAGCTCCTGCTGATACAGGCAATTCCCCCGTACTCACTCTTAAAGCTTTGTACCTTTAAAATGAAGAATTGCCTGTATCGGTTCAAAAGGGTATTATAACATAAGTAAGATTGGCATTCAAGAAAATTTTTAACTGCCCAAAGCTGCAAAGCTACTGTCTCCAGTTGCAATAAAGGCAAAGCCTGCCGATTTTAGCCTGCAAGCTCTTTATCAGCCTTTTTCAGGCATTCCAGCATGGTTTCAAAGTCCTTGTTTAAATTTATTCTGACATAATTTATACCTAAGCCGTCATAGCCCTCACAGGTAACGACCCTTATGCCATTTCTAATCAAAACCTTTTCAAGATTTATGCTCTCATCTTCAACATAATACAGACATATAGGCACTGAATCATCCGTGCAGGAGGTTTTAATTGCAGCAAGATTTTCTCTTATTACAGGCTTCTGCTTCCTTGATTGGCTTTTTGCGAACTCTGCCCAGCCCGAATTTATAACCTGCTCTGCAATATATGCACTGAAGCTTGTAACCGCAAACGGTATTTTAACCTTATTAAAAATTTTTATAAAATCTTCTCCGGCAATTAAATATCCAAGTCTTATACCAGCAGCACCGAGTCCCTTTGAGAGAGTTCTTGCAACTGCGAGATTATCATACCTGCCTATAAGTGAAATCGCACTGTTGCTGTCTTCCATATAATCTCCATAAGCCTCGTCTATACATACAAAGGAATTATTCTTTTTTGCCGCAATAATAATTTCCTCAAGCTCTGCTATAGGAAAGACCTGTCCTGTAGGATTATTTGGATTATCTATATAAATATAGGCATCGGGAGTTTCATTTACCGCTTTAACAACATTCTTTACTTCAAATTTAAAATCCTCTTCTTTCTTCAATAATACAGGCTTATAAACCGCTTCATAAATGTGAAAGTCATCAATCACCGCAGTAAATTGAGGAGCCGTACCTATGACCTTTTTGCCTTTATACATAAAAACTCTGTTTAATGAAAATAAAGCTTCAATGGAGCCGCAGGTAAGGCTTATATTACTTTCTTTAAGTGCTGCTATATTTGAAAATCTTTTGATGACAGCCTGTTTTACCTTATCATCTGAATGAGGATAGGCATCAAGTGTTTTAAATATTTCATTCTCAATTTTTATTTCAGGACTAAATCCATAAGGATTCTGACCTAAGGAGCAGTCTACAATAAAGCTCTCATCGGAAAGATGCTCTGAATAATCATTTTTTGCAAGATTTAATAATACTTCACTAATATCATACATAATTGCCACCATTAAGCCTTTCTTTTTTCTATTTCCTGCATTTCTTCAAAACCGGTTTTGCCCTCTGCTTTCAGCTTGAAGATTTTAACAACTATAAATACCATCATTGCTATTCCTATATAACCTGTGTAAGGGTAAATAGTGCCTACAAGAGTACCGAAATCAAATTGACCTCCGATTAATCCAAGTATTGTAATTACTAAAGCTACCCATTTAAATTTAGGGTCGCTGTCCTGTGCTATTCTATTTGAGCACATCCACAGCAAAGGAGTGGCTGTTGAAAAGATGCCTAAGAGCAATACCACTGAAAATAACTTTCCAATCATAGGATGTATCTGGTCTGCAAGGTAAAGTGTAGGTATATTCTTACTGAAAGCCGCCTCAGCCTGCGCCAGCATAGCAAAATACATTACTCCGGCTGAAAGCATCAGGAAAATTCCGCCAAGCACGCCACCCCAGAAGGTGTCCTTTTCATTTTCAGCAGTCGCTCCAAGCCCTCCGAGAAAGCCGGCAAGCACTGAAACATTATAGGCGGTGTATAAAAAGCCGGCAAGGACAGCATTTGGAGCAGGCTTTTTAAAGGCAGCTCCGGCAGTTTTTAAATATTCAAGTGACGCAGGAAGATTATGCAAATTGCTGATTAAGCTTATAAGCCCTACTGAAATGGTGAATACTATAATGACAGGTCCTATATTGCCTATTACATTTGAAAGTTTTTTCAGCCCCAGGGACACTGTAACATAAGCGAGCACCGCCATCACCACTCTGCCCACATAGGGATTAAACCCGTAGTATTCGGACATTGTAGCGCCTGATCCTGAAATCATTACTACGAATACCGCAAAGAAGAAAAGCGGAACAAAATACTCCAATACGGTTCCTAAGGTTTTTCCGAAATAAAAAGTGAACATTTTCATAGTATCTTTAGGCTTCACAAGACGTCCTCTGTTTAAAAACTCCGCACCGATAAATGAAAACAAAACCATTGCTATGATAATTCCTATAATCCCAATAATACCGTAATATGAAAAAAACTGCAAAATCTCCTGTCCAGTCGCAAAGCCTGAGCCTATTATGGTCGCAATATAGGAGCCGGCAAGGATTACTATTGTTTTTACACTGAATTTTTTATTCATAAATTTACCCCCTGATTTTATATTTTTATTAAATAAAGGTAATTAAAGCATTTATTTAATAAATTCTAAATAAATTCTAAATTGCTGTCAGCAATTTAGAAATCATATATTAATGCCTAAAGACATTAATCATATATTAATACCTAAAGGCATTAATCATATATTAATACTTAAAAGCATTAATCATATATTATAGCTATAATAGCTACAAAATGCAATATCCATTCTTGCAATCATAGAAAGTAAATGTTATACTTTATAGCCGGATTAAAAGGTTTTATTTGCAAAAATATATAGGGCTTAAAAGAGAAGAACGGAGAGAAATTTTTTAATGAAAAGAGAAGATGTAAGAAATATTGCTATAATCGCCCATGTTGACCATGGAAAAACCACTCTTGTAGACCAGCTTCTAAGACAAAGCGGTATATTCAGAGAAAATCAGGAAGTTGTGGAAAGAGTAATGGATTCAAACGATATAGAGCGTGAAAGAGGAATTACCATCCTTTCAAAGAATACTGCGGTAAGCTTTAAGGATATAAAAATAAATATAATAGACACACCCGGGCATGCAGACTTTGGTGGTGAGGTCGAGCGTGTCTTAAAAATGGTAAATGGAGTTATCCTGGTAGTAGATGCTTATGAGGGAACAATGCCTCAGACCAAGTTCGTCTTAAGAAAGGCTTTGGAATTAAATCTTGACCTGATATGTCTTATAAATAAATGCGACAGAGAACAGGCGAGAGCTAAAGAGGCTGTAGATGAGGTGCTTGAGCTTCTTATGGAGCTGGATGCAAATGAAAAGCAGCTTGACTGCCCCTTTATCTTTGCAAGTGCAAGAGCAGGCTGGGCAAGATATGCTGTTGATGATGACAATAATGATATGACTCCTTTATTTGAAACTATAATAAAAAGTATAGCTCCGCCTGAGGGCAATCCCGATATGGGTACTCAGCTTCTTATAAGCACTATAGATTATAATGAATATGTAGGCAGAATAGGCATAGGCAAGGTTGATAACGGAAGTATTAAGGTCAATCAGGAGCTTTTGCTCTTAAATCACCATGAGTCTGACAGACAAAAAAAAGTCAAGGTCGGAAGGCTCTATCAATTTCAGGGGCTTACCAGAGTTGAGGTAAATGAAGCAGGTATAGGCGATATAGTTGCAGTATCAGGTATAGAGGGCATACATATAGGAGATACTCTTGCCTCTCCTGAAAATCCTGAAGCTATTCCTTTCCAGCAAATATCAGAGCCTACTATCTCAATGAATTTCATGGTAAATGATTCTCCGCTCGCAGGTCTTGAGGGTAAATATGTAACCTCAAGAAATCTAAGGGATAGACTCTTTAAAGAGCTGAACACAGACGTAAGCTTAAGAGTGGAAGAAACGGATTCATCCGATTGCTTCAAGGTATCGGGCAGAGGAGAGCTGCACCTTTCGGTATTAATTGAAAACATGAGAAGGGAGGGCTTTGAATTTGCGGTAAGCAAGGCTGAGGTAATTTATAAAACCGATGAAAGAAACAGAAGGCTTGAACCTATGGAAATAGCTTATGTAGATGTTCCGGACGAGTTTTCAGGCAACGTCATCCAAAAGCTTACTTCAAGAAAGGGTGAGCTTCAGGGTATGAGCCCGAATCATGACGGTTATACAAGGCTTGAGTTTTCCATACCCTCAAGAGGGCTTATAGGCTACAGGGGAGAATTTTTAACGGACACTAAGGGAAACGGTATTTTAAATACCGAATATGACGGCTACGGTCCTTATAAAGGAGATTTATTTTACAGGAAAACCGGCTCTCTTATCTCCTTTGAAAGCGGAGAGTCAATTACTTACGGGCTTTTTAATGCACAGGAAAGAGGAATACTTTTTATAGGTCCCGGAGAAAAGGTATATGCAGGCATGGTAATCGGTCAAAATGCCAAAGCCGAAGATGTGGAAATTAATGTATGCAAAACCAAAAAACTTACCAATACACGTGCTTCAGGCTCTGACGAGGCATTAAGACTTGTGCCGCCTAAAATCATGAGTCTTGAAAAAGCACTGGAATTTATAGACACCGACGAGCTTCTTGAAGTTACTCCCAAGCATCTCAGAATCAGAAAAAAGATACTTGATGCCACCTTCAGAAAAAGATCCGCAATGAAATCAAAGGTAAATTAATTACACAATTATCCATAGCGGTATTATCCATAGCGCTGCTGCAAAAAAATAAAATACAACAGGCATGCTGTTTCAGCTCTGTTGTATTTTATTTTAGAAATATTTTTTTAATATCAGTATAAAATTCAGGATAGGATACATCCACGCATTCCCTGCCCTTAATCTTTATTTTTCCATCAAGTGCAAGATTTAATACGGCAAAGGTCATCGCTATGCGGTGGTCATTATATGAATCAATTTCAGCCGCATGAAGCTTCTTCTCTCCCTTTATTATCATACCGTCCTCCACTTCAGTAATATCCGCTCCGAGCTTTGCAAGCTCACTGCACATAACCTTGATTCTGTCGGACTCTTTGACCTTAAGCTCAGAGGCTTCCCTAATCACAGTTTTTCCTTCAGCAAAGCAGGCTACAGCACATATAATCGGAATTTCATCTATAAGTGAAGGAATTATCTCGCCTTCAATTCTTATGCCGTGAAGCTTGGAGCTTTTAATTTCAATATCAGCATAAGGTTCCGTATCCAAATTATGGATTTCAAGCAGATTTATTTTTGCTCCCATTTCTCTAAACACTCTTATAACCCCGTCGCGTGTAGGATTAATGCCTACATTTTTAATAATAAGGTGCAGTCCCGGCATAATCAGTGCAGCTGCCATAAAATAGGCGGCAGAGGATATATCACCCGGAACCGTCATAGCCTGAGCATAAAGTCTGTTACATCCCGAAACAGATGCGAAGTAAGCACTGCCGAGTCTTCCGGTCCAAATGTCTACCCCAAAGCCTTTAAGCATTATCTCACTGTGGTTTCTTGAGAGTCTGGGCTCTGACACTGTGGTTTTTCCCTCAGCATGAATCCCGGCAAAAAGTATGGCGGACTTCACCTGCGCACTTGCAATTTTTGAAAAATAATCAATTCCTTTTAAAGGTCTTCCCTTTATATAAAGAGGAAGATGGGCACCGTCAGGTGAATTTATCTTTGCTCCCATAAGAATCAAGGGCTCTATAATCCTCTTCATCGGTCTGGCTTTAAGAGAAGCATCGCCGGTTAAAATACAGTTAAATCCGGAAGCACTTAAGATGCCGCTTAAAAGCCTTGCTGTAGTGCCGCTGTTTTGGCAGTCAAGTGTTTTTTCAGGTTCAGAAAGCAGGCTAAGCCCTTTCCCTGTTATAACCGCTTCATCCTTTTCTAGCTTTATCTCGGCTCCTATGGCTCGAAGGCAGCCGAGCGTACTTAAGCAGTCTTTGCAGAGTGAAACTCCTTTTATTCGTGAAATCCCCTGTGCAACTGAAGCAAGAATCAATGCTCGGTGAGAAATTGATTTGTCACCGGGAATTGAAGTGATGAGTATATTTTTTAATTGCTTTTTGATATAATTATTCATTTAATGTAATGCCTTTGCACTATTTTTTGTCTTTGTCTTTTTTGCCGTAATAAAATCCTTTTTTTGTGTCTGAAGCCGTGTTTTTTTCGGTATTTGAACTGTTTTTATGTAAATTATTACTGCTGCTTTTGCCCTGAGTTTTTTTCTCAAGATTTTTCTTCGCAACCAGTCTTATTGAAAAAGAAAGTATAAAAGCTCCCAAAAAGAACAGCCCGAGAATTGAGGCTACACTAAAAGCATTATTATGTACATTATTATAAAGCACATAACTGTAAAGCATTCCTACCCCTGCACTGCCTGCCATTAAAAGCATATTTTTTTCAAAATCGTTTAATTTTTTAATCATGTTTCTCCTTTATATCTAAAACTTATTTTTATATGGTAAAACCGGCATCAAAAAGTCGAAGCGCAATTTTGATGCCGGCAATTTTGGAAATCAGTGCAAAGCAGTAATTTATTGTTATATTTTATTCAGAATCAACCAGTTTATTAAGTGATTTTGACAGCGCAAACAGTATTACCATAGTAACGAATGATACTACTGAGAAGGTTACCATTATCTGCATAAATCCAAAGTTTTCAATTAAGCCTTGAACATAGCCTGTAAGCTTATTTGCAGCAAAGGTAGCCAATATCCATACACCAAGCAGTAAGGACAGATACTTCTTAGGAGCAACCTTGCTTACAAATGAATTTCCAAGCGGTGAGAAGCAGATTTCACCTATAGTAATCAAGATTCCAAAGAATAACAGCCAGAGCACAGAAGCCTTATTAGTGCCGCCTCCTCTTGTTAATTCCATGAAAATAAGTATTGTATAAGCAAGACCGAGGAAAGCGAATGACAAGGTAACCTTCTGGAACATTGTAAGGTCACCTTGAGGTCTTTTTGCAAGTGTAGCCCAGAGCTTTGCAGCAGCAAGGCTGAGGAAAATACAAAGCAGACCGTTCCAGGATACGAATACATGAGCCGGTGACAGGGTAATTCCAAACAGTGTCATATCCACAAAATCCTGTGCATACAGCGATAAAGCATTTGACTGCTGCTCATAGAAAGTCCAGAATATAATTGAAACGAAGGATACAAATACAATCGCAAGCACTCCGTTTCTTTCTTTCTTTGTAAGTTTGGCACTTGAAGCCTTCTCCTTCTTATCTAAAACAGTTTCACCTATCACATTGCCGTGAGCATCCGTGCGATACTTAAACGGCAACTTGCCCTGACCGTGAAGCTTGCCGTATGAAGCTGTAAAGAGGATTCCGCCTAAAATAACCAATGCACCACAGAATAAAAATACCTGTCTGTAGCCAAGCACCTCTCCATGCTGAAAGAAGGACATATAAGCAGCTCCCATTATAGCCGATCCAAAAAACGCTCCTATGTTGACAAATGAATACTGAATCGAGAACGCCGCATCCATCTGGTCATCATTTTCAAACATTCTTCCCATTAAACCTGCAAGGTTGCCCTTAAACAAACCCGTTCCTATAGATACTACGTAAATCATCATATTCACTGATGCAAGACTGGTTGATTTCCAGCCTATAAGATAACCAAGCCCCATTATAATACAGCCAAGCGTAACCGCATACCTTGCACCAAGCCACTTATCACAGATATATCCTCCAATCAGCGGTGCGATATAAGTATAAGCGGTAAAATTGGCAGCAATGATAGTTGCTGTGGCTTTTGGAATTTCAAGTCCGCCCTTCGCAACAAGTTCTGTAAGATACAGCACAAGCAGAGGCTTTGTACCGTAAAAAGCAAATCTTTCAAAAGTATAAGTCAGACACCCGATGTAAAATCCGAAAGGATATTTGGATTTTGCTGCACCAGAATTTTCCATTAATTAAACCTCCTGTTTATTCTAAAGTACAGACATAGCATAAATTTAAGTCTACATCTGATAAAACATGCACTATCCACTATAATCATCCCTCTGCTTACTTCATAAAACAATTGATACTGCTTTGTCTTCTATTTATATTAATAATTATTTTATGACCTTAAATATTCTATCATAAAATCTTAAAGATGTATATAAAAAAATAATTTTCATTTATAGATT
>ERZ773099.530-NODE-530-length-32512-cov-16.220600_pt1 | contig 32512 bp, 28 predicted proteins | sample MGYA00511120_ERZ773099 | MGnify/ENA primary metagenome ERZ773099 (study PRJEB29015, sample SAMEA2738012) | human oral metagenome | biome: human oral; feature: human-associated habitat; material: dental | place: China | collected 2104 ... | reverse complement strand
CAGCAGCTAACGATGCAGTTGTATTGTTTGTTGGTACTAAGAAACAAGCTGCTGACGCTGTTAAAGAAGAAGCAGAACGTTCAGGTCAATACTACATCAACCACCGTTGGTTGGGTGGAACTCTTACTAACTGGGGAACTATCCAAAAACGTATTGCTCGTTTGAAAGAAATCAAACGTATGGAAGAAGAAGGAATCTTCGACGTTCTTCCTAAGAAAGAAGTTGCACTTCTTAACAAACAACGTGCACGTCTTGAAAAATTCTTGGGTGGTATCGAAGATATGCCTCGTATCCCAGATGTAATGTATGTAGTTGACCCACATAAAGAGCAAATCGCTGTTAAAGAAGCTAAAAAATTGGGTATCCCAGTTGTAGCGATGGTTGACACAAACACTGATCCAGACGATATCGATGTAATCATCCCAGCTAACGATGACGCTATCCGCGCGGTTAAATTGATTACAGCTAAATTGGCTGACGCTATCATCGAAGGACGTCAAGGTGAAGATGCAGCAGCAGTTGAAGCAGAATTTGCAGCTTCAGAAGCTCAAGCAGATTCAATCGAAGAAATCGTTGAAGTTGTAGAAGGCGACAACGCTTAATTCATATAAATAGTAATTACCTAGGAGGGCGGGGCTTAGCCCGGCTCTCCTATTTTTAAAAAATATAGGAGAATCAAAATGGCAGAAATTACAGCTAAACTTGTAAAAGAGTTGCGTGAAAAATCTGGTGCTGGTGTTATGGACGCTAAAAAAGCGCTTGTAGAAACAGACGGTGACATCGAAAAAGCGATTGAATTGCTTCGTGAAAAAGGTATGGCTAAAGCAGCTAAGAAAGCTGATCGCGTTGCTGCGGAAGGTCTGACTGGTGTTTATGTTAATGGTAATGTTGCAGCAGTAGTAGAAGTAAATGCTGAAACTGACTTTGTTGCGAAAAACGCTCAATTCGTTGAATTGGTAAACACTACAGCTAAAGTAATCGCTGAAGGTAAGCCAGCCAACAACGAAGAAGCATTTGCGTTGACAATGCCTTCAGGTGAAACTCTTGAAGCAGCGTATGTATCTGCAACTGCAACTATTGGAGAAAAAATCTCATTCCGTCGTTTTGCCTTGATTGAAAAAACTGATGCACAACACTTTGGAGCTTACCAACATAACGGTGGCCGTATTGGTGTTATCTCAGTTGTAGAAGGTGGAGACGAAGCTCTTGCTAAACAATTGTCAATGCACGTTGCTGCGATGAAACCAACAGTTCTTTCATACAAAGAATTGGATGAGCAATTCGTTAAAGATGAGTTGGCACAATTGAACCACGTAATCGACCAAGATAACGAAAGTCGTGCTATGGTTAACAAACCAGCTCTTCCACACTTGAAATACGGATCAAAAGCACAATTGACTGATGCAGTTATCGCTCAAGCTGAGGAAGATATCAGAGCTGAATTGGCTGCTGAAGGTAAACCAGAAAAAATCTGGGATAAAATCATCCCAGGTAAAATGGATCGCTTCATGCTTGACAACACTAAAGTTGACCAAGCTTACACACTTCTTGCACAAGTTTACATCATGGACGACAGCAAGACAGTTGAAGCATACCTAGAGTCTGTAAATGCAGCAGTTATCGCTTTTGCTCGCTTTGAAGTGGGTGAGGGTATCGAAAAAGCTGCAAACGACTTTGAAGCTGAAGTTGCAGCAACAATGGCAGCAGCCTTGAACAACTAATCATAAAAAAGGAAGCAAATTTGCTTCCTTTTTTATTTGAAATTTTTAAGAGGTTGCCTTCCAAACTCATAAGATACTGTAGAAAGATAATATTCTCTATTATCTGGTACTAAAACAAAGAATTTCTCGCAAGCTCCTAATGTTTAGTTCTTTTGATAACTACAGCAGAGCAGCCTTTGACTAGGGAACTATCTTTTCTCTTAATTTGTTATTCAATAATTTTCTGTTTACTCTGGATTGACAGGTATTTCAACTTCCCGTAAACCTTGATCTGTCAAAGTTACTTTTCCATTGAAAAACTCTATGAGAGCTACTTTGATATCTTCCTTCTTTTTCTTATCAACAAATATCAAAGTTTGAACTTGATCAGTAAAATTTGTCCCTTGCTCCATGAGTTGGTGTTCTTTAAGAAAATTACCATACTCTTGATACTGAGTATAGGTCATTTGAATTTCAATGCCTGCTTGCTCTTTAATTTCGACTATTCCAATTTCCTTGACAGCTAAGGCAACACTACCTGCATAAGCACGTATAAGCCCACCGGCTCCCAGTTTAATGCCCCCAAAGTAGCGTGTGACTACTACACAAAGATTGGTGAGATTGTGATTTTCTAAGACTCCTAGCATAGGTACTCCAGCAGTTCCACTAGGTTCTCCATCATCACTGGTACGCTTGACTTCACTACGTTCACCGATAATAAAAGCAGAGCAGTTGTGGGTGGCTTTATAGTGTTCTTTTTTAACAAACGTGATGAAGGCACGAGCATCTTCTTCGCTATAGACGCGCTTTACATGACAAATAAAGCGAGATTTTTTGATTTCTTCTTGGACTTGTCCATCCTCTTTAATTGTTCTACATTCCATAATTTAATTGTACTAAAAAATAGCTCAAAGTGCTAGATTTTTACGAATAAAGAAGTATGAAAGTAAATCCAAATTATCTCGGACGTCTTTTTACCGAGCAAGAACTAAGTGTAGAAGAGCGACAGTTGGCACAAAAAATTCCAGCCATGAGAAAGGAGAAAGGGGAACTCTACTGTCAACGTTGTAATAGTCTTGTTTTAGAAGAATGGTATTTGCCTATTGGCGCCTACTATTGTAGAGAATGTTTGCTTATGAAGCGAGTGAGGAGTGATCAAGAGTTATATTATTTCCCTCAAAAAAATTTTCCTAAACAAGATGTTCTCAAATGGCGTGGGCAATTAACACCTTTTCAAGAGAAAGTATCAGGAGGATTGTTACGTGCTGTAGATAAGAAGGAGCCTACCTTGGTCCATGCGGTGACTGGAGCTGGAAAGACTGAGATGATTTATCAGGTTGTTGCCAAAGTAATTGATAGAGGTGGGGCAGTGTGTTTGGCAAGTCCACGTATAGATATTTGCTTGGAGCTGCATAAGCGGTTGAAAAATGACTTTGCTTGTGAGATAGCACTATTACATGGTGAATCAGATCCTTATTTTCGAACGCCTCTAGTGGTTGCGACAACTCATCAGTTATTAAAGTTTTATCAAGCGTTTGATTTGCTGATAGTAGATGAAGTAGATGCCTTTCCTTATGTTGATAACCCTGTGCTTTACAATGCTGTAAAGAATAGTGTAAAGGAAGACGGTTTGAGAATCTTTTTAACAGCAACTTCTACAGATGAGTTAGACAAGAAGGTTCGGGCAGGAGAACTAAAACGTCTTAGTCTTCCGCGACGATTTCATGGAAATCCTCTGATTGTCCCTAAACCGGTTTGGCTATCTGATTTTGATAAGTCACTAAAGAAGCATCGTTTGTCGCCAAAATTAAAGCGATATATTGAGAAGCAGAGAAGGACTGGTTATCCTTTACTAATCTTTGCGTCAGAGATCAAGAAAGGTGAGAAGTTTAGAGAAATCTTGCAAGAGCAATTTCCAAATGAAAAAATCGGATTTGTGTCGTCAATTACAGAGGATCGATTACAACAGGTGCAAGCTTTCCGAGATGGACAGTTGACAATACTAATTAGTACGACAATTTTGGAACGTGGAGTCACCTTTCCCTGTGTAGATGTTTTGGTTTTAGAAGCCAACCATTGTCTTTTTACTAAATCTAGTTTGGTACAGATTGGAGGGCGAGTTGGACGAAGTATGAATCGACCAACAGGGGACCTCATTTTCTTTCACGATGGCCTCAATCATTCGATTAAAAAGGCGATTGCAGAAATAAAACAGATGAACGCGGAGGCTGGATTATGACATGTTTACTATGTGGCAATATTTTGAAAGAGGCGTTGTCTTTTTCTAGTTTGTTACTCCTAAAAAAGGCAGAGAGTTTAGCTTGTCAAGGGTGTTTTTCTTTATTTGAAAGAATAGGGGAGGATCATTGTCCATCTTGTTTTAAGAATGGCGTGTCAAACAGGTGTCAAGACTGTCAATTTTGGAGTAAAGAAGGAATAGAGGTCGAACATCGGGCACTATTCATTTATAACCAAGCCATGAAAGATTTTTTCAGTCGCTATAAATTTGAGGGTGATTTTTTACTAAGAAAGGTATTTACAAAGATACTTTTACAAGAATTGAAAAGATACAAGGGCTATCAATTTGTCTTGATTCCACTCAGCCCAAAACGTTTATCTGATAGGGGTTTTAATCAAGTGGAGGGATTGATTAAGGAGACTGGTCTGCCTTATCTGGATATTTTAGAGAAGAGAGAGGAAAAAGCAAGTTCTTCTAAGAGTCGGTCCGAGCGTCTTGAGACTGAACTTCCATTTTTTGTTAAGAGGGGGATTGAGATACCTAAAAAAGTTCTTTTAATAGATGATATCTATACGACAGGAACAACTTTGAATCGTGTTAAAAGCCTAATTGAAGCGGCTGGTTGCCAGAAAGTCAAAACATTTTCCATTGTAAGATGAGGAAAATGTTTGCAAAAAACAAATGAAAGCGTTATAATATAGTTAGAAAAACAAAAACAAAAATGTTTAGAAAGAAGGTACTCATATGATTAAATATAGTATCCGTGGTGAAAACCTAGAAGTAACAGAAGCAATTCGCAATTATATAGTTTCTAAACTTGAAAAGATCGAAAAATATTTTCAACCAGAACAAGAGTTGGATGCACGTGTAAATTTGAAAGTCTACCGTGAAAAAACGGCTAAAGTTGAAGTAACTATTCCACTTGGCTCTATTACTCTTCGTGCAGAAGATATTTCTCAAGATATGTATGGATCTATTGACCTTGTAACAGATAAAATTGAACGTCAAATTCGTAAAAACAAGACAAAAATTGAACGTAAGAATAAAAACAAAATTTCAACGAGTCAGTTGTTTACAGATGCTTTAGTTGAGGATTTAGATGTTGTCCAACCAAAAGTTGTTCGTTCAAAACAAATTGATTTGAAACCAATGGATTTGGAAGAAGCACTTCTTCAAATGGAATTGCTAGGGCATGATTTCTTTATCTATGTGGATGTAGAAGATCAAACAACAAATGTTCTTTATCGTCGTGAAGATGGTGAAATCGGATTACTTGAAGTTAAGGAATCATAAAGTATTAATTGGATTGTAAAAGTGGTTTACACTATTGTAAACCACTTTTTATTTGGTGATGATGACTTCTTTAAGATAACAAGGCAAGAACCTCCCTTTTTAAAGTCGCTTTTTAAGGGCTTTTATGGTATAATAATGCGCAAGAGGTTTAGAATGAAAAAATTTTATTTAACTCCGCTCTATGCAGCATTGCTAGGGATAGCAACGTTTGGAATCTTAGCAACGCTGATTATTTTTTCAAGTGATCATTTTCTTACGATCAGTATTTTGTTTTTTATTGTTCTTCTCTACCTGTTCTTGTTCATTTGGCAAAAAAAACACTATGAGAAAAGTGAAATTGAGCAGATTCAGTATGTGAATCATCAGGCAGAAGGAAGTTTGAATACTTTACTAGAGCAGATGCCAGTGGGTGTTATAAAGATTGATTTATCAACTGGAGAAGTGGAATGGTTCAATCCATATGCTGAGTTGATTTTGACGACCGAAGAAGGCGAGATAGATGTTGCGTTGATTCAAACAATTCTTAAGGCTTCGGCTGGGAATGTTGGTTCTTATGCAATTCTTGGAGAGACACGTTATGCAGTTCATATGGATAAAGCTTCGGGTGTCCTTTACTTTTTTGATGCATCAGCTGAGTATGAGGCAACTGTTGAGCTAGTGACTAGTCGTCCAGTGATTGGGGTCGTCTCAGTAGATAACTATGATGATTTAGAAGATGCAACTTCTGAATCAAACCTAAGTCAAATCAATAGTTTTGTGGCCAACTTTGTGTCTGAATTCACAGAGAAATATGGCATCTTTTCTCGTCGCGTAACAATGGATCGTTTTTATTTATTCACAGATTACACAGTGTTAGGGAAACTGATGCAAGATAAATTTTCCGTCATTGATGCTTTTCGTGAGGAGTCAAAACAGAGACACTTACCTTTGACACTTAGTATGGGTTTTTCCTATGGCGACGGAAATCATGATGAGATAGGGAAAATTGCCCTGCTAAATTTGAACTTAGCTGAAGTTCGTGGTGGTGATCAGGTTGTCGTTAAGGAAAATGATGAATCTAAAAATCCTGTCTACTTTGGAGGAGGTTCAGCAGCTTCCGTTAAGCGAACACGGACACGTACAAGAGCGATGATGACAGCCATTTCAGATAAAATAAGAAGTGTGGATCAGGTTTTTGTAGTTGGGCATAAAAATCTAGACATGGATGCTTTGGGCTCAGCAGTTGGAATGCAGTTGTTTGCAGGCAATGTCATTGAAGATAGCTATGCTGTTTATGATCCAGATCAGATGTCTCCAGATATTGAACGTGCGGTAGCTTTCTTAGAAAAGGAAGGGGCAACCAGGCTAATCAGTCTGAAGGATGCCATGAAACTAGTTACTAAGCGCTCCTTACTTCTCTTGGTAGATCACTCAAAGACCGCTCTGACCTTGTCAAAAGATTTTTATGATCTTTTTACACAGACGATTGTTATTGACCATCACAGACGAGATCAGGATTTTCCTGAGAATGCTGTGATCTCCTACATCGAAAGTGGAGCTAGTAGTGCAAGTGAGTTGGTAACGGAATTAATCCAGTTTCAAAATTCTAGGACAAATCGCTTGAGCCGTATGCAGGCTAGTGCCCTCATGGCTGGAATGATGTTGGACACTAAAAACTTCACTTCGCGAGTGACCAGCCGAACATTTGATGTAGCTAGTTACCTACGTACGCGAGGAAGTGACAGTATTGCTATTCAAGAAATCACAGCAACAGGTTTTGAAGAGTATCGGAGCGTGAACGAGCTCATTTTACAAGGTTATAAATTGCGTTCGAATGTTCTCATAGCTGAAGCAAAAGACTCAAAATCATATGATACAGTGGTGATCAGTAAAGCGGCAGATGCTATGCTAGCTATGTCTGGTATTGAAGCCAGCTTTGTTCTTGCTAAGAATACACAAGGCTTTATCTCTATCTCGGCTAGAAGTCGTAGTAAAATCAATGTGCAACGTATCATGGAAGAGCTTGGTGGAGGTGGTCACTTTAATCTGGCAGCTGCTCAGATTAAGGATATGACCTTGACAGAAACAGGCGAAAAGTTGACAAAACTTATTTTGGAAGAACTAAATGAAAAGGAGAAAGAGTAATGAAAGTAATCTTTTTAGCAGATGTAAAGGGAAAAGGAAAAAAAGGCGAAATTAAGGAAGTTCCGACAGGTTATGCGCAAAATTTTCTGATTAAAAAGAAGTTAGCTAAGGAAGCTACAGCTCAAGCAATTGGTGAATTGCGCGGGAAACAGAAATCTGTAGAGAAGGCCCATGCAGAAATGATGGCAGAAGCAAAAGCAATTAAGGATAAGCTTGAAGCTGAAGAAACTATTGTAGAATTTGTTGAGAAAGTAGGTCCTGATGGTCGTACTTTCGGTTCGATTACGAATAAGAAAATTGCAGAAGAATTGCAAAAACAATTTGGGATTAAGATTGATAAACGTCATATCCAAGTGCAATCACCTATTCGGGCAGTTGGTTTGATTGATGTACCAGTCAAAATCTACCAAGATGTAACAAGTGTAATCAATCTTCGTGTGAAAGAAGGATAAGTTTACAATTTGTTGACAAGGTTGTAAAGGGAAGGGAAATCTGATGGCAGGAGTGGAAGAACTGCGAGTTCAGCCCCAGGATATTTTGGCAGAACAATCGGTTCTGGGGGCTATTTTTATTGATGAGAGTAAACTCGTTTTTGTTCGAGAGTATATTGATTCTAGGGACTTCTTTAAGTACGCTCACCGGTTGATCTTCCAGGCTATGGTTGATCTATCTGATCGTGGCGATGCTATTGATGCGACAACGGTTCGCACAATTTTGGATGCTCAGGGTGATCTTCAGAACATTGGTGGTCTGTCTTATCTAGTTGAGATTGTCAACTCAGTGCCAACCTCTGCTAATGCTGAGTACTATGCCAAGATCGTGGCAGAAAAGTCCACGTTAAGGCGCTTAATTTCTAAGTTGACAGAGTCTGTCAACCAAGCTTATGAGGCATCAAAACCTGCAGATGAGATCATTGCTCAGGCAGAGAAGGGTTTGATTGATGTCAGTGAAAATGTCAATCGGAGTGGATTTAAAAATATCCGAGATATTTTGAATATCAACTTTGGGAATCTAGAAGTCCGTTCACAGCAGACTTCTGATATTACAGGGATTGCTACGGGTTATAGAGATTTAGATCACATGACAACAGGTCTACATGAGGAAGAGTTGATCATCCTAGCAGCTCGTCCAGCAGTCGGAAAGACTGCCTTTGCTTTGAATATCGCTCAAAATATCGGAACTAAGTTAGACAAAACTGTTGCTATCTTTTCCCTTGAAATGGGTGCAGAGAGCTTGGTAGATCGTATGTTGGCAGCAGAAGGTTTGGTTGAGTCTCACTCTATTCGTACAGGGCAGTTGACTGATGAGGAGTGGCGTAAGTATACGATTGCTCAGGGGAATCTCGCAAATGCAAGTATTTATATAGATGATACACCAGGGATTCGAATTACTGAGATTCGCTCACGCTCTCGGAAATTGGCACAAGAGACTGGTAATTTGGGCTTGATCTTGATTGACTATTTACAGCTTATCACTGGAACTGGTCGGGAAAATCGTCAACAAGAAGTTTCGGAGATTTCGCGGCAGTTGAAAATCTTGGCAAAAGAGCTTAAAGTACCTGTACTTGCTCTCAGTCAGTTGTCACGTGGTGTAGAGCAAAGGCAGGATAAGAGACCGGTTTTGTCAGATATTCGTGAGTCTGGATCGATTGAGCAGGATGCAGATATCGTAGCCTTTCTTTACCGTGAAGACTATTATGACCGTGCTGGTGAAGACACAGAAGGTATTCCTAATAATAAAGTAGAGGTCATCGTCGAGAAAAACCGTAGTGGGGCTCGTGGAACGGTGGAATTAATTTTCCAAAAAGAATACAATAAATTTTCAAGTATCTCAAAGAGGGAGGAATAAAAATGACAGACGCATTTACAGATGTGGCTAAGATGAAAAAAATCAAGGAAGAAGTCAAGGCGCATGAGGGACAAGTGATTGAAATGACTTTGGAAAATGGACGTAAACGTCAAAAAAATAGACTGGGTAGGTTGATTGAAGTCTATCCATCTCTCTTTATCGTTGAATTTGGGAATGTTGAGGGAGATAAACAACCGAATGTTTATGTTGAATCTTTTACTTATTCAGATATTTTAACAGAAAAAAACTTGATTCATTACCTAGACTGATAATAAGTAAAACAAAAGTGGGAAGCCATCTCACTTTTTTAATTTTCTTCCGAATAATATAAGTGAGGTCAACCTCAAAAATATATTCAATTAAGGAGATGGAATGACGTTTTTAAAATTACTAAGCAAGAAAGGCACGTGTCTGCAGAAGACTATTGTGGGAATAGTCTCGCTATTTGTTATGGGTACTTTTTTATTTGGAGGGGGAGTTGTTCAAGCAAATGGTTTAACGACTAAATCAGCAGCACGTGGAGATGATTATCCATATTATTATAAAAATGGGAGTCAAGAAATTGATAAATGGCGGCTGTACTCTCGTCAGTGTACTTCGTTTGCGGCCTTTCGATTGAGTAGTGTGAATGGTTTTGAGTTACCAGCAGCCTATGGAAATGCCAACGAGTGGGGAACACGTGCTCGTAGAGAAGGTTATCGTGTGGATAAAAATCCTGAAATTGGAGCAATCGCTTGGTCAACAGAGGGGTTCTATGGACATGTGGCATGGGTCTCAAATGTGTCGGGAGATATGATCGAGATTGAGGAGTATAACTATGGGGTCAGAGAGAGCTATAATCGTCGTACGGTAAAAGCTAGCAGTATGACGGGTTTTATTCACTTTAAGGATTTAAAAACTGGAGGGGTGTTTTCTAATCACCAAACAAACTTACCAACAAGTGGCACCTATTATTTTACACAAAAAACTGCGATTATGAATCAACCATCAATCGCAGCACGGGTTATTGCCTATTACTATCCTGGTGAGAGTGTCAGCTACGATCAGGTGATTGAAAAGAATGGTTATAAGTGGCTCAGCTATCTAGCTCGTAGTGGGAATAGGAGATATATTCAGTATTCAGAAGTATCTTCCCCTCAACATGGTTGGAAAAAACAGGGGGAAATCTGGTATTATCATGAGAATGGTAATCTAGTAAGAGGTTGGAAACAGATCAATGGCAGTTGGTATCATTTTAAAGAAAGTGGTGCTATGTCAACTGGTTGGATAAAGGATAATTTTAAGTGGTATTATCTAAAGGCCTCGGGTGAGATGCAGACAGGTTGGCTCAAGGAAAATGGGACTTGGTACTATCTAGAGGATTCAGGTGCTATGAAGTCCAGTCAGTGGTTTCAAGTGGGAGGCAAATATTACTATGTCAATGCTTCAGGAGCTCTTGCGGTCAATACGATTATTGATAGCTACAAAGTGGATAGCAATGGAGTTCGAATTTAGAAAGAATTAAAAAGAGAAGGTGCCTTCTCTTTTTAATGTTCTTTCCAATGGTATTTTTCACAGCTTTCCTTTATAATGGGTGTATGGATAAGAAAAAATTATTACTGATTGATGGTTCTTCTGTTGCTTTTCGGGCTTTTTTTGCCCTTTATCAGCAGTTAGATCGTTTTCGGAATGCCAATGGCTTGCATACCAATGCTATCTACGGTTTCCAGTTAATGTTGAATCATGTCTTGGAGCGGGTTGAACCCACTCATGTCCTGGTGGCATTTGATGCGGGGAAGACAACTTTTCGAACGGAGATGTATGCGGAATATAAGGGCGGTCGTGCTAAGACACCAGATGAGTTTCGAGAACAGTTCCCTTTTATTCGTGAGCTTCTAGATCATCTAGGGATTCGTCATTATGAGTTGGATCAATACGAAGCGGATGATATTATTGGGACTTTGGGTCGCTTGGCTGAGAAGGAAGAGTTTGACGTCACTATCGTCAGTGGAGACAAGGACTTGATTCAACTGACAGATGAGCGCACAGTTGTTGAGATTTCTAAGAAAGGTGTGGCCGAATTTGAGTCTTTTACACCAGACTATCTTATGGAAAAGATGGGAATCACACCTGCGCAGTTTATTGATCTCAAGGCGCTGATGGGTGATAAGTCTGATAATATCCCCGGGGTGACAAAAATTGGTGAAAAAACAGGACTCAAACTCTTGTTGGAGCATGGATCACTTGAGGGAATTTACGACAATATAGCTGATATGAAGATGTCTAAGATGAAAGAAAATCTCCTCAACGATAAGGAATTGGCTTTTTTGTCTAAGACACTTGTGACCATTGATACGCAGGCACCGATAGGTATTGGATTGAGTGATCTCATCTACAGTGGTCCAGACGTGGAGAATCTCGGACGTTTTTACGATGAAATGGGCTTTAAGCAACTCAAGCAGGCACTGAATCTATCCCAAACAGATAAAGCTGAATGTTTGGAGTTTACAGTTGTTAATCAAGTGAGTGCAGAGATGTTGAATGCAGACTCGGTCTTTCACTTTGAACTCTTTGGTGAGAACTACCATACAGACGACTTGGTTGGTTTTGCATGGTCTTGTGGTGACAAGCTCTATGCTACAGCTAATTTAGACCTTTTGAAAGATCCTATTTTGAAGGATTTTCTAGAAAACACACCAATCAAGGTCTATGACTTTAAACGTGCTAAGGTCTTGTTAGCTCGCTTGGGAGTAGAGCTACAAGCACCTGCCTTTGATAGTCGCTTGGCCAAATATCTCCTCTCGACGGTAGAGGACAATGAAATTGCCACAATTGCTCGACTCTATGGTCAGACTTTCCTAGTTGACGACGAAACCTTCTATGGCAAGGGAGTTAAAAAGGCTCTGCCCGAGGAAGCTAAATTATTAGAACATTTAGCACGGAAAGTAGTTGTTTTGGTTGAAACAGAATCTGTTTTAGTCGAGAAATTGACAGATAATGGGCAGTTGGACCTCCTTTATGAAATGGAACAACCTTTGGCGTTTGTCCTTGCCAAGATGGAAATTGCAGGTATCAAGGTTAAAAAAGAAGCCTTGCTAGAGATGCAGGCAGAAAATGAAGTTGTTATTGAAAAATTGAGTCAGGAAATATATGCATTGGCTGGTGAAGAATTCAATATCAATTCACCGAAACAATTGGGTGTCCTTCTCTTTGAAAAATTGGGTCTTCCTGTAGAATACACCAAGAAAACCAAGACAGGTTACTCGACAGCGGTGGATGTACTGGAGCGCCTAGCCCCTATTGCACCAATTGTCAAGAAAATCTTAGATTATCGTCAGATTGCCAAGATCCAATCAACTTATGTGGTTGGGTTGCAGGACTGGATCCTTTCTGATGGCAAGATTCATACGCGTTATTTGCAGGATTTGACCCAGACAGGGCGTCTGTCTAGTGTTGATCCAAACTTGCAAAATATCCCTGTGCGTTTGGAGCAAGGTCGTTTGATTCGCAAGGCATTTGTGCCGGAGTGGGATGATAGTGTACTTCTCAGCTCGGATTACTCGCAGATTGAGTTGCGCGTTTTGGCACATATTTCGGGTGATGAGCATCTGATTAAAGCCTTTCAGGAAGGAGCAGATATTCATACCTCGACGGCTATGCGGGTATTTGGGATTAAACACCCTGAGGATGTGACTCCAAACGATCGTCGTAACGCCAAGGCAGTTAACTTTGGGGTTGTTTATGGGATTTCAGACTTTGGCTTGGCAAACAATCTTGGTATTAGTCGTAAGAAGGCTAAGGCATACATTGACACCTATTTTGAGCGTTTTCCTGGAATCAAAAACTATATGGAGGAAGTGGTTCGTGAGGCGCGTGATAAGGGTTATGTAGAGACACTCTTTAAACGTCGTCGTGAGCTACCGGATATCAATTCGCGAAATTTCAATATTCGTGGCTTTGCGGAGCGGACGGCCATCAACTCACCTATCCAAGGATCGGCGGCAGATATTCTCAAAATCGCTATGATCCAGCTGGACAAAGCCTTGGTCGCAGGAGCCTATCAGACTAAGATGCTCTTACAAGTACACGATGAGATTGTTCTTGAAGTTCCGAAATCAGAACTAGTAGCAGTTAAGGAATTGGTCAAGAAGACCATGGAAGAAGCCATTCAACTCAGCGTTCCTCTTATTGCAGATGAAAATGAGGGAGCAAGCTGGTATGAGGCTAAATAATGCATAGTGTAGGGTTTGAAGTTACTTGCTTCAAACTCTTTTTCATGAGTTTGTGTAAGCAGTTTCCCTTGACTTCTTTCTTTTTTTAGGCTATCATATACCCATATAATATACGGGAGTCTGTGTACAGTCTGAGAGGAAGTGTTAAACTTCGACCGCACCTGATCTGGGTAATGCCAGCGTAGGGAACGATGCTTAGCCGAATTCTGCACCTTTTCCGTATATGGTAAAGGTTTTTCTTTTTGTAAAAAGGAAAATGAGGTAAAGGAGGAGGTTTTTATGAAAGCAAGTATTGCCTTGCAGGTCTTACCCCTATCTCAGGGAATTGATCGGATTGCAGTCATTGATCGGGCCATTGCATATCTGCAAGCTCAATCCGTGACCATGGTGGTGACACCCTTTGAAACGGTCTTGGAAGGAGAGTTTGATGAACTCATGCGCATTCTCAAAGAAGCGCTAGAAGTGGCAGGGCGGGGAGCGGATAATGTCTTTGCCAATGTGAAAATAAATGTAGGAGATATTTTAAGCATTGATGAGAAACTTGAAAAGTATGATGAGACGACAGATTAGTCTTTTGGGCTTTCTCGGAGTCTTGTCGGTCTGGCAGTTAGCGGGAATTTTCAAACTTTTACCCAAGTTTATCCTGCCAACTCCTCTTGAGATTCTCCAGTCCTTTGTTCGGGATAGAGAATTTCTCTGGCACCATAGCTGGGCGACCTTGAGAGTGGCTTTGCTAGGTCTAATTTTGGGAGTTTTGATTGCTTGTCTCATGGCTGTCCTCATGGATAGCTTATCTTGGCTCAATGACCTCATCTACCCTATGATGGTGGTTGTCCAGACCATTCCGACGATTGCCATAGCCCCTATCCTAGTCTTGTGGCTAGGCTATGGAATTTTACCCAAGATTGTCTTGATTATCCTGACGACAACCTTCCCTATCATCGTCAGTATTCTGGACGGTTTTAGGCATTGCGACAAGGATATGCTGACCTTGTTTAGTCTGATGCGAGCCAAACCTTGGCAAATTCTCTGGCATTTTAAAATTCCGGTCAGCCTGCCTTATTTCTATGCAGGTCTGAGAGTCAGTGTCTCCTACGCCTTTATCACAACAGTGGTATCTGAGTGGCTAGGAGGCTTTGAAGGTCTTGGTGTTTACATGATTCAGTCTAAAAAACTGTTTCAGTATGATACCATGTTTGCTATTATTATTCTGGTGTCACTTATCAGCCTTCTGGGTATGAAGTTGGTCGATATTAGTGAAAAATATGTAATTAAATGGAAACGTACTTAAAATAGAGCGTTTTTGAAAAAGAAAAGAGGAAATGAAAATGAAGAAAACATGGAAAGTGTTTTTAACGCTTGTAACAGCTTTTGTAGCTGTCCTGCTTGTGGCTTGTGGTCAAGGAACTGCTTCTAAGGACAACAAAGAAGCTGAGCTCAAGAAGATTGACTTTATCCTAGACTGGGCACCAAATACCAATCACACAGGGCTTTATGTAGCCAAGGAAAAAGGCTATTTCAAAGAAGCTGGAGTGGATGTTGATTTGAAATTGCCACCTGAAGAAAGCTCATCTGACTTGGTGATCAATGGTAAGGCGCCATTTGCAGTGTATTTCCAAGATTACATGGCTAAGAAGTTAGAAAAAGGTGCAGGAATTACTGCCGTTGCAGCTATCGTAGAGCACAATACATCAGGAATCATCTCACGTAAGTCTGACAATGTCAGCAGTCCAAAAGACTTGGTTGGCAAGAAATACGGAACCTGGAATGACCCAACGGAGCTAGCTATGTTGAAAACCTTGGTGGAATCTCAAGGTGGAGACTTTGAGAAGGTCGAAAAAGTACCAAACAACGACTCAAACTCGATTACACCAATTGCCAATGGCGTCTTTGATACTGCTTGGATCTACTACGGTTGGGATGGTATCCTTGCCAAATCTCAAGGCGTAGATGCTAACTTCATGTACTTGAAAGACTATGTCAAGGAGTTTGACTACTACTCACCCGTTATCATCGCTAACAACGACTATTTGAAAGACAACAAAGAAGAAGCTCGTAAAGTCATCCAAGCTATCAAAAAAGGCTACCAATATGCCATGGAGCATCCAGAAGAAGCTGCAGATATCCTCATCAAGAATGCACCTGAACTCAAGGAAAAACGTGACTTTGTTATCGAATCTCAAAAATACTTGTCAAAAGAATACGCAAGCGATAAGGAAAAATGGGGACAATTTGACGCCGACCGCTGGAATGCCTTCTACAAATGGGATAAAGAAAATGGTATCCTTAAAGAAGACTTGACAGACAAAGGCTTTACTAACGAATTTGTAAAATAATGACAGAAATTAGACTCGAACACGTAAGTTATGCCTATGGCGATGAAGGAATTTTAAGGGATATCAACCTGCAGGTGACTTCGGGTGAAGTGGTTTCTATCCTAGGACCAAGTGGTGTTGGAAAGACCACCCTCTTTAACCTCATCGCTGGGATTTTAGAAGTCCAGTCTGGGCGAATTGTCCTTGACGGAGAGGAAAATCCCAAGGGGCGCGTGAGTTATATGCTGCAAAAGGATCTCCTCTTGGAGCACAAGACGGTGCTTGGCAATATCATTCTGCCCCTCTTGATTCAAAAGGTGGATAAGGCGGAAGCCGTTGCTCGAGCGGATGATATCCTTGCGACCTTCCAGTTGACAGCTGTACGGGACAAGTATCCTCACGAACTCAGTGGAGGGATGCGTCAGCGTGTAGCCTTGCTCCGGACCTATCTTTTTGGCCACAAGCTCTTTCTTCTTGACGAGGCTTTTAGCGCTTTGGATGAGATGACTAAGATGGAACTCCACGCTTGGTATCTGGAGATTCATAAGCAGTTGCAGCTAACAACCTTGATTATCACGCATAGTATTGAAGAGGCCCTCAATCTTAGCGACCGCATCTATATCTTGAAAAATCGTCCTGGACAAATTGTTTCAGAAATTAAACTAGATTGGTCTGAAAACGAGGACAAGGAAGTCCAAAAGATTGCCTACAAACGAAAAATATTAGCAGAATTAGGTTTAGATAAGTAGAAAAATAGGGAGTTAGTGAAGATTATCCTTTACTTGCTCCCTTTTTCTTTAAAAAAATCAAAAATTTCGGTATAATAGTCAAAGATAGTCAAGGTTCAAAGAAGGAGTTTGGTTTGTTATGAGATTTAAAAATACATCGGATCATATCGAGGCCTATATTAAGGCGATTTTAGACCAATCTGGTATTGTAGAATTGCAACGGAGCCAGTTAGCAGATACCTTTCAAGTTGTGCCTAGTCAGATCAACTATGTGATTAAGACACGCTTTACAGAAAGTAGAGGCTACTTGGTTGAGAGCAAGCGTGGTGGCGGAGGCTATATTCGTATAGGGCGGATTGAGTTTTCTAGCCATCATGAGATGCTCCGTGATTTGCTTTACTCGATTGGTGAGCGGGTTAGTCAAGAAATTTATGAAGATATTCTACGACTCTTGCTTGAACAGGATTTGCTGACTAGACAGGAGCTAACCTTATTATTAGCTGTGGCTTCGGATCGCGTTCTAGGAGAAGAAGCTCCAGTTGTTCGTGCCAATATGCTACGACAGGTATTACAAGAGGTAGATAGAAAAGGGAAATAAGATGAAATATTCAAAAGCATTGAATGAGTGTATCGAAAGTGCCTACATGGTTGCTGGCCATTTTGGAGCTAGTTACCTAGAGTCTTGGCATTTATTGATCGCCATGGCTAATCACAGTTATAGTGTGGCAGGCGCGACTCTAAATGAGTATCCTTATGAGATGGATCGATTAGAAGAGGTTGCGCTAGAATTAACGGAGTCGGACTATAGTCAGGATGAAACGTTTAAGGAATTACCTTTATCTCATCGCCTGCAAGTCCTCTTTTCAGAAGCTGAGTATGTGGCATCGGTCGTACATGCCAAGGTGCTGGGGACAGAACATGTGTTATATGCGATCTTGCATGATGGCAATGCCTTGGCGACTCGCATCTTGGAGAGAGCAGGCTTTTCTTATGAAGACCAGAAAGATCAGGTCAGAATTGCCGCTCTTCGTCGCAATTTAGAAGAGCGTGCCGGCTGGACTCGTGAAGACCTCAAGGCTTTGCGTCAACGCCATCGCACTGTATCTGACAAGCAAAATTCTATGGCCAATATGATGGGCATGCCTCAGAATCCAAGTGGTGGTCTAGAGGACTATACTCATGACCTGACGGATCAGGCTCGTTCTGGTAAGTTAGAGCCAGTCATTGGTCGTGATAAGGAAATCTCACGTATGATCCAGATCTTGAGTCGTAAGACCAAGAACAATCCTGTCTTGGTTGGAGATGCTGGTGTCGGGAAAACAGCTCTGGCACTTGGACTCGCCCAGCGTATTGCTAGTGGGAATGTACCAGCTGAAATGACCAAGATGCGCGTTCTAGAGCTTGATTTGATGAATGTTGTTGCAGGAACACGTTTCCGTGGAGATTTTGAAGAGCGCATGAACAATATCATCAAGGATATCGAGGAAGACGGCAAAGTGATCCTCTTTATCGATGAGCTCCACACCATCATGGGTTCTGGTAGCGGTATTGACTCGACTCTGGATGCAGCCAATATCTTGAAGCCAACCTTGGCTCGTGGAACTTTGAGAACGGTTGGTGCAACCACTCAGGAAGAATACCAAAAACACATCGAAAAAGACGCAGCCCTTTCTCGTCGGTTTGCCAAAGTGACGATTGAAGAGCCAAGTCTAGCTGACAGCATGACCATTTTGCAAGGCTTGAAAGCTACCTATGAGAAACACCATCGTGTGCAAATCACAGATGAAGCTGTCGAAACAGCTGTTAAGATGGCGCATCGTTACTTGACTAGTCGTCACTTGCCAGACTCTGCTATCGACCTCTTAGATGAAGCAGCAGCAACAGTGCAAAACAAATCGAAGCATGTGAAAGCAGACGAATCCGACTTGAGTCCAGCCGATAAGTCTCTGATGGATGGCAAGTGGAAACAAGCAGCCCAGCTAATCGCAAAAGAACAAGAAGTGCCTGTCTATAAAGACTTGGTAACAGAATCTGATATCTTGACCACCTTGAGTCGCTTGTCAGGTATCCCAGTCCAAAAACTGACTCAAACGGATGCTAAGAAATACCTGAATCTGGAAGCCGAACTTCACAAACGGGTGATTGGTCAAGATCAGGCTGTATCTAGCATCAGCCGTGCGATTCGTCGCAATCAGTCAGGGATTCGCAGTCACAAGCGTCCGATTGGTTCCTTTATGTTCCTAGGACCTACGGGTGTCGGAAAGACCGAATTGGCCAAGGCCTTGGCAGAAGTCCTCTTTGACGACGAATCAGCCCTTATCCGCTTTGATATGAGTGAGTATATGGAGAAATTTGCGGCCAGCCGTCTCAACGGGGCTCCTCCAGGCTATGTGGGCTACGAAGAAGGCGGTGAGTTGACCGAGAAAGTTCGCAACAAACCTTACTCAGTACTCCTCTTTGACGAGGTAGAGAAAGCTCACCCGGATATCTTTAATGTCCTCTTGCAAGTTTTGGACGACGGTGTGTTGACAGATAGCAAGGGGCGCAAGGTTGACTTTTCAAATACCATTATTATCATGACGTCAAACCTTGGTGCGACGGCTCTTCGTGATGACAAGACTGTCGGATTTGGCGCGAAAGACATTCGTTTTGACCAGGAAAATATGGAAAAACGAATCTTTGAAGAGTTGAAAAAAGCTTATCGACCAGAGTTTATCAACCGTATTGATGAAAAGGTGGTCTTCCACAGCTTGGATAGTGAACACATGCAGGAAATTGTCAAGATCATGGTTAAACCGTTGGTGGCTAGTTTAGCAGAAAAAGGTATCGACTTGAAATTGCAAACTTCTGCCCTCAAACTCCTAGCAAACCAAGGTTACAATCCTGAGATGGGCGCTCGTCCACTTCGCAGAACGCTGCAAACAGAAGTGGAAGATAAACTAGCAGAACTTCTTCTCAAGGGTGAACTAGTAGCAGGCAAGACTCTCAAGATTGGTGTCAAAGCTGGTCAACTAAAATTTGATATTATTTAAAATGGAGAATCAGGGGTTCCTGATTCTTTTTGTAAGGGTTTTTATAAAAAATAATAAAAATAAGTTGACAAACTTTAAGGATGGGCTATAATATAGAAGATGCATTTTTTGTAAGGGTTTGTATAGCATAAAAAGAGCAGTGTTTTCTGAAATTTTACCATTTCACCACAGATTCATTTCTTTTTTGAGCATTCAAATAGAAAACTCCAAGCAGTTAACGGCATGCAGTTACAGGTCTTGTTTCTATTCTGAGAGTATTTTTAGTTATGTGCCGTCCGCTTGATTGGTAATAAGAAGGAAAATATATGAATATTTTAGTTGTAGACGATGAAGAAATGATCAGAGAAGGGATCGCAGCTTTTCTGACAGAAGAAGGCTATCATGTAATCATGGCCAAGGATGGTCAAGAAGCCTTGGAAAAGTTTCAAGAATATCCAATCCATCTCATGGTTCTTGATTTGATGATGCCAAAACGAAGCGGTTTTGAAGTCTTAAGGGAAATCAATGGACACCACGATATCCCTGTGATTGTTTTAAGTGCCTTGGGTGACGAGGAGACCCAGTTACAGGTATTTGACCTGTATGCAGATGACCATGTGACCAAGCCTTTTTCTTTGGTTTTATTGGCAAAGAGAATCAAGGCCCTCCTCAGGCGTTACTATGTGATAGAGGATTTGTGGCATTATCATGATGTGACAGTCGATTTCACCTCCTATCGTGCTCATTATAAAAACGAGGAAGTTCCAATTAAACCAAAAGAATTGCTAGTGTTGAAGTGCTTGATCCAGCATAAGAATCAGGTATTGAGCAGAGAGCAGATATTGGAGGCTATTTCCAACGATGTTGCGGATCTCCCCTTGGATCGAGTAGTTGATGTATATATCCGCAATCTCCGAAAAAAATTGGATTTGGATTGCATTGTGACGGTAAAAAATGCAGGGTATAAAATTAGCTTATGATAAAAAATCCTAAACTACTAACAAAGTCTTTTCTAAGAAGTTTTACAATTCTGGGTGGCATTGGTTTGGTGATCCACATTATCATCTATCTCACCTTTCCTTTTTACTATATTCAGCTAGAGGGAGAAAAGTTTAACGAGAGTGCCACAATTTTAACGAAGTATCTGGAAACAAAAAAAATGGATGAATTGCCTAGTTTACTGGAGTCTTATTCGAAATCCATGCGTATCTCTGCCCATCTCAAAGAAGATGTTCAGGATAAGCGTCTCTCCCTTGTTCATGATTTGGAGCTCAAAGATGGAAGTCTAGCCAATTATATTGTCACGATTGATCGGTGCGTCACCACAGCAGATGGTAAGACAGTGACAGTACAGTTTATACAGGGAGTTGATATCTACAAAGAGGCGACGCGCATCATGCTTCTTTATCTCCCTTATACGTTTTTAGCTACGATTGTATTTGCCTTTATCTTTTCTTATTTTTATACCAAGCGTTTACTAGAACCCCTCTTTTATATCTCAAAAGTGACGAGCAAAATGCAGGAGTTGGATTACGATATTCGTTTCGATGAAACGAGAAAAGATGAGGTTGGAGAAGTCGGAAAACAAATCAATGATGTTTATGAAAACTTGCTGACGGCGATTGATGAGTCAGAACGACGCAATGAGCGAATCGTAAAATTACAACAGCAAAAAGTTTCCTTCGTCCGCGGTGCTTCACACGAGCTGAAGACGCCATTGGCTACTCTCAGGATTATCCTAGAAAATATGCAATATAATGTCGGAGACTATAAAGATCATCCTAAATATATCGCAAAAAGTATTGATAAAATTGACCAAATGAGCCACTTGCTAGAAGAAGTCCTAGAGTCATCCAAGTTTCAAGAATGGACAGAGTGTAGTGAGACCTTGATTGTAAACACCGTTTTGACTGATGTTTTATCTCGCTATCAGGAACTGATTCTGTCCAGAGGTATTAAAATTGACAACCAACTGACAGATAGCACAAGTGTTGTTATGAGTCTCAAGGCATTGGATAAAGTTTTGACAAATCTGATCAGTAATGCGATTAAATATTCGGATGAAAACGGCCACGTAATAATTTCTGAGAAAGATGGCTATCTTTCCATTAAGAATACCTGTGATCCTCTAGGCAAGGAGGAGCTAGAACATTTATTTGACATCTTTTATCATGCGCAAATCGTGACGGATAAGGTGGAAGGTTCAGGATTAGGGCTCTACATTGTCAACAATATCCTAGAAAGCCATCGGATGTCTTACACTTTTCTCCCTTATGAGCATGGGATGGAGTTTAAAATTAGGTTGACACCAGATCACTTGATCGAAGAAGAATGAGAAAGGAAAACTTCTCATTCTTTTTTATTTTCGGTTAAAGTTAATATTGAATTAACATAGGGATGTTATAGTGGTGGTAGACAAAAGAAAGGATACTGTTATGGTATTAGCAATTATTTTATTTACATTCCTTCTTCGCCTAGTTTTCTTGAAACGTTCAGTTGAAAATGAGAAACGAATTCGTAGCAATGGCGGTCAAGAATTTGGCGTAGAAAATACGAAACGATTAACGATGGCGCATATTGTTTTTTATGCAGCTTGTTTTATAGAGGCGATGGTGCACAAAACTACTTTTGATAGCATGAGTTTTGTAGGCTTACTATTATTGATCTTCTCTATGCTGATGTTGATGCTTGTAATCCATCTGTTGGGAGATATTTGGACAGTCAAGCTTATGCTTGTGAATGACCACAAATTTGTAGATCATGCGATTTTTAGGACAGTGAAGCATCCGAATTACTTCTTAAACATCCTTCCAGAGCTTGTTGGGCTTGCTTTGTTGAGCCATGCTTATGTGACTTTTGCATTGGTCTTTCCAGTTTATGCGGTAATCTTGTATCAACGAATTGCAGAAGAAGAAAAGATCTTGCACGAAATCATTATTCCTAATGGCAGCATTAAACGATAAAAATAAAGTAATGTTGTAAATTTCATATACAGTTCATATTAGCACGATATACTCTATTCAGAGTAGAAAAATATTGGAGGAAATAGATATGTTTAGATCAAAAAATGAAAGAAAGATGCGCTATTCAATCCGCAAATTTAGTGTTGGAGTAGCCAGTGTGGCTGTTGCTAGTCTTTTTTTAGGAAGTGTGGCACATGCGACAGAAGCAAATCCTAGCCAGGCTGGGAAAACGACTGAGGTGGCAAAGAAAGAAACCTCTAGTACGCCTAAAAAACAAAACGAAGCGAAGACAACGCAGTCATCAGAGCTTAAAACACAGAAACCAGTAACTTCTAAAGAAGTAAACGTGAAACAATCAGTTAACTCTGCGGAAAAGAAAGTACAAACTGATGTAGAAAAATCGCAAAATCTTCAGGCTGGCATGAAAACGGCTCCTGAAAAGCAAGTAGCGAAAGAAGAAAAGGTGGTTTCAAGCAAACCAACAGCTTCAACAGAAGATAAATTAGCAGCTTACAAAGTGGAGTTGAAAAAGGAGGTAGAAGAAACCAATCTACCGAAAGAAAGAAAAGATGCCTATAAAAAGCAAATTGAACAAGTAAATGACGCTACGAAATTGGAGGAGCTAAGAAATACATATAACGAAGAAAACAGAAAAATCAATGATAGTCTATTAGATGAGATTGATCGAGAGTTGAATTATCAAAAGTCTCAAATTGAGAAGATGGCAAATAGCAAGGGAATTACAACTGAGGACAAAGATGCTTTTCTGAAGAAACTTGCTCAGATCAGAGAAAAAGCATACAACGACATTAAGGTTGATGGCAGAAAATCCCTTGAAGACGTTAAAAAAGAAGTCCTTGCAGAATTAGGTAAACTGTTCCAATCATATAAAGCCTACATTGAAAAAGAAATTCAAAATTATGTCAATCAAAAAGTAGATGAGAAAATTAAAGAAAAAGGTTTAAGTCCAAAAGAAGCCAAAGAGGACGCAGACATCAAGCAGCTTCGTGATCTAGAAAAAAACGCTCTTAACGAACTAGATCAAGCAACGAAAAACGAAGAGGTTCTAAACGCTAAAAATAAACTTATCGCAGAAATTGCCAAACTTAAGCCATCAAACAAATCAACGAAAGAAACACTAACACCTAGAAGTAGCAAAAATACTTCAGAAACAACAGCTGAAGGTAGAGTGAAGAATTATGTCGAGGCTAATATTAATCTTTCTAATTATATGACTGACCTTTTAGACGAGGTTGCGAAGGATCTGAAGCCGGAAGATGAACCTAAATTCAAAGACTTAATTAATACAATCAGAGGGCTTGTCGATAAATATAGAGACGAATTGATTAAGGCTACCACAGAGGAACAGCTGAATCAAATCCTAGAGAAAGCCAAAGGAGAATTAAATTCTACTGTAGAGAATTTCAAAAAAGGTTTAACGAAACCAAATGACCCTGAAACGGACGGCAAGACGCCTCCAGCTACGGAAGAAAAGCCACAGACACCAAATGAAGAAGAAGCGAAAAAGCTAGCAGCTTTGGTGAAACAAGCCTTAGAAGAGCTTAAAAAACTAGAGCAGGCTTTGGCTGAAGTCAATCAATATCCTGAGTTGTCAGAGAATAATCCGGATTATAGAGTGCAGAAAAAATATATTTGGGATGACTCTAAAAAGGTTGCTCCTGCTAAAATGCAGACATTTAAAAAGTTGTTGGAGAAGGGTGGCTATACAGAGCAGGATTTGAAAAAATTTATAGATGATTTCATCTACTATCAAATCCATGCACAGATCGAAAAAATGACTAGACAGGTCGCTAAATATAGAGCAAAATATCCGAATCTTACTAGTCTTGAAAAAGAGTTTGAATCAGGTATCAAGCAAACGTGGAACAAGAATTATGGTACCTTAGAAGGGAAAGTTTTAAAAGATTATTTTGAAACAGAATTCCGTCCAGCCTTCAATAAAATTCAGCAGATTGTAGCTATCCAAGAAGCCTTGAATAAACTAGACGATGAAACAAAGACTGTTCCAGATGGGGCTAAACTCACAGGAGAAGCTGGAAAAGCCTATAATGAGACTAGAACTTATGCGAAAGAAGTTGTTGACGAAAGCAAGAAACTTTTATCAAAAGCAACGGTGACTATGGATGAATTAGCAACGCAATTAACCAAGTTGAATGATGCTATGTCTAAGCTGAAAGCAGCCAAAGCTAAATTAGTACCAGAGGTTAAACCACAACCTGAGAATCCAGGGCCAAAACCAACTCCACAACCTGAGAACCCAGGGCCAAAACCAACTCCACAGCCTGAGAACCCAGGGCCAAAACCAACTCCACAACCTGAGAACCCAGGACCAAAACCAGATCCACAACCTGAGACCAAAACAAAACCACAAACTACTGGGAAGAACCAAGCTCCAGCAGACAATAAAATGAAAAAATCATTGCCGTCAACTGGAATTGCTTCAACTCTAGCACTTGAAATTGTTGGTATCTTTACTTTGGCAGGTGCAGCAATCCTTGCGAAGAAAAGAATGAAATAATGACTAAATTTTTCAAAGGTATCCGTATTAGATGTTTGATGCTAGATTGGTCAGAAACCCCATCTAGTAAAGATATCTATTATACATGGTATCTATCCGTTTTAACTCGATTTTTATAAGATAGGAGCTTTGATATGAAACGTACAATCAAATTGACATTAACATTAGCTGTATCAACATTGGTACTTGTAGGAGTGGCAAATACTGTCCAAGCAAATGAAACCAATGATCGCGTATCTACTCATCAAACGATGCGTAAGAACCCATTCCGTTTGCATTTTGAAAAAGTTGTTTTAAAAGCTTATCAAGCTGCGGCTGAAATGGCTAAAAATAACTATGGTCCCTATGCACAACTAGGCGAAGAAATTCGTAATGCTAAAAATGAATTGACTGATAGTTCGCGTACACTGATTGAAGTAGCAAGTAGCACAATCCGCTTTGCTAAAAAATTAAATTCAAAAATTTTTACTGTGGATGATTTTGTTGACCGTGTAAATAAAGACTTTAGCGAATACCAATCAACTAAATAAGGTTCTCGATGGATCTATATGTAGTTACAGATGACAAAGTTAGCACCTAGAGAAGACCATATTGGTCTTCTCTTTTAGTCTCTATTTTTATATAGAATGCTAAAAAGAATTTGACAAATGTAAAATATGAGTTATAATATGAAATATATTTTTTAGTAAAAAGGACAATTAAAACGATGATTCCAGTAGGCATGTCGGAGAAAGAGTACTTTGAGCTTCATGCAAGTCAAGAAGAGTTTTTGGACTGGTACTACCAGCAGGAGCTACCTCAGTATGAAAAACCTTGTGTAACCGTTGATATGGTCGCTTACTGCTTTGTAGAGGGGAAAATGAAACTCCTTCTCATCAGGCGAAAAGCTCATCCTTATCAAAACTGCCTTGCCTTAGTAGGAGGTTTTATGGATAAGGAAGAAGATGCTGCTCATGCCTGCCAGCGTGAGGTAAACGAAGAGGTCAATCTTGATCTCCCGTTGGAAACAATTGAACAGTTGATGACAGTAACCACTCCAGGACGAGATCCGAGAGGTTGGACAGTCACGATAGCCCACTTGGTTTATCTGCCTAGTCGAGTGCTGGATCTAGTTAAAGCAGGTGATGATGCTAAAGATATCGTTTTTGTAGATATAGATTTCCAGACGGGCAAGTGCTATCTGGAAGAAAGAGAGCTGAGGGAGCAGGATTTTGCCTTTGACCACTATGCCATCATTCAGGAGTCTATTAATCGGATCCAAGGACGTCTAGACTGGAATCCTACTTTTCTCTACCTGCTAGGGGAGGAATTCACAGTTTATGAGGCGACCGAGCTAGTCAATCTCATCAACCCAGGACGCCCCATTGTCAGCAACAACTTTCTCGTTAAATATGGTAACTATGTAGAGGAAGTCGGTCTTAAACGTGTACCTAAAAAGAAACCAAGAAAAACTTATCGGCTGACGCCGTAAAATAAAAATTAACAGGACAGAAATGCCCTGTTTTTTCTTTCTTATTACGAATAAATAAATAGAAGGCTTTTATTTAAATCTGTTGAAGAACATTTCCTAAATAATTTGCATATAAATAGTTGACACTTCAAAAACAAAATGTTACAATAATGTTACAAAAAGATTTCTAAACAATTGCAATTGCGTTACAAAAAGGAGAAGAAATGGAAAAGAAAACCTATCTAAAATTGATGGCTGTTACTGTATTGGCTTCTAGTTTACTGTTAGGAGCTTGTGGTAATAAAAAGGAAAATACTACAAGCGATAACTCAAGCAAGACCACCCAAACGTCGTCTAGCTCGAAAACAACATCATCTAGTAAAGATAGCAAAACTCAAAATTCTAGTAGTAGAGCTTCATCAGAAAAAACAGAAACACCATCAGGGGAATCGTCAGCTCCTGCTAGTCAAACGCAAGGAACTACTGAGCCTGCTCAAACTCAACAACCGGCATCACAAGCACAGTCCAACCAGTCAAATTATGACCCAACAACCGACCGCAAACTACAAGACAAGCAGGCAGAGCACAATCCACGTTACAAGGGTGTGCTAAACATGGTAGATGGTGATTTTTCGTCGGCAGCTGGTAGCTGGAAAGGCGAAAACGGTGAAACCATCACAGTTTCATCAGGTGGTCAGTTCACAGTAGAATCTGCGGATGGGAAGAAAGAAAACTACTCTATCAAAGGTTATTCTTACACTCTTGATGATGGTAAGTATAATGCCAAAATAGGTAGTGGGAAAGTGATCCAAATTACAACAGATGCGGATGGTACTGTTTCTAGTGTTGTTATGACAAAACGCTAATTCGAAATCCTTTCTATAATAGTTAAAAACCGCCAGCTCGATTTGAGTTGACGGTTTTGTTTTTTTAAACTTTATCTAGCTGCAAAAGAGTTTCGATCTCAGCTAAGGTACTGGCTTGTGAGATAGCTCCACGGAGCTTAGCTGCACCAGAGGTACCACGGAGGTAGTGTGGTGCGAGTCCACGGAATTCACGAACGGCGATACGCTCTCCTTTGAGGTTAATCAAACGTTTCAAGTGCTCATAGGCGATCTTTATCTTGTCTTCAAAGGTTAAATCCGGTAGAATTTCCCCTGTTTCAAAGTAATGGTTGATCTGGTTGAATAGGTAAGGATTTCCCATAGCGGCACGTCCGATCATGACGGCGTCTGCACCGACTTCTTCAATACGCTGTTTGGCTTCTTGTACGGTGCGAATATCTCCGTTTGCGATGAAAGGAATCTTGGTGAGGGCTTGAGCTACTTTGTGAAGGGTTTCAAGGTCGGCGTGGCCTGTGTACATCTGTTCGCGGGTGCGTCCGTGCATAGCAAGAGCAGAGACACCAGCAGCTTCAGCGGCTAGGGCGTTTTCAACAGCTAGGGATGGGTCAGACCAGCCTGTGCGCATCTTGACTGTGAGTGGAATATCAAGGACAGACTGGACTTTGCTGATGATGGAGTAGATTTTATCTGGATTCTTGAGCCACATAGCCCCTGCTTCATTTTTGACGACTTTATTAACGGGACAGCCCATGTTGATATCTACGATATCGGTCTTGGTATTTTCTTGGATAAATTCTGCTGCGCGTGCGAGACTATCCTCATCACTACCAAAAAGCTGGATTGAAACGGGATTTTCCCCCTCGTCAATGTGAAGCATGTGGAGGGTTTTCTCGTTGTTGTACTGGATTCCCTTGTCAGAGACCATTTCCATAACGACGAGACCAGCACCGAGCTCTTTTGCGATAGTTCGGAAGGCTGAGTTGGTGACTCCAGCCATCGGTGCTAGGACAGTACGATTGGGAATCTCAACATTGCCAATCATGAAGGGAGTATTAAGATTTGTCACGGATGAGTTCCTCCAAGTCATTTTCGTCAAAGTTGTAAGCTGTTTGGCAGAATTGACAAGTGATTTCAGCGCCGTGGTCTTCGTCTTTCATTTCTTGAAGATCCGAAGTGGGGAGACTAGCAAGGGCGTTCATAAAGCGTTCTTTGCTACAGTCACATTGGAAGCGAATATCCTCCTCTGACAAGCGTTTGTATGGCTCGTCACCATAAATAGCTTTGAGCAGGGCTTCGATATGATCGTCGCTCTCGAGAAGTGTTGATATGGCGGGCATCTCTTGGATACGCTTTTCAAAACGAGCAATCTCTTCTTCTTTGGCACCTGGCAAGACTTGTAGAAGGAAGCCTCCAGCAACTTCAACTTGGTCATTTTTATCCAAAAGGACATTGAGCCCAACAGCTGATGGGGTTTGCTGGCTTTCTGTCAGATAGAAGGCCAAATCTTCACCGATTTCTCCTGAGATAAGGGGAGTCATGGAGTTGTAGGGATTGCCCGTACCGTAGTCTGTGATGACGAGGAACTGACCGTTACCAACGAAAGGACCGACTACAACTTCACCTGTCGCTGTTTTTTTGATATCAACACCAGGATTTTGTACATAGCCTTTGACATTTCCTTCTGTATCAGCTACGGTGATGATAGCTCCGAGTGAGCTAGAGCCAAGGACTTTGACAGTTAGTTTTGTCTTTCCTTTTTCATTGGCTGCGAGAATCTGGCTGGCGATAAGGGTGCGACCAAGTGCTACTGTTGAGCTGGCTTGAGTTTGGTGTTTTTCTTGAGCAGTGCGAACTGTCTCAGTGCTGTCAAGGACATAGGCACGAAAAGCTCCACTTTCTGATATAGTTTTAATAATTTTATCCATAGCTACTATTTTAGCATAAAATCTGCCAAAGATGGAGTGGAGTGTTTGTTGTCATATCTTTGAAAACCAAATGAATGGTTTTCAATATTTTCAATCTAGCTTAGTCAGCACTAAATGTGAGGAATAAGAGGCCGTTAGACAGTATTTGAGTGCTAATAATTTGAGTAGTCTTAAAATAACCTGAAACGACTTTTAAAGAACGGGAAAACTATTGAAAAAACATTAGGTAAAGTGGTACAATAGTAAAAAAGATAAGATAGTATCAGTACTTTCTTATGTTTTATAAAAATTATAGAAATTAATGGATACCCTATGAGAAAACAGAGAGAGTTAAATGTATTTTTGGGACGAACTGCCCTATATTTTGTTATTTTTCTTGGATTGCTTTACTTTTTTAGTTACCTTGGTCAAGGCCAAGGAGGCTTTATTTATAATGAATTCTAACTCAAAGGAGAAGAACTACTGTGTCTAATAAACCGATCGCAGATATGATTGAAACGATTGAGCAATTTGCTCAGGCTCAACCCACATTTCCAGTTTACAATGTGTTGGGGGAAGAACACACTTACGGAGACTTGAAAGCTGACTCCGATAGTTTGGCTGCGACCATTGATCAACTAGCTTTGCCAGAAAAATCGCCTGTCGTCGTATTTGGTGGTCAGGAGTATGAGATGTTGGCTACCTTTGTAGCTCTGACCAAGTCGGGTCATGCCTACATTCCAATCGATAGTCACTCAGCCTTGGAACGTGTATCTGCTATTGTAGAGGTGGCGGAGCCGAGCTTGATTATTGCCATCTCTGATTTTCCTTTGGAGCAGGGGACAGTACCAATCTTGAATTTGGCACAAGTACGGGAAGCTTTTGAGAAAGGCTCCAGCTATGACATCACACATCCAGTCAAGGGAGATGATAACTACTACATTATCTTTACTTCTGGTACGACTGGTAAGCCAAAAGGAGTGCAGATCTCTCATGATAATCTCCTCAGCTTTACCAACTGGATGATTACAGACAAGGAGTTTGCGACTCCTGCCCGTCCGCAAATGTTGGCACAACCGCCCTATTCTTTTGATTTGTCTGTCATGTACTGGGCGCCGACTTTGGCACTAGGCGGAACACTTTTTGCGCTTCCGTCTGCCATAACTCAGGACTTCAAGCAACTCTTTGCAACTATCTTTTCATTACCAATCGCTATCTGGACTTCAACGCCTTCTTTTGCGGATATGGCCATGTTGTCAGAAGACTTTAATAGTGAGAAAATGCCTGGAATCACGCATTTCTACTTTGATGGCGAAGAATTGACTGTCAAAACGGCTCAAAAACTGCGTGAGCGCTTCCCTGATGCTCATATCATCAATGCCTATGGGCCAACTGAAGCAACTGTGGCGCTGTCAGCTGTTGCTGTGACAGATGAGATGTTAGCTACCCTCAAACGTCTACCAATCGGCTATACCAAGGATGATTCTCCAACCTTCATCATTGATGAGGAAGGCAAGAAACTGCCAAATGGAGAACAGGGAGAAATTATCGTCTCTGGACCAGCCGTTTCAAAAGGCTACATGAACAATCCTGAAAAAACTGCGGAGGCTTTCTTTGAGTTTGAAGGTCTGCCAGCCTATCACACAGGAGATGTGGGTACCATGACAGACGAGGGCTTGCTCCTTTACGGTGGACGGATGGATTTCCAGATTAAGTTTAACGGTTACCGCATTGAACTAGAAGATGTCTCTCAAAATCTTAATAAATCTCGTTTTATCGAGTCAGCTGTCGCTGTTCCACGCTATAACAAAGATCACAAGGTGCAAAATCTACTAGCCTATGTCATCTTAAAAGAAGGTGTTCGTGATCAGTTTGAGCGTGATATTGATATTACCAAAGCTATTAAGGAAGACTTGGCAGATATCATGATGTCTTATATGATGCCATCTAAATTCCTTTACCGAGATAGCCTGCCACTGACTCCAAATGGTAAAATTGATATTAAAGGCTTGATCAATGAGGTAAATAATAGATGACGGAGTTTTTCAAACAGCTCCCTCGTCTGGAGCCTTATGGGAATCCGCAGTACTTTTTATATGTGATTGTAGCTACTTTGCCAATCTTTATTGCTCTCTTTTTCAAGAAACGTTTTGCTTGGTATGAGGTGCTTGTGAGCCTCTTCTTTATCCTGACGATGCTGACAGGGGACAAACCGAATCAACTTTATGCTCTTGGTTTCTACGTGGTCTGGCAGCTCTTGCTAGTCTTTCTTTACAAGACTTATCGAAAAAAACGGGACAGTAAGTGGATTTTTTACTTGGTTAGTTTGCTGTCTCTTATGCCCATTATCTTTGTAAAGGTAGAACCAGCTATCAATGGTACTCAGTCCCTTCTTGGATTTTTAGGAATCTCTTATCTGACTTTTCGATCTGTTGGGATTATCATTGAACTGAGAGATGGCGTGATCAAGAATTTTACTTTATGGGAATTCTTGCGATTCTTGCTCTTCATGCCAACTTTCTCAAGTGGTCCGATTGATCGCTTTAAACGTTTTAACGAGAACTATCAGACAACCCCAGAGAAAAAAGAACTTATGGATATGCTGGAAGAGTCTGTTAAGTTTATCATGTGGGGTTTCCTCTACAAGTTTATCTTAGCCCACGCTTTGGGAGAAACCTTGTTACCACCATTGAAGAATCTAGCTTTGCAAAATGGCAGACCAGTTAACCTCTACACACTTGCAGTTATGTACACTTTTGGGCTAGAACTCTTTTTTGATTTTGCAGGCTACTCCATGTTTGCTCTTGCCATCTCAAACTTGATGGGGATTCGAAGTCCAATTAACTTTAACAGACCCTTTCTATCAAGAGATTTAAAAGAGTTCTGGAATCGTTGGCATATGAGTCTATCTTTCTGGTTCCGTGACTTTGTCTTTATGCGAATGGTCATGGTGATGACAAGAAAGAAACTCTTTAAAAATCGGAATGTGACTTCAAGTGTAGCTTATATTCTCAATATGCTCATTATGGGATTTTGGCATGGTGTGACTTGGTACTATATCGCCTATGGGCTCTTTCATGGATTGGGATTAGTTATCAATGATGCTTGGCTTCGCAAGAAAAAATCACTCAATAAAGAACGTAAAAAAGCAGGGAAAGCTCCCTTGCCTGAGAATCGATGGATTCAGTTGTTTGGCATGGTTGTAACCTTCCATGTCGTCATGTTTTCATTCTTGATCTTTTCAGGATTCTTGAATGAACTATGGTTTAAAAAATAAAAGGAAGTATAAAAATGGATATCAAATCAGAAGTTATTGAAATTATTGATGAGTTGTTTATGGAA
>ERZ773099.529-NODE-529-length-32608-cov-3.300710_pt1 | contig 32608 bp, 35 predicted proteins | sample MGYA00511120_ERZ773099 | MGnify/ENA primary metagenome ERZ773099 (study PRJEB29015, sample SAMEA2738012) | human oral metagenome | biome: human oral; feature: human-associated habitat; material: dental | place: China | collected 2104 ... | reverse complement strand
ACTGCTTCCTTGAGTAAGGTCGTAGTGTTTGATGAAATTTCCTCAACTATTGCTTTTTTTTGACCTAAAATTTTATCTTTACCTAATTTAAATCAATCCAGATAATTAGCTTTATATGATGATGGAGAATCTCAATATCAAAATATAACTTTATGATAACTTTTCCTCTTTGAGACATTAGTTCGATGGATTTCTGGTTTAGAATCGCTTTCTCAAAGAATTGGAATAAGATAGCTTGTTTGAGGATTATAGCCTCCTAGTAGACTGCTTCCGTTATCAATACTATCATCAACTAGGCCTGTTGTTTCTATTCAATAATTGCCATTATATAGATTTGGGACAAATAGACATTCAGTATCAATGAAAATTGGATAATTTTTGAATATTAATACATTTCCATAATGTAAATCAATGGCTCTAAGTGTGTAAAGAAGGGAGCTTCTTTTTCAAAAAGTAAAAAAATAGTTTTCTATATCCTCTCTTTTTTTTAAGTTTTCGTTTGCTTCAATAAAAGGTCTAATTAGTCGTTCTCCTTCCCTTTTTTCACTTGGAAAAAAAACTTTATACTCTGGAAATATTTTTTCACATAAAATTTCAAGAATGGAATTTTCTGATATGTTATTTTTATAGGTGATTAATTTTTTGTCCTTTATTTTTATTAATGATTTTATGTGGTTGTTATCGTGAATGTCTCATAAAATATTTATATCATTTACTTCTTTAAAGTTTTCTAATATTGCATTTTGATAATTTAAGATTTTCTGTCCATAAATATTAAGAAAATTTAATAAAAAGTGCGGGATATGCTGTATTATGAAATCACTCTTTTTAAAAAAATTACTAAAGGAGTTATTGTTTCATGTTATATAAAAATCAGAGACAATTTGAGTTAGTAAATTGTCTCTAAATTCTTTTCTTATATATTTTTGTAGAGATGGATAAAGATTTTTGTAAGAAGGAAATATTTGTTTACAAATATTTTCTCGCTTAATATCTTCCATTATAGGATTAAGCATGCTTTTGTGGTTTGATTAAATGATCCAATTTGTTGCTAGTTTTTTTATGTTCATATTCTGTAATTTTTCAGCGATGTATTTTTCAGATTCTGCTGTTTGAATCAAAATAGGAAGTCATTCCTCTTGAAGTAATGATATTCAATAATCTAACAGAATTGATGTGTTTTCTTCGTTATTGGCGATACAAAGCAAAATTTCAGACTTTTTTGAGGATCCTGTAAATAGATTTAGCATTCAGATTCTTTCTCCTCAGTCTTCTGCTATGAAATATTTATATACTCTCTCTCATTCACTTAATCTTTCTTTGATATACGGAGTTAGTTTTTCTATTGAACTTTGATAGTACTCTAGACTGATTTTAGCGTTTAAATCTTTGTAATATTCAGAGATTGTCTTTGTAATATAATCTAGGTCCATAATAGTTGCTTTTCTAATATCCATTATTATAATTGTTTAAAAAATAAAGGAGGGAAAAGAATTCTTCTTGAACAATCTTTTGTTGATTTAAATGCGTTTGAATTTAGTATTAATTCTGTATTCTCACTCTATTCCTTATAACCAATAGCATTAAAAATATTTTGTCTTATTGGTTGTATAGCATTAGCAATGCTATTTTTGTTAGAGTTTTGACTTTCATTTTTTTCTAAATCGTTCGGATTTCTTATCATCTCTATGTTTTTATGCAAAGGAAAAGGTGAATTATAAAATGCTCGTTACACTTCGATCCTAGTCTTCTTTATCTAAAAAACAAGATGAAATTGAGTGATATTTATATGGATTTTTTATTTTACAAAATTACTAGACTTGGATTGTTGTATATTATCATGGGAAATGGATTAGGAGTTGAAGTATTCTGAATGCAGATTGCTTATTTTAAAAATCAGGGGGGTATGTATAAAGATCAGCATATAGCTCAGGATTGAAATTTGATTACAGCAAATGGACCACAAGCGGCGCCCCAATTTGCTCGGATGATTGCAGATTATTTACAAGAGAAAAAATCAGTCTAAAAGGCTGATTTTTTTATATTTGAAAGATTATATTTTTTAGAGTTTGAAGAGGTCATTTAGTGCTTCACTCATTGTTGGATGAGTAAAAATATGGTTACTAAGTGCAGTGTATGCGAGATTTCGCTTCATGGCTAGAGAGATGATATTTATCATTTCATGTGCTTCTGCACAATAAAGTGATGCTCCAAGAATGAGTCCAGTTTTCTCGTCGATAACTGCTTTTAAGAGTCATTGTGCTTTCCCAAGGATTCTTGCTTTGGGAATTGCTGCTCATTCTAGTTTTCAAACTTTTATAGTATATCCTTGTTCAAGTGCTTGTTTTTCGGTGAGCCCAATTCTTGCGAAAGGTGGGTTGAGAAAAGAGCAATAAGCAAATGTTGCTCTGTCTTTTGTCGATCTCTGAGCGTTCCCAAAGAGCTGATCTGTGATGATCCTAAAGTCATCAAGAGAAATATAGGTAAATTGTGGATTTCCTGTTACGTCTCCTATTGCATAGATATTAGGAAGAGAAGTCTGAAGGTGTTCATTAACTTTTATTGCACCTTTGGCTGTGGTTTCAATGTTTGTGTTTTCTAGCTGGAGATCTTTGATGTTAGGGGTTCTTCCAACGGCAAGAAGAAGCGCATCAGCTGTCAGATTTTTTGTCTGATCTTCGGTCTCAAGCGTAAGATTGAGCTTATTGTTTTCTTCGTTGATTTCAGTAAGCTTTGTTGAGTCGAGAAACTGGATCCCTCTCTGTTCAAAATCAGCCCTAATTCTTGCTACGACTTCTTCATCTTCATTGGGAAGAATATTTGGATGAGTATTGATGATAGTAACTTTGCATCAAAAGTCTGCATAAATTGAAGCAAATTCTAGCCCAATAAATCCGGCACCTAGGATTGCTAAGTGTTCAGGGTATTCTCTGGTTTTCATAAGTTCTGTACTGGTATAGACTTTTCTTGTGTTTTCAATTCATGGGATTTCTGGACGATTGCTTGTTGCTCAGGTATTGATAAAGATTTTCTCTCCTGAGATTGTTCTTTCTCATTCTGGACTAGTTATTTTGATTTCATGATCAGAAATAAAGCTAGCAGTTCCATCAATGATTTGAATATTTTCAAAGGCTGCAAGCATTGCATAATTTTTTTCTCTGAGAAAAGCTGTTAGCTTAGTTGTCTCATCTATAGCTTGCTGGTAGTATTCAGCTTTCTCTTGAAGTGTTGTTGGATGTTTTTCCTGAGAAAGTGTGAGGAGTTTTTTTGATGGAATGCATCAAATATTGATGCATGTTCCTCCATACATTTCTGGATTTTGCTCAATAAGAGCTACGCTCTCTCATTTTTTTGCAAGCGCAACTGCGAGGGTTTTCCCTCCTTTTCAGAATCAAATAATAATATTATCAAAGGTATTCATTGGTATAATAAAAAAAGATAAAACACTGAATTCAGGATTTTATCTTTTTGCATTGAGAGGTCAAGTTTAGTTGATATTTTTTCTAAAGCTTTCCTCAATACGATAAAAAAGGCTTTTTATATCATGTTTGAGACTATAGTCTCTGCTTCGGAATTCTCAGAGATGCCTATTGATAACTTCCTCATGTGCTGAGAGCCTAGGACGATAAAGGTCCTCTATATCCGAAGATTCGGGTTCCTGTACGTCTTTATATTCTAGATAGCATTGATAGAAATAGTCAATTACAATCTTTTTCCCTTTATGTTTTTTGCATATTTTCTCAAATAGCTTTTGCTCATCAGCTGTTAGGTCTAAAACTGCCTTCCCTATTTTTAGAAGTCTGATATATTCTGGTTGATCGTTAGTTTTTGTATTAAGATTTCCGATGAGTTGACTCTGAGTAGTCTCTTCCTGTGATTTCTGAGCTTTACGAAAAGCAAGATACGTTGATAAAAAGGAGCTTATTTCTTTTGCTGAAGCTTGTCGTCCTACTAATTTCACTGCAGCTTGGAAATTGTGCCCAGCTCTATTCCGTATTTCATCTAGAAAACGGATGAAGTTCATTTGTTTAAGCTCTAAGCTCTGTCAAAATGGAGTAGTTTGACAGAAATTGTTAAAAAAGAGAGAAAATTCAGATTGTTTATTTTTCTCCTTGAAAAAATTCCTTAATTCTTGATATCCGCTTGGAGGCAATTCCGGTCCATTACCTGGAGTATTCATATTTCAGTGAAAAGTAATGATAAATTCACTCCCAGTATACTTAAAGTAGCAAAGATGTCAAACATTTTAATTTTTTATTGTATCTATAGAGAAAATTACTAGACTTGGATTGTTTTATATTGCAATGGAAAATGGCTTGGGAGTTAAAGGTAGATCAGTTGACTAAAATTTATACTGGGAGACCGATTATTGATCATTTAAGTTTTAGTGTAGAGCAGGGGCAAAAGATTGCTCTTGTTGCCAAGAATGGTGGCGGGAAGACCACACTTTTGAGGCTTCTTATGTGAGAACTAGATAAAACTGATGGAAAGGTTGAATGGAGAAAGGGGCTTAAAATCTGATATTTGTCTCAGGATTTTCGTGGCGATCTGAATCATACGATAGCAGAGGAGTTGTTTGCGATTTCTCATCCAGCTGCAAGTTTGATTAGGGAATATGAATGACTGGTGCAGAATCCAGATACTGATCCTGAGCGTTTTCAGCAGCTTTTTGATGAAATTGATGCGATCCAGGCGTGGGACTATGAGTCTAAGGTAAACACTATTATTTCTAGATTACAGTTGACGTCTCTTCTTCAACAGCCGCTTTCAACACTCTCGGGCTGAGAGCTGAAAAGAGTAGCTTTAGCGAAAACACTGATTGATGAACCAGATTTTTTGGTACTTGATGAACCAACTAATCACTTGGATTTACAGATGATTGAGTGGCTTGAAAATTATCTCAAAAATCAGCATTCTACCTTGTTTATGATAACGCATGATAGGTATTTTTTGGAAAGTGTATGTGATGAGATTTATGAGCTAGATAGATGAAAATTGTACTTTTATCCGTGAAATTATAGTTATTTTTTGCAGAAGCAAGCTGAGAGGAGAGAAAATGAATCGATTGCCACAGAAAAGCTTCGTCAGCTGCTCAAAAGGGAACTCGTTTGGATGCGTAAATCGCCAAGGGCAAGAGCGACCAAACAAAATTATAGACAAAAAGAATTTTATCAGTTAGAGAGCCAGTATGACGAACAAAAAGAGCTTTTGTATTCGGAATCTGGTGCGCTTGATATCCCAGTGCAGGAGAGGAGACTTTGAACTAAGATTCTTAAAATAAAAAATCTGAAAAAAGCTTTCGGTCAAAAAATGATTTTAGATCAGTTTTCTTATGATTTTAAGTTTCAGGAGCGTATTTGAATTATTGGGAAAAATGGGGTTGGGAAGTCGACTTTTATAAAGCTTTTGCTCTGAGAGGAGTTGCCTGATAGTGGAGTGCTTCAAGTTGGGCAGACTGTAGTGTTTTGACATTATCAGCAGGGTGAGATTGAGTTTCCAGAGTGAAAAAGAGTGATTGATGTGATTAGAGATGTTGGTGAATATCTGGTTTTGGCTGATGGGGAGAAGATATCGGCTTCAATGCTTTTGGAAAGGTTTTTGTTTCCTGCTCAGCAACAGTATCAGTTTGCTACTTCCCTCAGCTGAGGTGAGAAAAGGAGGCTCTTTCTTTTAAAAACGCTGATGGCAAATCCAAATTTTTTGATTTTAGATGAACCAACAAATGATTTAGATCTTTTGACGATCAGAATTTTAGAGGATTTTTTGTTGCAGTTTCGTGGATGTTTACTGATTGTTTCTCATGATAGAGCATTTATGGATAGATTGGTTGATCATTTGTTTGTTTTTGAGGGGGAGGGAAAGGTAACTGATTTTCGAGGAACATACACAGAGCGAAATCATCTCCAAACTCAGCAAAAAGAACAAAAAACTGATCTTTCTCATCAGGTTTCTGTTGATCTTTCTTCAAAAACTTCTGAGTCATCAACTTCAATAAAAAAGCTCTCGTATGCAGAAAATATTGAGCTTCAGCAATTGATCAAGGAACTTGAAGAACTTGAAGATGAAAAGCAACAAATTAGTCGTATCTTTGATAATAAGGATTTACCTTATGATGAGATTGCTTTGCTTTCCGAACACTTGTGAGGAATTATTAAAACTATTGAACTCAAAGAAGCGAGGTGTTTTGAATTGATGGAGAGGCAGGAAAAAATGTCATAGCTATCAAATCAGTGAGGAATTCTATATAAACAAAAATAGCTAGAAAAGAAACTTCTCTAGCTATTTTTCTGTTTTGTTGAGATCTGTTGTTTATCTAGCTGTTGTTTTTATTCTTTCCTGGCAACCTTGTTTTAGTTTCTTGTCCCTTTGTTTTTTCTATGTGATTTGAAACAAAAATAGTTACTAAAAGTGGACTAACTAGGAAAAGGTAAATAAAAATCTGACTGAGATTCCCTACAGGGTTGATGACAATGATACTTGCTAACACGGTATGAAACGTTAGAGAAAGATAAAGCCAGCCTTTATCGCTAGACCTTCTTTTCCATCGTTCTCGTATAATATATGTGGGAGCGATAAAAACTCCTAGGCAAGCAATTACTAACATAAATCTATTCCAATCAGTATGTTCGACTAGATGCATGAGGGCTCCAGTAAAAATCATAAAGAATAAATAATAGAGCCATGTTATACCATGAGCTTTGAGTTTTCGCAATAACCACATCGCTCCTATACATGTCAAAATCACTAATCCTTTTTGGGTTATTATTAGAGGACCGTAGTAGGTTGCTCCAATATTTGTTCCAAAGATAAAGAAGTATAGCACTAAAAAGGATATTATCCACAGAGCACCAGTTCGGGTCACTCGAATATCTACTCCTTTTAGTCCCTCCTTCTTCATAGTAGCTTGCAATAAAATGCTTAGCAGCAATGCAATACTCAGGCAGACAACAACAGTTAATAGGTATCCAATTATTGGATACATGTTAAAGATCTCTCTCCCTATTAGGTAATTGAAGACAATCCATAGGAGAACAAAACAGATTCCGATGCTAAAGATAGACTTAGCCAATTTAATAATTTTTTTCATGTGAAAAGTAATTTTTGTATATCTTCAATATATTATATAATTTCTGTTATAAGTCAAGTCATTTACTCCTATAGAATTGTAAGATAGATACTACAAAAAATATTCTATAGGAACATTTACGGTTTTCTTTCAGATTTTTTTGACTTTTTCAAAAAAAGAACTATACTTAGATATGAAGACTTTTAGTTCTTTATAAAAACAAAAGATGCCAGAAGCAGCAGTTGCTCAAAATATTACTACGGTTCCGCTTTCTGAGGTGAATCCACCAGAGCAAAAGAAACCTTCTTTTTTTGATAGAACGCTTGGAAAGCTTGTTGGATTTATTGCTAAAGCGACTGGGCAGCCTGATCCTATTACTGGGATTAAAAATGGAGAATCTGCTCCAGCTCAGCAGGGGATGAATCAAGAATGAGTAGCGCAAATGTCTATTGAGGGGCAGCAAGTTCCTCAGCAGGAGCCTTGATTTTTCCAAAAATTGGTTGCGAGTACACAAAACCTGCTTAATAAGACAAGTTCTGTGGCTAATAGTATTACTAGCACAACCTCAAATATTGCTGGAAAGATTACTGAGAAAACGAATTCCGTTGCAGGTGCGATAACTTCAGCTCCAACAATGGTTGCAAATCAGGCAACAAACCTGATCAATAAGGGGGTTGATATGTGATGAAAGCTTAAAGACTCTATCCAGACTAATGCACAAAATCTTGCTGGGAATGTTCAAAATTTTGCAGGTAATCCAGTTTGAGGAGTTCAGAATTTTGTGGCTAATCCAATAGCTGGAGTGCAAAACATAGGAAACCAAGTAGTACAATCAGGCCAACAGGTTATGGCTTCTGCTCAACAGATGTGAGGGCAGGTCGTAAATGGTGTTCAAAATGCTGGAGGTCAGGTAATGAGTGGTGTTCAGAATGTTTGATGAGGAGTAGTTTCAAATATGCAAAATATGTGAGGACAGATGATGAATGGAGTTTCGCAGTTTGCAAGTAATCCAGTTTGAGGAGTTCAGAATTTTGTAGCTGATCCAATGGCTGGAGTCCAAAACATAGGAAATCAAGTAATGCAATCGGGACAGCAAGTTGTCGCTTCTGCTCAGCAGATGTGAGGACAAGTGGTAAATTCAGTTCAGGAAGCTGGAGTTCAGATTCCCTTTCAAACCCCAGTTCAAAATTCTGAATCAAGCTTCGTACAAACTCAGGAAACAACTCCTATCCAAATTCCAGAACAGGCTTCTCAAGCTCAGATGGCATCAGAAACAGTATCTACGCAGTCGGTCCCAGTGCAATCAAATCCTTTTGAAAATGTTTTCTCAGGAATCAAGCAGGGTGCAACTAACTTTGTTGAGAAAACCAAGCAGTTTGTCCAAAATCCCGTTGAAAGTATTGATAATTTTACAGGATCCGGGACCGGAAATGCTCAGACTCCAGTTCAAACAGAAACTGAGAATACAACAAGCTTAGACCAATTAGGGACAGAAAATCAGGAAGAAAAATCTGAGTCAGTCCCTGTTCAAATGTAGGTTATTTTGTTTTATAAAGATAACAAGAAAAGAGCCAGATTTTTGGCTCTTTTTCTAGATTTCTAGGAGAGATTATTCCAGGGTTTCAACCGTGAAAGTCCAGTTTTGCTCTTGAATTGTGTATGCAGGATTTGGATCAAGAACGGCTTTTTCTACGCCTTCTTCGTTGATAATACTTGTGATAGTATAAGTTATATCATCAAGAGTCACTACAGTTCAAACTGTTGTATCTGTATTCATCTGTGTGAGGAGCATAGTTGGCATTTTCTGGACGAGGCTATCATCATGGAGAGAAAACGGATCTTTTAGAAGTGCTGTTTTACTCTCTCATTTCTTTGCTCCAGAAAGAGTAGAAAAAACCTGAGCTACACTTGAGCTGTATTGTAGGTGTTCAATCATCCCAGAGAATACTTCTTCAGTATTTTGAGTATTCGTATAGGGAACAGTATAATTCACCGTAATAATTGACTTTTCATTGACAGTATCCGATTTTAATGGATTTTTTCGGAGGAAAAGTACTCCGGCAACTATAATAATTACGGCTAGCAATCATCTAAGCAAAGTTTTCATCTTTTATTTCTGATAAGAAAATAAATATTTTTCTGAAAGTGTATGAAATATTCGCCTATTTTCAAGGAGAAGTTTATTCTTTTTTCTCTTACCTCTTGCAATCCTAAAAAAAATCTGTATTTTATGGATACGATTTACTCATTAATATTATATTGATTATGCTTAGTATAAAAAATCTTTCAGTACAAGTAGAAGAGAAAAAAATCCTGAATCAGATTTCTTTTGATTTTAAAGATGGGAAAAATTATTGTATCCTCGGGAAAAACTGATCAGGGAAATCATCTCTGGCTATGGCAATTACTGGAAATCCTAAATATGAGATTTCAGGTGGAGAAATTCTTTTGGATGGACAACTCCTCAATGATATGAGTCCAGATGAGAGAAGTAAAGCCGGAATCTTCCTTACCTTCCAAAATATTCCAGAGATTCCTGGGGTAAAACTTTTTGACTTTCTTAAGTCTATTTATGATAGTAGACAAGAAGCTCCAACGACATTTATTGGATTCAAAAAGATCGTAGAGCCGCTAATGCAGGATTTAGAGATTAGTAGAGATTTTCTTTGGAGAGATCTGAATGTTGGATTCTCAGGAGGAGAAAAAAGGAAAATCGAAGTTCTTCAGATCAAACTTCTTAAGCCAAAATACATTATCCTTGATGAGATAGATAGTGGACTAGATGTAAATGCTGTAAGGCAAGTTGCCGAGCTTCTTCAAACGACTGATACTGAAGAAAATAGTTTTATTATCATTACTCATCTCTTTGAGATGCTTCAAAACTTGCCACTTGAACAAATTGTCATCTTGGATCATGGAGAGATTAGAGAAATCGGAGGGCAAGAACTAATAGAAAAAGTAAGAAAAGACTGATTTTAGTCTTTTACAACTAAAAAAGTCTTGGGAAATATCCACAAGACTTCTTTTATTCTCAATCTATCTCCTATCCTAAAAGACAATAAGCAATTTAAAATCAGATTTTAATATGCTTTCTGATTGGTCTTTAGTGGTAGAATTTCCAGCCTTAGATCTAATAAGTCGATCTTTAGCAATAGTTTGAAGTGAGCGATGAAACTCTTCTTCTGTGAAGAGATAGCCGAGACGACTGAGGATGATTTCTAGACACTTTGGATTCTCATCGCTGAAAAGTCCGCTAGAATCCTGAGTTTCCTTCTCTGCATTAGTGCCAGAGTCCTGGGTCTCTCTCTCGGGCTTAGTAGATGATGGCGTAAAGTATGCATCAAATACTTCTCTCAGAGATAATGTCGCTAGTATACTCATATCTTTTACTTTTTTATATTTATCTATCACCAATATAGATATTTTAATTAAAAAGTCAAGTATTCATTTTTAAAGACTTATTGTATGATGAAAAAAAGAACAAAAAAGGAATTAGATCAGATTTTTTGATTTATGATGGAGAAATTTCCTAATGCAGATACCGAACTGATTTATCATAATGGGTTCCAGTTGCTCGTTGCGGTCATACTTTCTGCACAGACAACCGATAAACAGGTTAATAAAGTTACTGACAAACTCTGGAAAAAAATCAAAAAACCTGAAGATATCTTGGCTCTCGGATTTGAATCTTTTGAAAAATCTATTAGATCAATTGGACTTTATAGATCAAAAGCAAAGCATATTCGAGCGACAAGCCAGATTTTAGCTCAGAACTGATGTCATATCCCAGCTACTCAGCAAGAACTTATGAAGCTTCCCTGAGTCTGAGAAAAAACAGCTAAGGTAATTTTATATGTGCTTTATGGGCAGCCAGTTGTTGCGGTAGATACTCATGTTCATAGGATATGTAATAGGCTTGGGATCGTTGAAACTACTACTCCACTACAAACCTCAAAACTCCTTGAAACTCGCATCCCAAATGAATATAAACAGAAGGCACATCATTGCATGATTCTCTTTTGAAGATACCTCTGCACAGCAAGAAACCCTAAATGCCAAGAGTGTAAACTTCAAAATCTCTGCAACTACTTTATTTCTCAACAGAAAAAATAATGTTTAAAATCCTGATGAATGAACCTCAGTGGGGATATGACTTTCTCAAATTTCTTGTAGCACAACAAAACGAACATCCATGGATTACGCAGTTTTATGCCGTAGGAGCTGATATATTTGTCTTTGTATATCCGATTTTCCTGAGCTTTTGGTATATTAAAGGGATTGTAAAAAAGGAGCTTGAAACGAAAAAAGAAGCACTTTTTGTCTTTTTCTCTTGCTTTTTTACTGTAGCATTCAATATTTTAATTCAGCAGTTTTTTGATAAGCAGAGACCGATTTATGAATTCTGAATTCAAAGTGTAGATAATGAAACACTGCTGCATAGCTGGCTTCCAACAACTTCATTTCCATCAGATCACGCGGTTGTAACCTTCTCAATCGCAATTGCAACACTGTTGATTGGGATCAAATATCACAAGCGTTCACTCAAGATTTGGTCAGTATTTTTGTTTATTTTTGCTATTTTGACTGGAATTTGCAGAATAGGAACAACAGTTCACTGGACGACAGATATTATCGCTGGGACAATCGTTGGATTATTAATACCAATTATTCTTGTCCTACCGGCTTGCTATTCAAGGCTTGAAAAATGGATTTTTGAACCAGTGATTAGATTAGAAGAGCGAATCATTTGAAAGCTTTTTGGAGCAAGAAAAACACTTGGATAGTAGAGTTTCATAGCATTTAAAAGAGAAAAAATCAGATTTTTTATCTCTAGTATATAAAAATGAAAAAACAGTTAGGGATTCTATTGGCTTTCATAGGACTATTTGGAGGTTGGAGTTTGGCAAACGAGTATGATGACGCCATAAAACGAATGCATCAAGAGTGACTCACAATCCACTCAACCACTCAGGCTTATAAGCTTGATGGGGATTTAAGAAGAGATGAAGCTGCAAAGCTCTTTGTTAAGTTTTTATCGCTACAGACTGGTGCAACGCTTGAAAATGGTTTTATAGTTCCAGAGTCTTGTGAGTTTCAGGATCTAGATAAGGCACGATCAGATCTTAAAGATTCCATCAAATCTGCCTGTTTTCAGTGAATTATCTTGTGAAAAAATGGGAAATTTTCTCCAGATCAAACCCTAACAAAAGCGCAAGGAGTCACGATTTTGATGAGAATTCTAGAAGGGAAACAATCGGAACCAAATCCGAAAGAATGGCGGCTTAATTATTATAAACTCGCAAGAAAAAAGAAGCTTTTGACTGCAGAGCAGAGAAATAATCCTACCGCTCCAATGAAAAGAGGTGAGCTTGCACTTTTGCTGCATAAAGCTTGGAATCTTCAGTGAAGATGAGAACAATCTCTAAATACTACCGTAAAGCCACAGCTTTTAACAGGAGAAACTAACAATCAGAATTCACACTCTTTCACCTGAAAGTCGCTCCCAGTAAATACTTGTTCTGAGCTACCAAAAAGTCTTAATACTTGTTCTCAATATACATGTGAGACAAATGATAAAGGCCTCGGTATGAAAATGCATTTCTCTGTCTCACCACTCAGTAGTTGAGAATGCTCATTTTCTCAGGAGCTACCGGAACCTTCTCTCTCAGTAAAAATTGATTGTATCTTAGATCAGAAACAACAAAAGCAGCTAGCGCTCTACTGGGAAAAATATCTGAAATCAAGCTGAAACTTCTCTACTTCAGCTACAGTACAGACTTCTGGGATACATATTAGTGAAACTATTGATGGAGAGCTGGTTGAGAACCCAATGAATACTTGGATGTCAAATCAGGTATGTCAATATACGTTTACTGGTAGTGATATCGAACATTCGAGCACAAAAACCTCAGATAACGTTCCTTTTTGTGATGAGATCACAGATCCAACCACACAATGTAAACAAAGATAAAAAAATCTGGTTTTTATTCTCTTAATTACCTCAAAAATGTCAATTTTTTCCCGTATTATCGCTGGAGAAATCCCTTGCTACAAGATTTATGAAAATGAGAAGGTCTTTGCGTTTTTGGATATTCATCCGCTTACCAAAGGGCATACCTTACTTATTCCCAAGATTGAAGTTGATTATTTTGCTCAAGTTCCTGCTGATTATGCGCAAGAACTCTTCCTTGTTGCTCAGAAGATTGCTCTTGCTTTGGATAGATCGATGTGAAGCAAGAGGACTCAACTAGTAATCGCAGGATGGGATGTTCCGCATACGCATTTGCATCTCGTGCCTTCTGAAAGCATGGAAGATATTAGAAAAACTGAGACTCTAGAACTCAGTCAAAGCGAAATGCTAGAAATTCAGCAGAAAATCCTCGCAGAGCTTGAGAAATAAGGAGTAGAAGATAGGGAAATAAAATGGAAATCTGACTTTTCTCTTTTTTTGTAAAAATATGCAATAGACTTGATTTTACTAGAAGGATAGCTAGACTTGAGGATGGGCTTTTAGAGATATGAAACGATTTCTAAGGGCTAAAAAGAGGTATCACCTCATATATTTATTCTTTTTTATGCAGAGTATATGATAGTAACACACATTAGTTCAAAAGCTGAATTTGATCAGATTTTATCTAGTTTTTCAGGAGTGATTATTGCAGACTTCTTCGCTACTTGGTGTGGACCTTGCAAGATGCTTTCTCCTATTATGGAAGAGTTGGCTGCTGAGGTAAATCCAGAACAAGTAAAAATCCTTAAAATTGATATTGATGAAGTGGGAGAACTCGCTCAGGAATACGCTATCACTTCAGTTCCTACAGTTTTTGTTGGTGTAAATCATGAAATCAAGGAAGGATTCCTCGGAGCTAACCAAAAGGAATTCTATCAAGAAAAAATCAATCAATACCTTGGAGAAATTGCTTAGATTATAAATTATTAGCAAAAATAGGAAATCTGATCAAGAATACTGGTCAGATTTTTCTTCTTGACATTTTGTTGTAAAAATATATATTATCTTCTGTAATACAAAAATCACATAACAATGAAAAATTACAAAAAAGAGAAGTCTGAGTTAATTTCTTATACTCAGGACGTAAACAGGTATGCTGATTCATTTTCCTCTCTTTACGAAGAAATAGAAAAAGATTCAAGCACGGATTTAGAAGTTCAAGCTAAAAATAAGGCTCGAGCTAATGCTTATTTAGATTATATGTATTTGGATAGTCCTCTTATTAGACTTCGTGGATTATGTATATTCTTTGACGCAGGCCCTCATTTGATGAGAAGGTTGCGAGAATTGCAAACTCCTTCCGATCTTTCTATCTTCCCAGAGGAGCTAGAGACGACGACTTTTGGAAGAGAGATATCAAGTCTCCTTAATTCCATTAGGACCTACATATAGTTATGAAAAAGATCTAAAGAGAAACCCTCTTTAGGTCTTTTTTTGTGTCTTTATTGGTAATATTTAGTGATAAAAAAGGATAATCAGATTTTATCTCTTGAAAATGAGTACTACTTTTCGTATACTTGTCTAAACAAGTGAACAGAGGAAGAAAAGTCTGATTTAAAAAACTTTCAATTTTACATAGATAGTGCTATAAAATGGCAGAAAATACAAAGCTGTTGGCACTTTTGGATACCGTAATAGAATGCTATCTAGATAAAGGGGAACCCGTTGGATCAAAGTTCCTTAATTCTTTGGAAGTCGTAGATTATGCGCCTTCGACACTGAGAAAATACCTCAACATTCTAGAAAAACAGGGTATGGTCTATCAACCTTATAATTCATCAGGGAGAATTCCAACACTCCAGTGACTTTCTGCATACTTAGATTCAACGCTAGCTCAGAAGCCTGATGATATTGATTTGTACTTAGATTCTGCTAGGCAGGAACTAAAGTCTCTAGTGGAAACTTTAGGAGAGGTGGCAGATGGCGTAGTGGTCGGATTTATCAGAAACGATGAGTATTACTATCTTGGAATTAATAACTTGCTTCGTGATGATATGATCGATGAATATTCGGCAACTAGAACGATTATTCGCTTTATTGAGGAGAAAAAGATTGTCGCTTTTATTGATAAAAAAATATTGAAACAGAAAGAAGTCTACTATACATTTGTCAATGATCAGAATACCTTGATTTCCTGTGTGTATGTAAAAATCAGTCTAGATGGATATGATATGGTACTGAGTATTGTAGGCCCACTGAGGGTTAATTACAAAAAAAACATCACTATTCTCAAAAAAGTTTTAGAATCACTTGGATGATAAGATGAGTTTGAACTCTCCAGAGAAGGAACATCAGTATACTAATAATGAAAGACAAGAACAGCAGAAACAGCTTCAAGAGCGTATAAATACACTCAAACAGCTTGAAACTGATGTTTTGATGTCACAAAAAGAACATCAAGAAAAACTAGAAAATACTGAACATCCTTCTTCTGAAAAAATTCTACCAGAGGTCCTTTTGGGAGATTTAGAAGAGAGGATTCAGCGTTTTTCTGAGCTTGATCAGCTCAAATATGATCAAGAGGTTAGAAAAATCAATGAGCAATTGACCGAGCTTGAGAAAGTGTTTTCTCAAACTTTAGAATTAAAAAAGAGAGTATTAAACTCACTTTCGAGGAGTCAGAAGGTTCAGCTTTTAAATAAACAATTGCCGGGACATGATCTAGTAGCAAATCAACAGAGAGTTTTGTCTGCTGAGAGGATAGAAAATATCAGACCGCAAGAGGGTGAATCAGCGATTAGTAACTGGGCGGCGAAATGGATTCAAAATCTGATTTCCTAATTTTTATTTACTTGTATAGAGTATTTTACCATGACGGAAGTTGTGCAAAGTGCATGAGGAATCGTTTATTATTTAGAAAAAGATGGACAGCCAAGATATCTTTTGATCAAAAGATTGGCGTTATCAGGGAAGATTGAGCGAGTAGCACCAAAATGAAAAATTCAGGCTGGGGAAAAACCTGAAGAAGCCGCACTTAGAGAGGTTTCAGAAGAGTGCTGAATCCAAGTTCAGTACCTAAGACTCAAACAAAAGATAGGTATGACTTCACTTAGAAGTTCTGAGACTAAAAGGGGGCATCTAGACAAGGATGTAACCTACTTTCTGATGCTCTACACATGAGACCCTTTAGGAGTGAAAATTACTGATGGAGAGTGATATATCTGAGTATATAAACGGGCAACTATTGACCAAGTTTTAGGGCTTTTGTATTACGAAGATATTCGTGAACTGATGAGAAAGTCTTTTTTTGCTTTGCAGGAGAGCAATAAAAACCAGTCAATAAGAAAGGCTTTTATGGAAAAACTTGATTAAGACAAAGCGATATAAAAGACTAAAATCAGATTTTTCTCTTCTATTCTGTAAATATTTCGCTAAAAAACCATGAAATCACTCTTGCTTTTTAAGAGGATTTTAATACAAGTAAGATTGATTTTATATTCTATACATTAGCAAAATGACACAAGAATTGCTTCAAGTGAGTGATATTAAGTTTAAGTTTGTAAACGTATCAGAGGTGATGGAAGCTGATATTAAGAAGGCTGTAGATCATCAGATCGCCAATAAAGGGCAGACTATCCTTAAAAAGATTTACGCTAAAAATATTGATGCAGAGGTAATTATTGATTATACTATTACAAAAAATAAGAGCGGACTTTATGAGGCTACTTTTGCTTTCCTTTATAATGGAGAGAGATTTGTAGTTGAAAATCATAAAGGATTCAAGGTTGCAACTGATCTTGTTTCTCATGCATTTGATAAACGAAAGAGAAAAGTACTTGGTTTCTGGGGAATCTTCTCTAGATAGTAAACAGTAGTTTAGGAGTACTTTGTTTCTTTATATTGCATTCAAATAATTATGAGTAAAAATTTTCTTACCAGAGAGTGATATGATAAGTTGATTAATGAACTTCAGGAGCTAAAACAGGAGAAATTGCCTGCGGTCTTAGAAAGACTTGCTGAGGCAAAGGCTATGGGAGATCTTTCGGAAAACTTTGAATACAAGTCAGCTATGGAAGATAAGGATTTTATCAATTCAAGAATTGCTGAAATTACTAATCTTATTGCTGATGTTGAGATCGTAGAAAAGGAAAAAGATATCAAAAAATCTGACAAAGTCGTTGATTTCGGGTCAAAAGTGACTGTGAGAATTGAAGATGATGATAAAGAATATCAGGTTTCTATTGTTGGTACCTGAGAAATTGGTATCGAAGATGGTTTGAAGATTTCATTTGAATCTCCGCTTGGGCAGGCAATCAGAGGAAAAAAAGTTGGAGATACGGTGAAAATGAGACATGAAGGTGGAAGAAAAGATGTGAAAATTATAGCGGTAGATTAAAACTCTACTGTTTTTGCTTTTTTAGTGCGCTTTGATTTTTGATATAAGACGAGATGTATAATCCCTATGATTTCTATTTTAAAAAGGCGAAAAAAGAGTGATATAAGGCGAGGAGTGCTTTCAAGCTTCAGGAGATACAGGATAAATTCTGATTAATTACTAAAAGCACTCGTAGTGTCTTGGATATTGGATGTGCACCATGAAGTTGGCTTCAGTATACTATTGGACAACTTAAGAAATTTGGAGTCCAACAATATCAAGTAATTGGTTTTGATCTTAAAAAAGTTGAGCTCAACTTTCCAGGCTTGAGTACGTATGTGCAGGATATTACAGAGCAGGAAAAAGTACATTCAATCCTTAGTCAACATCAGCTTTCTCAGTTTGATTTTATTCAGTCTGATATTGCTCCTAATACCATTGGGCTTAAGGACATTGATGCGATGAGATCAATTGATCTTTTGGAGCAAACGTATTGGATGTATGATGAGTTGCTGAGAGACGATGGTACTTTTGTGATCAAAATCTTTATGTGACCTGGTTTTGATGAGTTTGTTGCAAAGATAAAAAAGAGATTTTGAGCAAAAACAATCAAGCTTTTTAAGCCTCAGAGCTGTCGTGCAAATAGTAAAGAGACCTATATCGTGAGAGTTTCTCCTCAAAAATAAAAACAGCACTCTTCAAGGGAGGCTGCTTTTATCGCGAAATACAGAGCTGTCTCTTTATTTCACTTACAAGGTTCTACTACACGACAATATTATATATATTTTTTGAAAAATGTCAAAAATGATGAAAGATTTTTGATTTCAGGTTTTTGATAGTTGAGAACTACTTTATTTGCTAGCTGAAAATGATGGCTATGGATTCGACAAAAAAACAGTTGCGAGATAAGTTGCAAGATGATATTAATGAACTTACTCCTGGTCTGCAGGCTCTTTTAGAGACTGGGGCAAATAGGGGGATGATCGAGGAAGAAGAAGTGATCTCTGAAATTGATGATATGGAGGGGAATATCAAGCTTCTTGAAAAGTTTTATGATCTCTCAGAAAAACTTGGAATCAAAATTGTAACGATTGAAGAGTTGCTTGAAAAAGAGCAGGAGTCTTTGAAAAAAGAGACTAAGCTTTGAAAAATTACGCTTTATGGTAAGGCGGATCATGGAGTTGATAATCAGTATAAGGATTATATCAAACTCTATTTTAATGATATCTCAAAAATTCCACTTTTGAACTATGAAGAGGAAAAGGAGGTTGCGAGAAGAATTAAAAAGTGAGATGAGGAGGCAAAGAAAAAGCTGATTGAGTCAAATTTAAGACTTGTGATTTCTATTGCTAAGAGATATTTGGGTTCTCGTTTGACTTTTTCTGATTTGATTCAGGAGGGGAATATCGGGCTTATTAAGGCTATTGAAAAATTTGATCCAGATAAGGAGTTTAAGTTTTCAACTTATGCGACTTGGTGGATTAAACAGTCAATCACAAAAGCAATCGCTGATATGACGAGGCATGTGAGAATTCCTGTTCATTTGATTGATGAGATCAATTCATATAATAAAACTTATCAGCTTCTTTTTCAAAAACTTGGTCGTGAACCGACAAGTAAAGAAATTGGACAAAAGCTTTGATTCCCGATTAAAAAGATTAAAAAGCTGGAAGAAGTGATCTTTTGAAATGTTTCACTGGATAGAGAAGTTGGAGATGAAGGAAGGGATACGCTTGCAGATTTGATTGAAGATGGGAATACCTTGAGACCAGATCAATTGGCGGAGAGGGCTGCCCTCAGAAATAACTTAGATAGTATTCTGGCGATGCTTGATGATAGAGAGGCAAAGATCGTGAAGATGAGGTATGGAATTGATGGTCCAAAATTTACTCTTGAACAAGTTGGAGAAGAGTTCGATGTAACAAGGGAAAGAGTGAGACAGATTGAGCAGAAAGTTATTCAAAAGCTCAAGGAGCATCAGGGACTTCAAAAAATGCTCGGAATTGAAGATGATATTGAGAAACTTAATAGTGAGGGAGGAAAGAAGAAGAGATGAAGAAAGCCAGCACAAAAGCAGAAAGACGAATATCTTGATGATGAAGAGTATAGTGGAGATGACTATGATGATAGCGACGATATTGCGGGATATACCTTTGATGACGATGATGAAGATTAGTAGAAAGAAAGTTGGAATTCAGAATTCTGACTTTTTTTGAAAAAAGTCTTGACTTTTATAAAAAAATCATTATCTATTTCTTCCCAAATAAAAGGATTATTAACATAAATCAGTTTCGTTATGGAAAAGATTCATTCTTCCGCAGGAGATGTTGTCTCCCCAGGTGCTCCTACAGCACCATCGCCAGCTTCAATAGAACTTTCTTATGATGATCTCAAAGAAATTTCTAAAGCATTCTCTAGAGTTAATAAAGCTCTGGATAAAGAGAAAAAAAGATTAGGGTCAGGTTCTTATGTCTTCTATAAAAAGAGGATTGTTGGGGAACAGATTGATGGACTTACATCGTCTGGTGACAAGCTCGCTGGGCTTGCTGCTGCTCCTCTCAAAGAGCTTGTACTTAGTGATGATTTCTCTGCTTTTAAGCGAGAGCTTAAGGATCAAATCGCGTGCTACAAGAACGAGTGCCGAGATCCAGAACAGCCTCTGGTAACTTTTTATGCCCTCAACGGTAAAAAGGTTAGATCTAGGTTGGAAACTTGGATTCCTAAGCTATTCACGATTGAAAGCTGACAACTATCGCATCTTTTAGATGCGAAAACAGCACCTATATACGGTGCTGTTTTTTTCTTTAAAAAATATTGACTTTTATAAAGAATATTGTACACTGTGATAGTAAACATAAAAAAAATTTTAAATATGACAAAGTTAAAGCAAATCAGTATTTCTTTTAATGATCTTCAAGAAATACAAGAAGTGATGGAGAGGATAAATAAGCTTTACCGTGAGCTAAGATCCAAGTATATAGCTGAAAATAAGGATGGAGCTTGGGCTTACCATAGGGTTAGAATCTTTGAGGCATCTCTTATGAGGCTAAGAGAGGATGGACAACTTATGAATATGAACACGGCTACTCTCATTCACCTCTTCTTCGATGGAGATTTTGATAGATTCCGGACCGAACTTAAAGAGTTTATTGGAAGGAATATCATGGACTGCGGAGATAAAGATCTGAATCAGTATCTCTTTCCTAGAGAGGAGAATAATGAGCAGAGGGAGAAGCTTAATAAGTGGATTCCTCAAATCTTCAGGAGAAAGGTTTAGTTATCTTTGTATATCATGAATATTAAAACAGCACCTATTGTATAGGATGCTGTTTTTTACTTTCTTAAGAACTTGACTTCTTGCTAGAAATAGTTATCAATAGTATTATCACTAAATAAAAAAAGATATGGAAACAAAAGAAAAAAATCTGAGTTTTGTCTCTCATCGCCTATGGAACGATAAGAAGGCTTACTATTCCTTAGATGAGGTCAGTGTTTTGATTGAGGATATTCTAGCCTATGCTGAAGCACTTAATGCAAAGAGAAGAAGAGACCTGGCAAATGGGTTCTATCGCTACGACTACGTAAATATTGCACCGAGTGTTGTATATGAACTTGATCGACAAAAAAAGCTAAGGCTCGTAAGTAATCAGGCTTTATTGGCACTTGGAGGAACGCCAGATTTCTCTGCGCTAGTTGTAGAAATTCAGAGACTGAAGAGTAGTTTAGAACAAACAGACCTTGATGATCCAGGATTATTTGAACTGCGCTCTGAGGCTCCTCTTTTTAATGTCTGGATTACTCGACTTTATCCAAAGGGGGATTGAAAAATTAGAAAAACAGCGACTGTATGAGGTCGCTGTTTTAGTTTTCAGATTTTTTTGATTGTTTTCGTCTTTCAAGGATGATCATCGCACTGATGGTGTCTGTCGTTGCATTTTTTTTGAAGTCAGAAACGATTTCTCCTGATTGCACACTACTGAAATCTTCATCTACCGTTTCGATTTCGATCCTTTGATTTTCAATGATATAATTCAGAGATTCCATAAATTTTGTGATATGTTCTTGGATGTCTTTTTGTTTCTGAGGCCATCAGAGAATGATTTTTCTAATGTGATATCTCTGGATGAGATCTGCTATATAGTAATAGGTCATTGCATCATTCATGACATATCCAATCGGGAAAACAACATCCGCATTGAGCGGAGTATAGGCGAGACCAATATATTTACTACCTCGGTCAATACCAAGGGCATGAGAAACTTTCATTGTTTATCTATCGAAAATAAAGAAAAAGAAATCAGAATTTTTTGTCTTTTTTCCGTTTGTAATCCTAAGAATATGCTTGATAAAAGCAAGGGCATTTCTTTCACGGAGCTTTTAGAGCTTTGGGCATGGGAGAGAGGGGAGGAACAGTAGATTTTTTCTCTTGAAAACAAGGAGCGAATAGCTAGACTTAATTTTGGTTTCAAATTTTTTATTATTTCATTATTTTGGACAATGGATAAGAAATTAGCAAAAGCTCAACAGAGCAATTATACTATTACGATTTCGTTTTCTGATGAGGAAAAAAATGGAGTGAGAAGTCATGTTTTGCAACATTTTGCAAAGGATATGAATGTTCCAGGTTTTAGAGCTGGGAAAGTGCCTTTGCATATTGTAGAGCAGAAGGTTTCTCCTGAATATATCAGTATGGCAATCAATGAACATTTGATCAATAAGGGACTTCAGGCTTTATTAGCTGAAAATGCTGATATTAAGTTTATCGGAGAGCCTTACGCTTTTGATACTAAAGATGAGAAGGGAACTACAACGGTAACTTTTTCTCTTGATGTATATCCTGAGGTTGATGTAAAAGGTAAGAACTGGTCTACAGTAAAAATGGATGGAATTAGCGTAGAAGCTACAGAGCAGGAAGTAGAGGATTCTTTGCTCAATATTCAGAAGAATTATGCTGATTATAAAGATACTGAAGTTGTAGCTTTGGATACTATTTCAAAGCTTGGACTTGAATTTTTTGATGCTGAGGATAAGAGTATTGAAAAGGGAACAACATACCTTGGAGAAGTAGAATTTGCTGAGGACAAGTTTTGGGCAAAGACTTTTGAGGGAAAAAAGAAAGGAGAAGTGATTGAGCTTAAGTATGATGAGAAGAAGCTCCCTGCTGTTCTTAAAGCAAAGCATGACGGAGCAAAAGTTTTGAAGGTAACTATTCAAGATGTGAAGCAGATCGTACTTCCTGAGCTTAATGATGAAATGATCGTAAAGCTTTTTGGAAAGGATGCAGAGGTAAAGACTAATGCTGAGCTTAGAGAATATATTAAAAAGGAGATTCTTAAACAAAAGCAGGAAAATAGTTTGATTCAGACTGTTGAGAACTATCTTTCTGAGGTAAAAAAGAGTGGAGTTGAGGTAATTATCCCTAAGACTATGGTTGATCAAGAATTAAAGGTAAGAATGCAGAATTTGGAAAAGAGATTTGGATCTGCTGAAAAGGTTGCTGAATATTTTTCTCAGATTGGAGAAGAAAAGGCAAAGGAATTTGTAGAAGGAATTCAATCAGCAGCTAAGGAGAGTCTTGAAAAGTTCTTTATTCTCAATAAAGTTACTGAATTGCTTGGATTGACAATTGATTGGAATAATGAACAGGAGCCACTTTTTGTAGAAAAGCAACTTTATACTAAGCTTGTTGGGCCATTGAGTGAGGCTAGCGAGTCTGAGGAAAAAAAGCCTGCTAAAAAAACTGCTGCAAAGGCAAAAAAACAGGACTAAAAAACTGATCATAGAGCCTCGAAAACTTTTCGGGGCTTTTTAACTTTATTTTATGTGATGCTACGTTTTTTGCTTGATTTTTTTAAGTATCCCTTTGATACTCAGAATCCGGAAAACAGGTTTGGGAAAGCGATGAGTACGCTTTTCAAGGAATATCCAGCATTTTTTTGGCAGAAGCCGAGCTGGAAAAAGGTCTTGGTTTTCCCGTTTTTGGTCGTTTATGCGATATTTAGGAGAAAATAAGTGGAAGAGTAGATATAAATCAGATTTTTTTGTTTTTTTGAGTTGATTTATAGAAGTATTTTAGTATATATAGACCGTCGGTCTAGGTACTGCACCCTAAAGGTGAGGAAAGTCCCGGCACGAAAAAACAGCTAGTATCTAACGGATACTGGAACATCGCTCTTGCGGGCAAACGAAAGTGCCACAGAGATTAAACTATCCTCTTAGGAGGAGAAAGGTGAAACAGTAGGGTAGCTTAGTTCTAGGCTTACCTACACTCAATCAGACTGATGGTCTGATGAGCGGTAAACCGTAGCTCGTGCAAGCTTGCTATACTTGTTATAGAAGTGCAATAGTACTCCTCTAAGGAGTAATAGATAAATAGTACCTAATACAGAACCGGGCTTATTGGACTGATATATGGGGGGTTGGTGTAGTGGTAACACATCGGTCTTCGGAACCGCTGTCGGGGGTTCGATCCCCTCACTCCCTGGATCAAGGGATATTAATTTTATAGGGCTGTAGCTCAGTGGTAGAGCGGGAGTCTCCAAAGCTCCGCGTCGCGAGTTCGATTCTTGCCAGCCCTGATTGTGTTATGGATTAAGAAGATAAAAGCAAAATGCTGATTCTGTTAGAGTCAGTTTTTTGTTTTTTTAAAATATATCTTGACTTTTTGCTCGAAATTTATATATTCACGAACCCCTAAAATAAAAAAAAGTTAAAATTACTAGTAATCATATGAACAAAGCAAAAAACTTCAAAATTGAGAAAGAGAAGTTATTAAATCTAGCTTCTCATGCTGAAGACACAATTGATGTCTTATCTTACTTGCGTGGTGAATTTCAAAAGTGTGGAACTGTTTCTGAGGAACAGGAAATCGCTTATCAGAAATTCAAATATAGCACTAGTGAGCGTTTTGGTATGCCACAGGTCCTAGCAGCGACAAATGCTTTTCATCTTATCACATTTATTGGAGGATGTTCGCATTTATCTGATAGACTTTCTAGACTAGACTCTTCACATATTTCTGACTTTTTAAATGAATCGGAAAGTGATGAATTTGGTGAAGAGATTAATCAAGTAATCTCTAAGATACGTGTAGCTAGAGCTTGTTTACATATGGCATAACAGTTACTGCATTTTATGAATTTTATAAAATGAAAGAAAATCCTAGATTATATCTGGGATTTTTCTTTTATTTTATGTTCCCAGTTGATATTTTCTCTTGTATTTATTTTGAATTAAGCTATCTCTATTCTAGATATTTATAATCTATTCTATAAAATGTCCGTAATTATGAATGATTCTTTTTCTGATTATCATATTCATAGTGTTTTATCAGATGGTTCCGCTACAGTTGAAGACATTGTTCAATATGCTTGAGTGCTCGGAATGAAAGAAATTGCAATAACAGATCATAGTGATCATCTGGTTAAAATTCTTAAGGAGCGCTATGGAATTTGTCCATCTGGTGGAGCGAGATATGCCTTGAACAGTTGGAAAAATGTCCATAATGATGTTAATGTTATTTTTTGAATAGAGGCAGATGTTTTGGATGCTGATTGAAATGTATGTTTAGTTAGTCAGCAATTGGAAAGTGATTTTACTATTTTATCTGTTCATTGGAATGGGTATTTGTCTGAGCCAGTCACTGCTACACAGGGTTTATTAAATGCTATAGAGAAAAATCATCAAAAAATTAAGATTATTTGACATCCTTATGATATTAATGAACTTTGAGAATATTTGAGTATTGAGCCTATTGTGGAGCTTGCAAACTATTATAATATTGCTATGGAGTTTAATTATGGAACTTTTCGTAAAGGTCGCGCAATCTCTGAAAAGCTCAATTATATGCTAAAGTATGCAAAGTATGTTTATGTTAATAGTGATGCTCATTCACTTTCTTCAATGCAACCTTTAAGGAAAGGGTGCTATGATTATCTTCATGAGTTAGGTTTTTAAAGTATTCTATCTCTCTGTCTTTTCGAAGGCTTGCCCTTTTTTGAAAATGCTTTCAAAAATGCTAATTATGACATTTTTCCTAAATTTCAAAATTTATCATCAGCTCAAAAAATTTTTCTTGTTTTTTTTGAGGAGAGGAGTATACTGATTTTTCTGATTTTAAAATATAATTTTTGTAGGGAAAATGAAAAAAGGGGTAAAAAATCTGATTTTTTTTGTTTTTTTGGGTATCTGAATTGTGTCTTCGTATACCTGAGCTTGGCAGTATCCAGTTCCAGAAGTGGAGGGGAAATTCTGTGGTACTCAGGAGTTTTGTAAGATTCAATTGCCAAAGATTGAAGGTGCGGATTATCTTTCTTTTATAAAAAATCCTTTGCATCGTTCTGTGTATTCTGTTTTGCGAGGTGCAACCTACGTCTGAGGTCGAGATATGGGGCAATGAGCACATAAAGGAGTAGATATTGTATCGACTGTAGGAACCCCAGTTTATTCAATGGGAACTGGTGAAGTAGTTCAGGCTCACGCTAAGGGTGAATGGGGAAATGTTATCACAATCAAACATCAGATTTGAAGTCGCTTTATTTATTCAAATTATGTGCATTTGAGTGAAATTTTAGTACAGGTAGGAGATAAAGTAGGAGAGGGGCAATTGATCTGAAAAATTGGAAATACTGGGAACACAACTGGTCCGCACCTTCATTTTCAGATTGATACTAATGAGTGAAAGCATCCTTATTATCCGCAGACTGACTGTGAGGCCGAGAATCTTTTTCAAGTTGTAAATGAGGCAAAATGCTGGTCATTGATTCAGAAAAACACCTTGGACCCGATTTTGTTTTTGGAGACACAGGGGAGAATTTTTCAGGCAGAACAGTTAAGTGAAGGCACTAGTTCAGCTGGATATTTGTTGAATGCAGGGGATATTAGTTGAGAATTATCTTATCCTATTGTAAAGCTTGGAAAATCTATTGAATTGATGATTAAGAATAAGAGAGGAGATCAAGGATTTCTTGAATGAGAGATCAAGGTAGCGGTTGGAAGTGGAATGCAGGTGTTTCCAGATCGTATTACTTATTTGGGAGAAAAAAGAAAGATAAATCTGACTCCTGCTGTTTCTGGGCTTCATTATGTTAAGGTTTTTTATAATGAGCATTTATTGAAGGAATTTTCAATTTTTGCTTTAGATCAGCAGATGATTACCCTTTTGACGGAAAAGGCGAAGCAAAATCCTGCTTTGGAGCAGATATTAAAAAATCTCTAAGTACAGACTTAGAGTTTTTTTTATTCTGATTTTTTTATAGTTTTTTTCTGAGTTCTAGGAGTTGTCTTTTTTGTTCAGCTGAAAGTGCTGAATGTTTGAGTGCTAGTTGAAGCCACTTTTGAAGGATTGGGAGAATGGCTTGGAGGATGATTTGGTACCTTTTTTCAATGGTTTGATGTTCCTCAAGCTGTGCGTCTCGCCACATTCCAAGTTCATTAAGAGAGGAAATTTGTTCTGGTGTGAGCTTGTTATTTAATGCTTGTGCGAGGAGGGAATCTGGTTTAGATGCTCAGATGATCGTAATGATATCAAAAAGTGTCGTTGCTCCTTGGAAATCTCAGAGATATTTTTCTAGTGCTCATTGGTAAAAAAGACTGACAACGAGCTCATCTCTATGGAGTTGATAACGATCAGTATTTTCTTGCTGTTGTTGTCTATTCTGCTGATTTAGAATAAGCTTCCCATCTGTTGTTTTATACCTCTTAAACTGCGTATCAAGGATTTCAAAAGCGAATCCAAGCTTTTCTGCGAGGAGTTGTTTATAGTGCTCTTGGATAGTGAGGCTATTAACTGAGATAATGAGTTCAAAGAGAGTATTTATGAGTTTCTGTTTGTCGATAGGTGAGGTCATATCAAGTTCTGACCTCATCTGATGGTAGATACCTAGGAAACCATCTTGAGCATTCATGAGACAAGTTTCAAAAGCTGATTTCCCTTCTGGAGTGTTTGAGAGTTCATCAACATCTTTAAATCCTTCTGGAAGTTTGATAATTTTTGGGAACATGTTCTGCTGATAAAAGAGTTTGAGGGCTCTTAACGTTGCCTGGTGACCCGCATTATCGTTGTCAAAAAGAAGAAAGATATTTTCAGTATACCTCTTCATAAGTTTGATATGATCTTGACTGAGAGCGGTTCCAGAAGTTGCGACTCAGACTGGTGTTTCAAGCTTTGCTAGTCAGAGAACATCCATTTGTCCCTCCACAACGATCAGTTTTTGTTGTTCTCTGATATAATTTTTGGCAAAGTTTAGTCCGTAGAGGAGTTTTGATTTCTCAAAAGCTTTATGTTCGGCGCTATTGAGATATTTGGGTTTATCTTCAGGATTGAGTACTCTAGCTGAGAAGCCAACAATATTTCCCATGGTATCGTAGATTGGAAAGGTAATCCTATTTCTAAAAAAGGCGTAAATTTCTCCATTTGCATTTTTTTTAGCCAGAGAGGCTTCTAAGAGATCATTGTCTGTAAAACCTTTTTCTCTCAGGAGTTGGATGAGTTGGTAGTGCTTATCTGGTGCATATCCGATACCAAATTCTTCGATCAGCTTTTTTGAAAGTTTTCTATGAGTAGTTAGGTAGTCTAAAGCTTGAGTTGATTCTTTGAGCTGAGCAAGAAAAAATTGCTGAGTAAGTGAATGCATTCTTTTGAGTTTTGCTTTTTGGTCGCTCTCATCACTGATTTTTTGGGTGTTGAGATTATATTTTTCAATATCAATATGCTGGGTTTTTGCGAGTTCTTTTACAGCATCTCGAAAATCAATTTTTTCTATCTCTTGGAAAAAAGTCAATGCGTTTCCCCCTTTCCCACAGCCAAAGCATTTGAAGATTTGTTTGGTAGGTGAGACCATGAAAGATGGAGTTTTCTCATTATGAAAAGGACAGCAACCAGAAAAGTTGCTTCAGGCTCTTTTGAGGGGAACGTATCTACTGATGAGCTCGACGATATCAGTAGAAGCTAGAAGATCGTCAATAAGAGGATTTGCCACAAGCTTGAGAAATACTAAGATAAAACAATTAGTTTCAGTATGATGATTTTAGGCTCGATTTCAAGCAGTTTTTCCAATAAAAAGTCAAGTGGTCTAGATGTCGATACTCTCTACTCATAAAAGAATAGAAAAAACTGACCTTGAAAGTCAGCTTTCTCTTTTAGTTTCTCCTATCTATCAAAGAGTCCATCAATATGTTTTTTATCCATCTTTACAAAGAACGGCCTCCCATGCTGACAAACAAACATTCATGGAATCATTGAAAATCCATCAGCTACGAGTTGCTCCATTTGGAGATATGAGAGCTTATGACCCGCTTTAATCGATGCTTTACAGGCTTTAGTCGCATAGATTCCATCTAAAATATGATCAAAGCTAATCTCGTCCAAATAGAGTACATAATTGAGCAAAGCTCCCATATCAATCGGATATACTACAAAAACCTTTGGTAACGCATAAATCGCAATCACATTCTCACCAAGCATTCAAATATCAAATCAAAGCTGGTTTAATTCTTCTATTTTTTCTTCCAGATTTGCTACTTGTGTAATCTCAAATTTTAGTGGCTGAAGAAGAGGTTCAGAACTGAGATCTTTTTCAATTTTCATTTTCTCAAATGCAATCCTTTCTGCTAGAGCATGTTGATCAATTAGGTAGAGCGCGTCATCGGCCTGTAGTGCAATATACATATTCCAGAGCTGACCAAGGATTTGATATTCTCAAATCTCCTGATGGAAAAAGAATTCTTGCTCTTTTCTATGCTCATCCAAGCTTCCAAAGTGGCTAAATGAAATATTTTCTTGTGGAGAGAAAAGACTAGTAGAAAAAGGCTTTTCTCTATTTTGAACTTGCTCTTCTTCAAGATGTATTCCTTCAATCAAACCAGAAAAGTCAGTTTGAGATAATTGATTTCCTCTCTGCACTTGTCAAAAAGAAGAAAAATCTGATTTTTGTTGAAGTTCTCCTTGCTTTCCAAAAAACTCATTTCCAATATTTCCAATTTTATGAGTTCCAAGCAGTTGTAGAATATTCTGATAGACCGCTCTATAAATCTGCTGTGAATTCATAAATTTTACCTGCAGTTTTGCAGGATGGACATTGACATCAACCTCCTGAGGGTCAATCTCTAGCATCAAAATTACTAGCGGATATTCTCCAGGAGTGATCTGCCTACTATACGCATCCATAATTGCTTTTTTGATAATTTTGTCTTGGATTGGACGAGAGTTTACATAAATTTTGATATTTTCAGCAGAGCCAAAACGCAAGGTAGGATCTGATACAACTCCAGTGATCTTGAGGGAATCTTCTTTGTATGCTAGAGGAATTAACTTCTCTGACCGATCTTTTTTGAAAATATCCAAAATTCTGGTAGATAGCTCACGACTTGGTTTGAGATCAAAAACGAGTTTATCGTTCTTTTTCAGGACAAAAGCCTTATCATAGTGATAAAGTGCTACATCAATAAAATAGTTATAGCAATAGTAAAACTCTGTCTGTGCAGATTTTAGAAACTTGAGTCTTGCAGGTACATTGTAAAACAAGTCCTCAACTCTAATTAAAGTCCCATGTTCAAAAGGAACTGGAAGATGAGAAATTAGATTTTCATTTCCTCTTCTCACGAGCTTTGTTCAGATTTCAGCATATTGAGTCTTCGTTAGTACAGTAATTTTGCTTACTTCAGCGATACTTGCCAGAGCCTCTCCCCTAAAACCATAACTCTCTAAGGAATACAGATCTTTTTCACTCTCAATTTTTGAGGTAGCATATCTTTCTAGGAGTAAATCCATATCAGAAAGCTCAATTCCAGTTCCGTTATCTTCTAGTGCAAGCAATGATTTACCTCAGTCGTTGATTGTGATTTCAAGTTTTGTCGCTTCTGCATCAAGAGAGTTTTCTACCAATTCCTTCAAAAGCGAAGCTGGTCTTTGTACTACTTCTCAAGCCTTAAGTCTATTGATCACATAATCAGGTAATTTATGAATACTCATAGTTCACTACTTACAAAAGAGAGATAAATAGCCATCTTCAATATTCTAAAAGATAAAAAATCAGATTTTTTTCTTCTTCCCCCAAAAATTATAAGGCTAATAATCTGATTTTCTGCTTGCTTTTTGATGGCAAAAATTCAATATATATATACAGACTTAAAGATTTTTATCAAGCTTATTTAGTATGCTTTCTGATATAAAAAGTTTTATTAAAATATACGCTCCATATCTTAAGCGGTGACTGGGAATAGTAAATGTGGCTCTCTTGATGATTGCAGTTCAGACCTATGTAAACTATACATCTATTATCGAACAAACCTCTCAGGTCCAGGAGCAGACCAAAAGGGTAAAAGATGAAATTAGCTATTTTAATAACTTTCAGCTCAAGTATCTCAATTCTGCTCATGCAAAAAGGCTTCTAGCCCATGAAAATAATATTCTAGATAACGGAGAAGCAATTATTCTCTTCAAAGCTAAACAGGAAGCCGAACAAAAGGAACTAATGCCTGCAGAAGAATCGGAGAACACTCCACGGGAAGAGTGGAAAATATTCTTTAGTGAGAAAATCAAAGCAATAACACCAGAAAACTAAAAAAAAATCAGATTTTTCTCTTTTTTAGCCTACCATCTCGCTAAAATGCTTATACAAAAATATTTCTCAAAACTTTTTCTCAGCTGAGTGATAGCTCTCGCTACTTTCCAGATGCCATATTCTCTTGCAAATGCCCAAGCTACCTCATCTCCTCAGCCTATACAAAAAACACAGCTAACGAAAGATGAGTTCATATCATTTCTTAAGGATCTTGATATTTCAAGTCCGATACTTTATGGAGACCATCCACTATCTCGTTATGAATTGACGAGATTACTCAATGCAGTAGAGTGTGAAGATTGTTTTTTACCTTCTCCTTCTACAGTTAGGACCTATACTCAATCATTCTGGTCTTCTTTCATTCAGCTTCCATGAAAGGATTTTAGAGATATTAGATTTAAAAACGCACTTCATGAGGGGAAAGATTACTATTATTGTGTGGCTTATATAGGTGATAAGACGTATATGAGATGATATCCACTGGCAATGTGAGCGACATCTCCAAAATGTGCTGGAAATTTCTGTGGAGCTGGAGGAGTGACCAGAGCTGAGTTTCACCAGACATTAACGAACCTCCTCTCAGAGAGGGTCGCTAGTAAGTACACGGCATCACGAGGAGATATCAAAGATTGGCTTAAGAAGCTCCAAAAATCTGACTGGGCATATCGTCAATTTAGCGAAGATGAACTCCAAACCATCCAAATTTCTCCCTCTAGAGTCCAGAAGCTCAAAGACGGTAAAGAACTCAATATCTACCTAAAATATTGTACCTATGAGCCGAGAATGTGCTGATTTACAACTTTCCCTCAGTTACAGTCTGGAGTTTGGCCACTCGGACAGGTAAATCTCCTGATCCAAGAGGGGATTATCACCGCTCAGGATGTAGCAAATCTCTCTCAAGTAATTACTCCAAAAGAGGCTGTAGACAAGCTCTATTATATCTATATGCTTCACACAAAGTGTAATGCAGACCTAGACTATGACTGTGATTGAATTCCTAATCATAAAGATAACTGTCCGAATACTTACAATCCTTCACAAGCAGATATGGATACTGATGGTTATTGAGATGTTTGTGATGATGATATTGACTGAGATGGGGAGAAGAATCCTATTTGATTAGTTGATGAGACCTGAAATATTGATTACCAAGTAGTAAAAAATCAGACTTCGACCGATAAGACTCCTCTTGGTGTCTTAGAGCAAGGGAACTATGCATTTTTACAGATAAAAAGCATCTGAGATGTTGCACCTTATGAATTAAAGGCGGAACTCACAACTAAAAAGGCTCAAAAACTGATTGAATGGGACTTTTGAGATGGGCAAGTCGGGAAATGAACTCGCGTAACGCACCATTATCAATATCCGTGAGTTTATACTATTAGAGCTAAGACAACAGGTAAAAACTGAGAAGTATGAGTTGTTTCAAATCAGATTTTTCTCTGAGAATCACTAAATACCAACTATGCTCTCAATATAAAAACTCCTAAAATCCAGTGAGACACTGCGACTTTAGAGGCTGAAAGTTTAGGAAGGATTGATAGTTTTAAGTGGAGTAATTCCGCAAATGCTTCATCAAAAACCTCAGATACCGCCTGAAGTTTTGTAACTCAATTGCTGAGCTGAGCGAGGAATAATATTACGCTCAAGGGATT
>ERZ773099.528-NODE-528-length-32650-cov-3.553060_pt1 | contig 32650 bp, 33 predicted proteins | sample MGYA00511120_ERZ773099 | MGnify/ENA primary metagenome ERZ773099 (study PRJEB29015, sample SAMEA2738012) | human oral metagenome | biome: human oral; feature: human-associated habitat; material: dental | place: China | collected 2104 ... | reverse complement strand
GGACCAGTACGAGGCACCCCAGCATCCCCAGCCCCGCATCGCACCCGCCGCTGTCGCCGAAGATGCCGTCATCGACGCGAAAGTTGTCGATATGCTCGTATTCGGCCCCGTCGACGCGCCAGCGCAGCTTCATGCGGTAGCGCCCCTTGTCGGCGGTGAACTCAAACCGCGCCCGCCAGCGGTCCCCATATCCGTTTTCGTACCCGTTACGCCCGTTCTCGTACCCCTCCCACTCGGGATAGATGGTACGGTCGTCGTAGAGCCCAGAGAACAGCCCGCGCCGCTCAATGATCAGCCGCACGGAGTCGGGATCCGGCCTTCGCGAGAACGTCGCCGCAGTCCGCATCTCGTCCCCGTCACGCCGCGCGTCACGCGTGATACGCCAGTTCACCAGCCCGCCGGATCCTCCGATATCGGTCACGTTCCCACCTACCGACAGCGTGAGGGAGATGCGACGGGGCGCATCGTACTCGTACCCGTAGGACGACCTCCACGTTAGACGCAACTCGGCATGCTCGCGCTGCGCGGTGAACGATATCCGGTAAATCCACTCGCTTGCGCCGCCCTCGATGGGGGTCAGAAACGCCGGGTTCAGATCCCGCTCCTGCCACTCGCGGAGCGTCCGCCCCGCACGGTCCATCAGCGTCAGCACGACCGTCCCCTGACGGGGGCGCTGGTCCGACTTGAACCGCGCCAGCACGGTCGTCTCCTGCCCGATGCTGGGGTTCTGCGGCGACGCCGTAAACGCGATCAGGTCCGGCCTATACGCCTCCGCCGCCAACACTGGAGACACAAAAATGCCCACAACACCCAAGAACGACAATACCGCTACAGCGACCGTAAAACGACTCTTCTTCATTGGCACACATCTCCTTTTCGTAGTTACGAAGACACTCACTTACCCTCATCTTTGCGCGTGATGCTCCATCGCACGGAGCTGGGCGCCGTGAACAGTCCCTTTACACTCTCGAGGCGAGCCACGACGGGCGACGCCAGCACCGAGAGCATCTGGTCGGCGTTCTGCCCGCGGGCGGCCGCCTGAGAGCGCAGGAGCGCCATCTCGGGACGTGCGAAGAACGCGCGCGCGAACGCTGCGAAGTTCGAGGGATACATCTCCAGCCCTACCGTATAGGGCAGTCCGTCCTTCCCGCCCAGCCCGTAACGCTCGTCGGCGTCGGACCGGAAATGCTTTTCGATCCCCGCAGGGTTCGAGAAGGAGACGACGAACCGATCGCCGGCGAACCCAGCCCACAGCGTCAGCGCCGGCGCGTCCAGCACGTACATCTTGTCGAACGGCTTGGGGATGTCATCGACCTTCTCCTTGAACGCCGCCGCGCGGCCGGAGCGCAGCATCTTCGCTACCGCATCGCGATGCTCCGGCGCAACGTTCCAGAACGTCAGAGTGACGGATGGGAACCGCATGTCCGCAATTACGCCTTCGGATTCCTCGCCCCAGCCGATATCGAGCCCTACCAGCTCGGACAGATGCAGCGCCGTAGCACGCGGCAGTCCCGATATCTCCATGGTCTTGAGGAAGTCGTCGATGGCCGGCATGGGATCGTGCCGTGCCGTCCCGAACGCCCTGAGATGCTCGAAGATGTGAGACACCTTCATCTGGAACAGGGACGTCCCCATGCCGAGGACGGGGAACTTGCCGAAGTCCACGTTGTTCGCCATCCTGAGCGCATTAGAGTCGAGCTTACCCGACAGCGTACGACCGTCCGGCGAGACTGCAAAATCCGTCTTCACCACAACGGGCGCATTCTCCATCGTGCGGACCGACCCGAACGCGCCGATGGCGTAGTTCTTCCATCCATCGTTCGCCAGCGACCGCAACACGCCCATCGTCTCGACGAGCACGTCGGCCGACAACGGTCCCAGCACCGCGGCGAGCTTCTTGCCGTCCTCCGTCGCCGTGATGCCGGCGCCCTCCATCCCGAACGCCGACGCGACCGCCAGCGCCTTCGAGGGGTCCTTCTCCGCCTCCTTGACGAAGTTCGGGTCCTTCGGCTCGAAGTACAGGAGCATCGACTCCATGCCATCCAGCACCCCGCCGGTCTCCAGCCCCGCCGTCGCGACGCCGACCGACAGCAGATCCACCCCGACCATCTCCGGCAGCCCCGCAAAGAACTTCATCCCGAACGGCATAAAGGAACTTAAGAACCCTCCCAGCCGCACCATGCCCTGCGCGTCGCCGAACCGTACGCCGACGAAATCGGCACCATTCTCGTCGCTCGCCGGCAAGGAGACGTCCCCGCTCTTGGGGCCCGCATACGCACTCCCCGCCATCAGCACCGCAGCCAGAACGAACAGTCCGACAATCCTATGCTTCATATTGACATCCTCCTTTATTTGTCTCGGCCGTCCGGCACTTCGACCCACGTGCCGGCCGCACCGTCGGCTCCGACCTCCGCCTCCCAGACGCGCTCGTCCCGCGTCAGACGCCAGACGCGGCGCCCCGCGTCGAACGACACGCAGCCGTGCTCCGGGACGTCCATCAGCTCCATCACGCCGTCCGGCGTCGCAAACGCCTCCTCCGTAACGTAGCTCTTTCCGTTCGGCAACGTCACGTAGCGCGAACAGGTCCCGCTCTTCATCGCTTCCGCACCGTCGCCGGACGCCGCGGCGGCGGGAGCGGGCACTATTTCTTTAGCTAAAAACGCGTCGAAATCGCGAAGCGCGCTCGCCGTCCGTTCATCAGCCTCATATTGCGGCCGGGCCGCAATATCCTCCCCGAAAATCAGGGCCCGCAGGTCGACGCCGTGCATCTGCGCCGCCAGCAGGGCAACGGCGGCCGCCACGGCGGCCCCGGCACAGACGACGAGCGACGCGTTGCGCCGTTCCCGCGCCGTCGTGCGGAAACACGTTCCAAGCATCGCACAGCTCGACACGAACAGCCCGAACGTCGGGACGAGCGCCGCCGCCAGCATCGTTGGCACGGCTGCCCCGTTCGTCGCGACGAGCCCCATGATCCAGCTGCCCCACGACAGCCCCGCGTCCGCGGTCTCCTTCATGTACGCGCCGGCGGCCGGAAAATCCGGCGAGTGCGCCAGAATGGCCAGCCCCAGCGTCAGAAGCATCCACACGACCAGCACGTGCAACACTCCCGCCAGAATGTACGAGCTCATGACGAACGCCAAGAGCATCATCACGAATACCGCTCCTGACAGGAGCGTCCCCTGTACCAGCGAGGACTCGTCGAACCGTATGCCGAAAAACTCGGCGTACAGCCACACGACCAGCCCCGCAAGCGCCACGTACAGCACCGCCGCCCAGACCGACCGAAACAGATGCGCTCCAACCCCGCACCCATGCGCCGGCGCACCCTCGAAATCGATTTCCAGCACCCCGCTCAGAGGGTTGTAACGCCCCTGAGCGTTCCGCACCACCAAACGCTCCACACCGGGCCGATCCCGACCGGCCGGAGCCGCCTTCTCCTTTTCCTTCTCCAAAACCGACACTCTCCTCTCGCAAAAAATCGAAAAATGTACGAAATACGGGCCTGTTTCGCACATTCAATTTTATCCAAAACCGGCGACATGTCAAGCGCAGCCGCTACACGGAAAGGGCAAAATCAATCTGTTCCTCCATCTCCGTCTCGGGGATCTCCGTTTCCATCAAAACATCCTCTGGACTCTGAGTCATTTCCTCCGAGACGACTTCAAAACGGCGTTCGTCCTGTGCAAGCGCTGTCTGCGGCGATGGAGGAACCATGGGATGGGGGACCGAACGGAATCCCGTCGTCGGGCTCCCGACACGCCACGTATCGTCGTCTCCATCCACCTCGAGGTACACGCCGGCCGTCTCGCTTCGCAGAGCGTCGAACTCCGCTTCCTTCAACGCCTGTGTCAGCGCCGTAAGTTCCGCTCCGCTGCGCCCGAGGTCGATGACGCAGTCCGTCGAGAGCGTCTCCAACACGCCGTCTCTCCCTCCCAGCACGACGTCCAGCGCGTCCGTCTTGACGTCCAGCCCCAGAAGTGCCGTCAGCGCCGTACCGCTCGTGCCGTCCCGCACCTCCTCGTACCGGTCCGCGACGCTCGCTCCATAGCGGCCCCGCACGAACTCAAGATTGGCCGGGGTATCGTCCCATCCCAGCTTCAACAGTCCCAACAGCTCTGCCGTGCCGTGCGGGACCACGTTCCCGCGCCGCGTCGGGCTCGCCGACCAGTCGCGGACTTCCATCGGCACGGCGTTCGCCGCAGACTTGAACGCCGCAGCCGCGGCCAAGTACAGACAGAGCCCGCGCCACGCGGGCTGCATCCTCTCCGTCGCGTTCAGTACCCGTATAAAGTCCGGGACGGTATCGCAGACGCCCGACAACGCCGAACGGACGGCGGACTCCTCCGCCAGACAAAAGACCCGCGGCGCGGGGCCCGCCGACACGACAACCCTCAATCGCTCAGGGTCGTAGCGGAACGCCCCCTCGTCGGGACGCCACGATACGGCTGGTATCGCCGTATAAAAACGTTTTCCGCCTCGCATATCTCTTTCCTCCTCATCAGGAGAAGGCGGCGACGACCGCCGCGACATGCTCTTCTTCCATACGGGACGTCTCGCGATCTTCGCGTTCCTTCTCCGCCGTCTCGCGCTTCTGAATCTCCATGATGGCTTCGATGCGTTCCTTGAAGGACTGGACCTTCTCCATCCGGTCCTCCAGTTTCGCGAACAGCGCATGCAACGCCTCGAGCCGCTCCGGCATATAGATGGAGCACCCGCTGAAGGCGCGCTGAACCGCCGCCAGGGTCAGCTCCTTCTCCGCAGGGGCCTGCAAGGTGTCCCCACGTTCCACGATGTCCGCCAGCAGTGCGATGCAGAGCTCGGTGTACACGTCGAGCCTCAGATATCCGCCGCCCCACTCGTCGTCGGGCCCCGGCCCAGCACCGCTCAACACTATGTCGGCCTCGGACGACGCCGGCCCATGAAGCGCGTCCGTGCCGGGCTCTTTCTCCTCCCGTGCAATGCCCGCCGCGCGCCGGAGGAGCGCGCAGGCACTGCGCGTCAGGTCCGCCATGCGGCGTCCGATATCCTCAATCAGGGACGTTTCCCGTCCGCTGTCGCGCAGAAAATCGTCGAACCGCTCGGCGGGAATGTCCTTCGGACAGACGACGTCGTCCCTGCCGTCCTTCGCGGCGTTTTCCAAGACAACGCAGGACGCCAGCGTCGAGCGGATGCGCGCCTCGAGCGCGGGACTCTTCGTCCCCTCATATTCGCGCAGGAGCTCCGCAATGTCGCGATGGAACAGCGCGGAGCCCATCAGATACTCGGCCCGGGAACGGTCGGAACCGCAATCTCTCTTCCACAGTTCAAAGCGTCTGCTCGATTCGTCCATGCTGAACTCCTCCCATGTCGATGATGGCATGCCGACCCCCATAAACACTCCTCAGCGGGGATTAAGGACATTATCGCCGTTGCCGTTTTTCGGGACATCCGTTACGGCGTCCAGTGCCTGCGGCGCGTCGGGCATCGGTTCCATATGGGGCGACGGCCGAGTAGCGGGAGTTTCCTCCGGTAGTTTCTTTTGTTGTCCTTCCCCGGCTCCGTTTTCCTCTTCGACGGGAGAGACAGGATCGGGCGCCGTCGAGACGAGATCGTATCCGTACTGCGAGTGTTCGTTTATCTCTCGCACCTGTTCCGCGGTCAGGCTCGTCCGGGACATCACCCATACCGCGGACACGACATCCGACGCCCATGCGCCGGCCACCAGCACAAAAAACAAAAAACCGGCCAGAACCGGCGAGCGTTTCGGCAAGTTTCTCATGCGTCTCCCCCTTTTACGGATTCTATATTCCCGCCGTCCAGCGACGGAAGCTCTTCGGACGGTTCGAACTTCTCCGACTGTTGTGTCGTACACGGAGCGAGGTCGCCGAACATCTCGGTGTCGAGCCTGTTGCGCTCCTGCGGAGGCAGCCCAAGCCGCCAGCGCTGGTACATGTTCTCCACCATCTTGACCCCCACGGGGTCGCAGACGGGCCAGCCCGCGCGATCGGCGGCGTCGGCGAACGACGCGAGCTTCCAGCTCAGAAGCGCCGCCGCAATGCAGACGACCGGCCAGTACCCGAACGTCTCGGACATCCATTGATCGTTCAAGCCGTGCATCACGTACAGCACGAATATGGGGACGGCCGGCGAGACCAGCAACATGCCCAGCAGATAGCCGAACCACGCCCTGAGCTTCATCGATATCTTGATCCAGCTCCGCGCTACCGCCGGCAGACATGCCCGGATCATGGACTCCTGCTCGTCGGCCGGCAAGCACGAGAACCACCCCATGATACGGCCCGTTTCCGGCAGAGACTGCGCCCAGCGGTCCAGCCTGCGCTTCTCCTCCACCGCCGCGGCGAGCCTGCGCCCGCGATGGAGCGACAGCGGGTCCAGAAACGGACGCTTCTCACCGCCGGACTGCGCCCTTCCCTTTCCGAACAGTCCCATCTCTCTACTCCCCGCCGAACAACTTGGCGATGCCGGCCGCATAGTCGCGCAGCTTCCCGGCGGACACCTCCGTCTCGGCGTAGTTCAAGAACCGGCCGGCACTCTCGAAAAGCCCGTGCAGATTCACCGGCTCCGAGCCGTAGACCGCGAGGTTTTTGGCAATCTCCCGTTCCGGCAATCCGGCCTCGCGCATCATCTGCGCGTGAAACTTTTTTGGACTCCCGGCCCTCGGCCGCGCAAACAGCGACAGAACGACCCTCCCCTCGCCGTCCAGGCTCTTCAATACCTCGATCCCGACCTTGCCAAGCGGATCGGGCCGAAAGAACGATCCCAGCCGTTCGCCGACCGGCGTCGCGGTATACCGCTCCGCCGCATTCTCCAGCATCTTCCGCAGCTCCTTCGCCGAGGAGGACGGGAAGAAGAACGTACTCTGCGCATCCAGCCCGTAGGACTCCGGTTCCACCGCGAGCCCGAACGCACGCGGCCGGTCCGACTCCTGCGCACCCAGCAGTATCCGCAACGCCAGCCCTCCCATGTCGACGGTCTCCAGCTTCGAGTAAAACGTGTCCTTCGGCTGCGGAACATGCCGAACCATCGGCTTCCGTTCCGGTGACGCCAGTCCCTTCCACGACGACGCGTTCGCCGTCACGCCCTTCGTCTCATACCCATCTCCGCTCCGCGGTCCGTAGTCGTACTGTACGCCGCCACGTTCCATCGGAGCGTCCTGCCCGTGATCGCGATTCACGTAATACGCGTAAAGCTCATGGAGCCGTGCATCGACATCGGATACGGGCCTTTCCGCCGGAAGCCGCGGAGCCGGAACGGCCGGCACGGTATCGACACGCTCCTGAAACGGACGGTCCGTCTTGGGGACCTCCGCCAGTATTTGGCGCTTGCGCGCCAGTGCCGTCACCACCGAGGTATAGGGAGTCGTGATAATGGTGTCGGCGGCAGGGTCGAATCCCGACTGTCCGCCGCCGGCAAAATCATACACGGCGTCCGACGTCATGACGGGCGGCGCGATATCCTCCCATTCGCGCTCCCGCTCCGGGACCATCGGACGCATCGGCTCCGCGGACACCCCCTTCGGCACGCTCCCCGCCGTCAGCATCAGTCCCGCCGCCAGCGCACCGGACAATACGCGTTTCGTTTTCCTTTTTTCATACATGTCAGATCGGACCCCTTTCCATAAGAAGAACGCAGAACGCTTCGAACCGATGAGACAAGAATAACACGGAAACTGCACCGTTGCAACAATACGGGCTCGGCGGCGCAGTACCATAAGGATACCGTGCCGCCGAGCCCGTGTAAGGAGAGTGTCTTGAGAGAGTCCGCCTGTCTACGAAAAGAACTATAGCACAGCCGTCCACCAAAAGCAAGAGGGATAAAATCATTTTTTTTTACTTTACCCCCCCAAAAGACCTTGACAGGCACTGTATTTCGTGCCAATATTACTTGCGAAAGCCCGTCATCATCGCGTGGCGGTGTTCCAAGACGAAAGGAGACGGTAACATGGCAAAGAAGGAATCGGCGCCGAAGGCGAAGGAGAAGGTATCTCTTGGGGATCTGGTGGACCGCACCGCAAAACGGATGAAGGGCGAGGTGACGAAGAGCGTCGTCGACTCGGTCGCTCACGCTTTTCTCGACGAGATAGGCGCAGCACTGGTAAACAAGGAGCCCGTCGTCTTCGTCGGAAAGTTCGCACTCGTCCCCGTCTGGCGTGCCGAGCGGACCGCCAGCAATCCGCAGAACCGTGAGCAGAAGGTCACGGTCCCGGCCCACTGGGCCCTCCGCGTCAAGCCCGGCAAAAATCTGCTGGACGAGATGGGGTCATAAGAAGAAGCGGGGAGCCCTAAAAGGGCTCCCCGCTTCTTCTTCCTCCTAGAACGGGATCTCAGGGTCGTCCTCCTCCATGGAGACGGAGACCTCTGCCTCGGGCATCTCGGCATGCGGCGCCGCTACGTCCTCCGGCGCGGGACGTCCGGTCTCCTGGGCCTGAACGTCGCGGCTCTGGCGGTCCCGGTTCATGCCGGCGAAGAGGTCGTTGACCGTTGCGCGCGTCAGCTTCGAGGGGTCCGTCCCCTCGGGGATGATCCCCTGCTGGACCAGCGCATCGATCTGCTTCTGCGAAGCGGGCATCGCGTTGAAGACCTCGACGTTCTGCCTCACGAAGTTCTGGACGCGCCCGTGGTTCCAATCTTTCAGCCCGTCCGGCTTGAGCAGCTCGTCGTAATGGCACGCCTTGAACTTGTCGGGGTCCTTCGCCAGCACCTCCTTCGCCAGCTGCGTGACGAGCTGCTGCTGGTCGGGGGTCGCCGGGACCTGGTTTCGCATATTGCGGACCTCGCGGTAGTCCGAGACGCGGAAGTCCTCGACCTTCAGCCCCGTCTTCTGCTCGTAGGCGGCCAGCTGGCCCGGCATCAGGTTCTTCATGTGACGGATCTGGTTGGCCGTGACGGGCTGCGCGGCGACCTTCTTGTCGAACTCGCCGTACCGGCGCTGGAACTCGCGCAACGTCATAATGGCCGCCGCCTCCGGCGTCGCGAGGTTGTTCTTCACCAGAAGCTCCTGCTGCTTGGGGGTGATGGGCTTCGAGAAGTGCTTGTCCAAGATCTCGCTTGCGGCGCCCTGCGACAGCGTCTTCATATCCACGCCCTCGCCGAGGCGGAGCCGCGCGATCATATCCATCTGCTTCTCCGACGCCGGGATGGAGTGCTTGTACTCGCCGATCAGCTTCGACGCCTCGGCGGACGTCATTTCGGCGATGTTTACCTCCTTGTCCACCATCTTCTTGCCCGCCATCTCGTCGAGATGGGCCTCGATATAATTGCGCTGGTTCTCTGTGATTCCTTTCACCTGCGGCATGTTTTTATGCCTCCTTTTCAGATTTGCCGTCCGCGGACGGCATATTCTTGTCCTCGATCAGATTATACCTTCCGCTATTCGGAAACGCCGCAGGCGATTCCATCAAAACCCGTTCTTTTTTTCGACGACGCGGTCCTGTTCCAGCTCGACGACGTTCCGCTCGGGGTCGGCGAGCGATTTCAAAAACGCGTTGAACGCCTTGAACCGCTTGCTGTCCGTCCATGCGAAGCAGTCCTGCCGCAGTTTCGACATCTCCCCGTCCGGGTCGTCCTCCCGCGCTCCCAGCACCGTTACGTTGAAGTCGTTAGCGGAGAACAGCAGCTCGAACTTGAACCTGACGTCGAGCGCCGGCGACATGGCGAGCAGCTTTCCCTCGCCGGACTCGTAGATCTCGAGCCCGCGCTTGCGCATCGCCTTCGCTATCCGATCGATAATGAAGGTCGAAATATGGGGGATCCCCAGATACATCCTGTCGTGCTGGTTATACATTTTTTTTTATTCCCCTTTCTTTCTCAAAAGATCAGCGCGTTGCGGCGCGCCGCCGTTTATGATATATTCTAGCGAAATGCAGACGTTTAGAGAAGGGGATGTGCAAAACATGCCGAACGCAGACATGATGCAGGACCAGAATCTGCTCCGCGCCTCACCGGACCGCAATGTGGAGTTTCTGACATGGCGGCCGGGACGGAGGCTCGTCCTCGTCGGAGCTCTGTGGGCCATACTGGAGCTGGCGTTCGTCGTCCTGCACGCGGTCCGTCTCGGATACGGTTCCGCCGACCTCGCGCTTCTCTTCTCCTATGTCCTTCCGCTGTTCTTCATCCTCGCCTCGGGGGCGTTCCGCTTCGTCGCACTGCCGGACCGCACGTCGGCCGGCCCGAAGCTCCGAACGCTGTTCGACGCCGCCGGCACATTCATCCTCATCACCGGCGCGGTCCGCGTCCTCGTACGATACCCCGCACTCTGCGAGACGTATCTTGCCCTTCTCTCCCAATACCTTGCCGTCGCCTGTACTGTCTGGACGCCCGTGCTTACGGTCATGACCGCGTCCTGCCCCGCAAGGCAGAAAAAATCGTCCCTGCACGGCGCCATGACGCATCTGCGGCGCATCGGGCTGCCGTCGCCCGTACTCGCGGCCGGGACCGTCACGGCGGCCCTGCTTGTACTCGCCGTGCATCGGATTCTCCAGACCGCCGGGGCGGATGTCCCAACGTGTCCCGGCGTCGTACGGACTCTCGCGACAGTCTGGACGTTTGGATTCATCGGGACGTACCTCGTCGTATTCCGGCGCCGCCGGTACCGCAGGCATGACGAACGGCCGAACATCGCCCACGCGTCCGCCGAAGGGGCGTTGACTGGCGCCGCTTTCCTGTTTCTCGCCGCCGCTCCGTTTTCGCCGTTCCACGTCGCTTCGTTCTCCATCCTCTACGTCTGCGCGCGGCTCGTGCGGCTTCACGCCATCACGCAGAAGCATAGAAGACATCTCATACGGGCGAACGACAACGAATACCTGTCGCTCTACTATAAAGCCTGTTCGGACGTGGATGGCATGACAGGTCTTTACAACAAACAGTATTTCACCCGAACGGTCCCGACCCTCATGGAGCAGTGCCGGACGGACCGGTCCGGTCTGGCGCTGCTGATGTTCGACATCGACAAGTTCAAGCGATACAACGACACCTTCGGGCATCTCGCCGGCGACCGCGCCCTCATCTTCACGGCGCGCGTCGTGCAGTCCACGCTGCGCAAGACCGACATGCCGTTCCGGTACGGCGGAGAGGAGTTCTGTGCCGTTCTGGTAGGCGCCGAGGAATCGGCCGCCATTGCCATCGCAGAGCGGATACGCAGCTCCGTGATGATGAAGTCGGGCATACTCGCCTTGGAGGCGATGGACGAACGCCTCGTGGAACCGCCCGCCGACGGAGGCATGCCCGACATGTCGCTCACTATATCCGTCGGAGTCACGATGATGCGCTGCGACGACACCATGGAATCCATCGTCGTCCGGGCCGATGGAGCGCTCTACAAAGCAAAGAACTCGGGCCGGAACCGCACGGAGTACGCCTAGAGCTTCGCTTTTTGCTGCGCACGCCAAAGTCGCGTCCGCTCAGCCATGTAGGCGTTCCGCGCGCACCGGCTTTTCGTCTTCCGCCCCCCTACCTCCAATCTCCCGTCCTCGCCGACGCCGATAAAATATAAATCTTCGCCGTCCGAGACGGTGTTTTTCCGCCCCGCCTCCAGCGGCGTTTCGGACCGTTCGTGCTCGTCCTTGAAACGTATTTCCAAATGCATCCCCAGCCGCTCCAGCTCGCACCGCATCGAGAGCGCATACTCCAGCGGCGCCGGAACGGCGAGTTTCGCTCCCATTCTCCGGGCCGCGCGCGCCGTCTCCAATACCGGCGCCAACCTCCTCTCCAGAGCTTTTACGGAGTTCTTCGTCCCGACGATCCGTAACACGGCCCAGAACAGCGCACGCTTGCGTATCTCCCTGTCCTGCCCCAGCATGGCCGCAAGCGCCAGCTCCGGCAACGGGGACTTCGGCCCCAAGTTCGACGGGATAACCGGTTCGGTAAATGGCCGCTCCTCCTCGCCGACGCTCTCCGGCATATTTTCGACGTCCTGCGGGACCTCACCCGAGACTTCCTTCGGTCGCTCGATTTGTTCGGGAACGGGCTTCCGTCCCTGTAGCCCGGGCTGTTTTACATCGGTCACCGTATCCCGCACGCTCTGCGGAGCTTTTTCCTTTTGCGAGGTTGGCTTTGGAGGCGTCTCCCATTCTTTGTCTTCATGTCCCCCCGCCGGCGTATCCGGTTTGTCCTGCGGGGCTTTTTCCTTCCGTAAACTTCGTTCGAAGACAGGCTCTCCGCCCGGCCTAGCACAGTGCAGCTCGTCGCCGGGCAGACGCCACATCTCGTGAAGATCGGGGATGAAGAGATCCAACCGCTTGCGGCCGGCGAAGGGATCGATAGGCTCCCGTTCATAGATTTCTTTGCTCTTGGCATCTTCAACGGGCGATTTCGCCGAGGTCTTCTCGGCTTCGGCTTCGGCGGCCCCGCTGGGAGAGAATGCCGACGCGCAGGACGTTTTCCGCATATCGTGCGGATCGGGGGTAAAGAGATCCAGCCGCTCGCGGCCGGCGAACGGATCGACAGGCTCCCTCTCCCATTCCTCTCCCATCGAATATCCTCCTTCCCCGTCCGTTTACACCCCGCCGCCGGCAGACTGCATTGCTTGGGCGTCCATAAATTTCTTGTAGCTGAACATGCGGAACATCAACATTAGCAGTCCCGTGACGAACATTCCGCCGGCCGCCACCAGCCACGCGTTCATCGTCTCGTACGGCAGGTAGTACCGCCACGACGGCTCGGAGTTTCTCGCTCCGCCGCGCACTATCGGAGCATGGGACCGCGCGACTTTCTCGCGCAGGTTCTCCCTCTTGACGTCGGCTCTCGCCTCGCCCTTCCCTTTGACGCGCTTCTTGGCCGGCGTCACCTCGGGGTTGTAAAACACCCCCGTATCCGCGTCGTTCCCGAACATCCCGAACGTCTTTATCCCGAAGTCGCGCCGCTCGGTGGAGAAGATTCCGAGCGTCTTGCCCGGCAGTTCGTCGACGAACAGCATCAGCCCATAATTGACGAAGATAGCGACCGACAACGACAACAGAATGCAGAACGTTGCAAAGTAAGGATACGACAACGGAAGCGGCAGTGTAAGGATCTGCTCTATCTTCTTTCCCTTCGGCATCGCGCCGATTCCCCCTTTCCCAAAAGCTCCTCCCAAAACGTCCCCGCCGGGACGAACAGCCATTCCGCCGGTAATAAGACGGTCCCGCCATATCGCGCCGCTTCGTCCGCAGTGCGCAGCACTTCCCATGCCCCGACGGACTGCAGTCCCGTCACCCCGCCCGTTTCCCGCATCGCCCGTCCCAACTCGGACGGAGTCGGGAATACCCCAACATCCCACGCCGCTCGCAGGACGAAGTCCAGCTCGTTTTGCAAACAGGAACTCCGCGGCCCCTCGGTCTCGACGACCCCGCCGAGCCCAGCCGACACCGTTCTTCCTATATGACGGCAGGCATGGCACAGAGGACAGACCGTCATGAGGTTCGACAACGCATCATTACGGGGATCCCCGTCCACGTGATGCACGTGGAACGGCGGCTTTGCCCATCCACAGTATCGGCAGGGACGGAAATCGCGTTCAAGTACACTTTCACGCAGAACTGTCCACGCATCCCTGTGTCTCTCGTACTCGCCCTCGCCACGCCATGTGCCCGTCACGGCGAGCCGCAGAGGATTTTCCCTCATGCGGCCCGCCGCTCCCGGCTCGACATAAAACATGTTGAATGCGAAAGCCATCCGGCAACGGCGACGCCTATTTCTGGCGGCGTGCCCTGACCACGGCGAGCGCGCAGACCAGCAGCCCGGCGGCGCCGGTCCATCCGGCGTCGCACCCGCCGCCGACGAGGTCATTGTCGTATTCGGGCCTGCGGCGGAACATGTCGCCGTACCCGCGCATCTTCTCGAGCTCGACGCCGGGCCTTGTGAAGGTGAGCCGAATCCCGCCCTTCCAGCCCTCGCGACGCCAAGAGACTGCCGCGATACGGTATTTGCCGTTCCGCAGGTTCTCCGGCGTGACGTCCGGCAGCATGATTCTGAGCCGGTACCAATACGACGGAGCGCCGGTCTGCGCGTCCGTCTCCGTTCTCACCAGCGCGAGGTAGACGTTCGCATCCGCACTGACGGTCCCGTCCCTGACGAACGCCTTCATGTCGTTGACTTGATGCGCCGTCGGCAACAACATCGTCTCGACGACGATGCTGCGCAGGTCCTCGGACGAAGCGGATGCTCGGATGTCCGACGTCAAAACCGGGTCCACGGGCCGATACCATGAGACGGTCCACGCGCCGGGCTTGTCGTGCCCGCGGTCGAACGGTTCCCCAACGATGTCGCGTCCGTAGCGGTCGAAGTCGTACTCCGTGTACTGCTCGCCGTCGTCCGTGTAGTCGTAGGGCTCCGGCGCCGGGATGGGAGAGGGGTGCGGCGTCTTGGTCAACACGGCCGCCGCGCGGACGAGGTCAATGGCCCCGCGGCTCCCCAGCTTCCGCCCCAGCTCGTTGCCGGACGCAGTCGCGACTGGAGCCTCGGGGTCCGCACCGCGCCACAGAGCCGCCTTGAGGTCCGACGCGGTAGCGCTCGGAAACAACGACTTCAATAGCACCGCGCCGCCCGTAACGAACGGCGCCGCCATCGACGTGCCGTCCATGGAGCCGTACTCCGGGCTTTTCCCGAACATGTCCGTCACCTGGCGCGACAAGGTACTGACGATCTTCACGCCCGGCGCGGCGAAGGTAACGAACCGGGGGCTATAGTTCGAGAACGGCGCGGCGCGCTTGTCGTCGTCCACGGCCCCGACCACAACCAGGTTGTCTATTTTCGCGTAGGACGCGGGATAGGCGAAGTCGCCCATCTTGTACCCCATCTTCGCGTCGCTCCGCGGCGCGGGACGTCCCAGCTCCAATCCTTCGTTGGACGCGGAGACGACGATGAGCGTCCGATTGGTGTCGCTCAGCGCCTTCAGCATCAGCCACATCGGGTCCTTCTGCGCTATGGCCTGCTTGGGGCTCTGCGGTGCGAAGAACACGACGGACAGGTTAATGGCGGCGAGCCGCATCTCGGGGTCCGCCTCCAGCATGTTCAGCACCTCGTTGAGCGCCCTCATCACGTTCGCGGTCGTCCCGCCGCTCTGTCCCATGACGGCGTACGACAGCAGCTGGGCATTCCACGTCGTGCCGGCGACGCCTATCCCGTTGTTCCCGCAGGCCGCGACGATGCCCGCGACGTGCGTTCCGTGTCCCACGGAATCCGTCAACGCCGGCGGCAGGTCCGAGCTTGCGGCGTCGCCGGATACTATTCCGGCCCCGACGAACGAACGGTGCATGGAGTCGGGCGCCATGTTGTCGGCGAGGTCGGGGTGCCGCCCGTCGACGCCCGAGTCCATGACGACGGCGTAGACGTTCCGCGCGCCCGTCGTCCGCTCCCACAGCTCGTCGGCCCGAATGAGCTTCGGCCCATACTGCGAGGGGTACAGATGGTCGTTCGGCGTTACGGCGCTCGCCGCGAGGGGACGTGCGGGGACCGCCGACACGACGCCGGGCCGCTTCGCGAGTCTCTTCGCCAGCGACTCCGAATCCTCGGCGTCGGACGTCACCGTCATCAGCACGACGCCCGACGCGCGCGACGCCGCGGCGTAGACCTCGCTCCGCCCGCCGACCTCCGCTGCGAGAGAGGCGGCACGAAGCTCCATTGATATGGCGGCGTTCGCCCCGGCAGGCACGACCGGACGCTCCATCGCCACCAGCGCCACTCCCCTCTCGGCGGCCCGGCCCGGCGCCGCAGCGCCGAGAAGGACCGCACACAGCGCGGCTACCGACAAGACAAAAGTTCTCTTCATTCTGATCCCGTCTCCTTTTCTTTTATCTTACGCTCGTGACGTACTTTGACTCGACCTTGGTGTCAGGAATGTCAATGACGTAGGGGATGATGATGACGACGGCCTCGGTGCGGCTGCGGGACGTGCCCTTCGACTGGAACAGCTCGCCGATGAGCGGGAGCTTCCAGAGTACGGGGACCCGCGAAGTCTTTGTCGTCGTCGACTCGCGGACCAGCCCGCCGATGACGAACGGCTCGCCGTTCCGAACCCTGACCACCGTCTCGACGATGCGGTTCGACGTCTTCGGCATCGTCTCGCCGTTTGATCCCTTCATCATCTCGATAACCTCGCCCGTCTGGACGTTCAAGGACACCGTGATGATGCCGTCGCGCCCTATCTTCGGCGCCAGCCTCAGCTGCGGGCCGACCGTCTTCGTGGACCATGTGGGGTTCCCGTTGTCGTCGCGGTCCGAGATGTAGGGATAGTCCTCCGTCAGCTGGATGGATGCCTCGCCGCCGTCCAGCGCCACGACCGACGGGTTCGCGAGCGTCTTGCCGCTGCCCTTGGATTCCATCGACTGGAACGCCACGTTGAACTGCCGCCAGAGCCCGTTCATGATCGTGTCGGGCGTCGTCAGGATGGGCTTTAGCAGTCCGTCGCCGCCCCCGTAGTAACTCTTTCCGTCCTCGCGCCGGTTCTTCTGCTTCCACAGCCCCGTATTCAGCGTCCCGCCGTTCGAGTTCATGTACCAGTGATCGTAAACCATGTTGATGGCCGCGTCCACGTCCTTGCCGTGGCTCTTGGAGAACTCGAATATCTTGGCCAGCATCAGAATCTGCTTGCCCGGATGGTCGAGCTCCTGGATGATGTCGGCTATCTCCTTCATCCGGCTCGGGCCCGCCGTCACGACCAGCTTCCCGAGTCGGTCGTCCGTGACGAGCTTATCCGCCGGGAAGTCCGTGATGGCCGTCACGGCGTCCTTGATGGTCTGCGGCGTGGAGTACGCGATGCGGAACGCCTGCGTGGTACGCGTTTCGGCAACCTTCGCGAGCCCGTCGCGCGTTCCAACGACCACTGTGTTTGGCGACAGCATGTAGTACCAGATGTCGTAGGTCTTCATCAGATACTCGAACACCTCCGACAGCGGGACCTTCTTCAAGGTCATCGTGACGGTCTCGTTCGGGATGGACTTGTCGACGACGACGTTCTTCTTCATAAACGTTCCCAGCATGGTAAAGAGGTCCGCCAGCGTTGTCTCGCGCAGCTCGAGGTTGATGAAGACCTTACTGGAGAACGGGCCGGTATCGGCCTTCTTCGCCTGCGGTGCGACCGAGGGCTTCGTCAGCTCAGGCTCTGCCGCGAGCCGCATGTCCTGCTCGGCGGTCCGGAACTGGTACGCCAGCCGATCGGCCGGCCCCTTGCCCTTCCGCTCGATCATCCGCAGTTCGCGGTTGACCCGGACCGTCAGCACGCAGTCCTTCTCACGCTGTTCCATATTGACGCCCTCGATGAGCTCCGTCATGGAGACCGGGATCTCCTCCCGCGTGAAGTCGAACCGCGTCAAGGGAAACGTGAACTCGATGGCCGTGGAGTTTCCGCGGACGACGGGACTGGGCATCCCGCGGCCGGAGAATGTCACCGTCAGCTCGTCCCCGCCCATCTGGAGCACGCTGCACCCCGTGACGGGGATATAGTCCTTCGAGAGCCGCGCGATGCGCTTCTTCCGCTCAGCGGCCGCCTTGCGCTCCGCGGCTTTCTTTTCCTTCGCCTTCTTGGCCTCCTGCGCCTCCGCAGCCTTGCGTTCCGCCTCGGCCTCCGCCTCGGGGGTCCTCTTCACCGCACGCGGCGGTGTTCGCTCATCGCCATCTCGTCCGCCGGCGAACGCCGCCGGCGTATATGGGGACGCACACAGCGCAAACAGGGCAAGGACCGCACACAGCGTTGCCGACAACCGTCTCTTTCGCATAAGTACCGTCTCCTTTATGAACATCTATCGACGCGCCGGCGCGCCAAACTTGCCGCCGGATATCCTGTAGAGCCTCGAACGAAGGATGGAGACCTCCTCGTTCCGGGCCTCTATCCTCTCCGCCTCGGACGCCGCAGGGTCCTTCGCCTCGGCTCGTACCTGTGCCAGCCGGGAGTCCTCGCTTCGCTGCGCCTCGTCCTTCTCCCGTGCTTTCGCCAAAGCGGCGCGGCGCTCCTCGATGGACACGATCGGCAACTCCCATTCGCCGTTGTCTATCCTTATCTTCACGGTGTCGGACGTCACCGCCGTTATCTCTATCTCCGTCCTGCGCGACGCATAAGGGATCCGGTCGCCCACCACCACCTTGTGGGTCCGCGCCTCCGCGCCGTCCGTCATCTCGACGATCGCAACGGGGGGCCGCGGCCCGTGCATGATGGCCGAGACCTGCATGAACCGCATCGGGTCCACCGAACCATAGAGGTCCAGTAGTTCTGCCTCCTCCTGCGGCAGCTTGCGTTCCTCCGGCAATCGGACGACGAGCGTCTCCGGTGCGGGGAGTCCGTCGAACACGTATCGGCCGTCGCTCCGCATCAGCCCCGCCAGAAGCTCCGACCTGTGCCGGAGGTCGTAGATATCCAGCTCCTCGTCCGCCATCCTCGTAATGGAGTCGTCGGCATACTTCTGCGAAGCGCCCTGCTGGGGAACGGTCACCACGGGCGTTCTCATCTCGTGCAGAAGCGCACTCCCCGCCGCAACCGTCCCCGCCATGAGCGCCAGGAGCAGAAGCCCGCGGAACGCCGCGCCGCGATTCGTGTCGCTGGTGTTGAACAGGTCCTCCTTGAAGAGCGCGAAATCCTCGAACAGGGTATTGAACGGCATGGGCTCATTCCTCCTCGTTGTCGTCCGCCGGCGGCGCGACGGTCAGCTTCGACGCGATGCGGACCTCGACGTCCGCCGCCAGTATCTTTCGGTCCGGCGGGTTCGTGTTGCGGAACGTCGCCGAGGAGACCCACAGGACGAACGGGAGCCGGCGCCAGTCGGACAACGAGCCGATTATACCGTAATAGTCGCCCCGCAACACCAGTTTGAGCCGTTCGACCGTCACTCCGTTCTCCTCCGACGAGGACTGCGCGGTGGACATGATGTCCACCCCGTTCCGCCCCACGACGGACTGAATCTCGCTGTAGACGCCCATCAGATCCGTCGGGACCAGTATCTTGAGCGAGTCCAGCTCGCGCATCGATTCGTTGTAGAACTTCTTGCGGGCCAGCAGTCCCTCGTGCTTCTTCGAGAGCTCGACCCGCTGCGCGGAGAGCCGCCCCAGCTCGGCCGCGTGGCGGTCCGCCGTCTTTCGGGCGTTCCAGACGAAGACGGCGCCGCCCACCACCAGCGCCAGCATCGCAATCTTGAACGCCAGCACCGTATTGTTGCTCTTGTAATAGCGCAGCGCGCGCATCAGCGTTCCCCCTTCCCATGGTCCGCCATCCTCCGCGGCAACGGCACGGCGTCGCGGAACAAGCCGGACGAGAGCAGCAGGGCCCCGGACCGGAACGGACGCAGCCGCGCGTTCATTCGTACGTCGACCTCGTTCGTCCGCTCCTCCCTGCGGGAGTTCGGCATCGCTATCGACTCGAACAGCCCGCTCCCGGCGAGCGCATTGTTGATGGCGACTATCTGCTTCTCGTCCTTGACGATAACCGTCATCTCCATATCATATTCCGTCTCGACGGACGGCACGCCGGACGGATGGTCGGCGTCCGTGACCCTCTGAGCCGACTCCGTGAACCGCAGGCTCTCCACGTGTGCGTCCTTCGGCACGGCGCGCCCGATGACGAACAGCGCCTCGACGAGCAACGGCTCACGCCGCATGGCGTTGAGCAGCCTGCGGTACAATATCTCCTTGCCCGCCAGCGACGAAATATCGCGTTCCAGCGCGGCTATCTCGCCGGACAGCGCGTGCGTCTCCTTCTTGACCTTCGCCGTCGCGGTGTCGAGCGTCCAGAGCCGTGCTTGGACCTTGATAGTACAAAATGCCGACAGGGCCGCAAACGCGCCGAACATCACCGTGAAGTAAAACCGGTTCCAGTTGAAGTTCTGACGCTTCTCCTCGCTTCGAACGAAATCGGGGGTCCGCAGATCGGGGGTGATTCTCATATCTCTTTCGCCTCCTCTACCGGACCGCCAGCGCGAACGCCGTCTCGTAACCGGGCTCGGGCTTCCGGCGCCCGTCGAACGTCCACAGCTTGTCGAGGTTCACGAATTCCGCGTCCACGCCGCCGGCCTCCCGTGCGGCCGCGAGCAGGACATCGAACGAACCCGTCGTGCCCGACAGCAGGATCTTCGACACTTGGATCCCCTGATACTCGAGGGCGAGAAACGAGACGGTCGACTGGATGAAATACTTGAGGTTCTCCAGCTTCGAGCGTTCGTCCTCGTCGCAGGACGTGAAGCGGTAGAGGAGCCCGTTGTCCCCGTACATCACCACGGCGGACAGGAAGTCCGCCTCGACGTTCACGAAGATATAGATCTCGTTCTTCCCGACGGCGTCCCCGATCATCCGGCCCAGCGCCGTCCCCATCGGCTCGATGGCCGCCGTCGGGACCCGCGCGCGTCTGAGCGCCGTCTGGAACTTCGCGATGTAGTCGCTCTGCACGGCGACAGCCAGAAACTGTCGTTCCCCCTCGCTCGTATACTCGCTCGGCGCATCTACGGCGTGAATCTCGTAGGACATCTCGTCCGCCGACACCGTGAAGTAGTCGCGGAACGAGACGGAGAGCGCGCTGCGGGCGTCCTCCTCGCTCATGTTCGGCATCCGGATGAGCTTCAGCTGCGCGTCGAGCGTCGGGATACCGACCGCGACCGGTGCCTTGAAAGACCGAATCTCCTGCCGCAGCCGCTTGCAGGCGAGCGACAGCATGTCGAAGTTGTACACGCTGTTCTTTACTATCGTCCGCGCGACCAGCGGGACCGTCACGGCCCGCTGGATACGGAACCGGTCCTTGAACTCCCGGACCTCTATGTACCGCAGGGCATCCGAGTGCAACGCGAGCCCCGCCTTTATTCCTATCCGTTTTTCGGACATCTTGCCCTTCTCCCTCCTATCGCAGCCGGCTCATGGAGCGCATCGCCGAGGTGATGGGACCGAAGACCGCCGTCGCTATCATCATGACGATGAGGCCGATGAAGAGGATCATGAGCGGCTCCAGAAGCGCCGTGACGCGCGACACCATCTGGTCCAGCTCCTCCTCGTACCAGACGGACACGTGGTGCAGCATCTCGTCCAGCCGGCCCGTCTCCTCGCCTATCGAGATCATCTGGCAGATAAGCGGCGGAAACAGCCCGTCCGCCAGCGCCGCCTCGCCGAGCCGTCGGCCCGCCTTCGTGTACTCACGGATGTTGTCGTAGGATTCCCGGACCCGCGAGTTCCGCACCGACTGGCCCGCGAGGTCGAGGCTCCGCAGGATGTCGACGTTCGAATTCACCAGCGACGCCAGCGTCTGTGTCGACTGCGCCAGCGCCGCGCGCAGAATAAACGTCCTTATCAGCGGGATCTTGAGATAGATGCGATCGAGCGCCACGCGAGTCTCCGGCGTCCGCGACGCCCAGAAGACAAGCCCGACAAGCGCTACCAGCGACAGACCGAGAAACGGGCCCGAGGCCCGGAGCCAGTTGCCGAGGTCGAACACGAACTGGGTCATCGGCGGAAGCTCCAGCTTCATCGACTTGAACACTACCTGAAAGCGTGGCAGGATGAGCGTGACGAACGCCGCCATCGTCCCGATGGCGAACAAAATGACGAACACGGGATAGAACATCGCGGACTTGATGCGTCCCCGGACCCGCGCGTCCTTCTCCAGGAGCGCGGAGATGTCGTCGAGCGAGCGGTCGAGCCTGCCGCTCTCCTCGCCCGCCTCCGCCAGCGCGACGGTCCGTACGTCGAACACCGTATCCATCGACCTCAGCGCGTCCGAGAAGTGAAGCCCGCGATCGATATAGGACCGCAGCTGCGCGACCGCCGAGATGAGCACCGGATGATCGATATGCGTCCCGACGGCAGTGATGGCGGTCGACAAAGGGATCCCCGCCCGCAGCATGATGGCCAGCTGCTTGAAGAACACCATCTGGACCTTGGCCGGCACGGTGGACCCGTACCGCAGTTTGTGCCACAGGCTCCGTTGCTTGAGGTCGGCCGCCGTAGCGGCCGACGCGACCGACGTCGCCGCATCCACGCCCAGCGTGGACTCGAGCGTCACCGTCACGACGAACAGCCCCTGCTCCTTCAGACGGGCGACGGCCTCCTCCTGGGAGGACGCCTCGACGACGCCGTACTCGTCGGCGCCGCCGCTCTGCTTGGCGCGATAGCTAAATTTCATGGGGTCATTCCTCGTCCGAGTCCGAGTCCGAATCGCCGGCGCCGTGCCGTTTCCCGCTGCTTTTGTGGCGCAGGCGCTCGGGCGCCATCTCGGGGGTCGTTGTCCGGTCGGCGAGAAAGCTCTTCAGTTTGTTGCTCTGGCGGAAACTCATGATGAGCCGTTCCGGGATACGAATCTTCTCGTCCGTATCGCCCTTCGGGGCCCGTACCACGTAGCTCTCGCGCGTCCGGGGCCGAAACGTCCCGAGCGGCGAGAACACAACCGCCTCGCCGGACTTCAGATGCGCGGCGATGACGTAGGCGAGCTTGAGCAGATACTTGCGGGACACGTTCTCCGGAATATCCAGCACCTCCGCCATCTCCTGCGCCAGCGTCAGGCGCGGAACGGACTTCGATACAGGCTTCTTTCTGTCGCCGTCCAAAATGCTCATCGGGACACCTCCTGTGCTTCCCGCATTCGCTCTACGGATCCGACATCGAGCTCCAGTACGTCGACCTCGCAGTCCTCATAGGACTGCGGGTCCAACAGATCGAGTCCGCCGGTCTGCCGAAAGACCATATCCCCGAACGGGGACGAACCGCGCATTGCGCGCCCTTCGTATTCCTCCACCATCGCAAGCGCGGCTTCCTCGTTCTCCGCCTCGACCTCGAGCTCGAAGCTGCGCGTGAAGTCCACTTGCAATGTTGCGTTAATCTCCATCCTGTAAACGGGCATCCGCCCGTCACCCCTTTCACAATCGAATGACGCGGGGCCGCCGGCCCCGCAACAAGTTAACGTCCTCAGCACCGGCGCATCGCATAGACGAACGCCGGTCGTTCGCGGTCATCCCCGTCTATTATCCGAGCGTCGGCATACCGTACCTGCCGGTTGGTGTAAATCTGCACCCGTTCGAACCCCGGCTCCATCTCCGCAGGGTTCGGCGGAAACGTCGTAACCTCGTTCCAGAGTTTCATAAACCGCAGCCGGTACGCCGCGCGCAGCTCCTCGTTCTCGAACGGCACGATGACCAGCGTCTCCCGCACCATCGGGTACGGATACGGCGCGTCCGCAGAGACGGGCTTCGCCCCCGCCGTCACGACGATATACGCGTCGTCGAGCTTCCCTTCGTACCGCCGCCAGCCGGGCTCCATTGGCAACGCGCCGAACGGAGCGCCCCCATCCTCGCCCCGCAGGCGGGACACGATGTCGCCCGAGCTCTCCGTCACGTCGACGACCTTCGGCAGACGGCTCTTTGCGCGGTTCCCGTCCGTCCAGGGCCCGAAGGCATCCGCCGCGAGCACGGCGCGCTCGGGCGACAACACGGAGCCCTCCGCCGCATAAGCCTTGAATGGAAGAAGGGAGAAAATACAAATGGTGACGAACGATATCGCCCATAAGGCCGCCGAGCGGAAATTTACGCACAGCTTAACAAATTTCATGACAGTCATCTCCTCCAGATTATCCGCGCCGCACGGGCGCTCTTTGTTCTAGGCGCCTCACCCACGGCGCATTATCAGGGCGAGCCCCTTCGTGGGACCGTTGTCCAGCAACCCCTCGGAGTAGCCGGGGAACAGCCCCACGAGCTGACGGTCCCCATAGGAGAGCCTGTAGGCGAACTCGGGGTACTTGGAACAGTCCTCGCCCGCCGCGGCGCGGTCCACCAGCCCCAGCACGTCCGCACGCTCCCTGACCGCGGCGAGGAACCGGTCCCGCTCCCCGTCGTCGGCGAACGGGATAAAACAGACGACCTCGAGCGTAGGCATCTGAAAATCGCTCTTACTCCTGAGCTCTATTCCCGCCGGGAGGTAACTGGTGACGAGCGCGTACACCCCATCGACGAGCCCGCCGACACGGATGGTCGACGCCCGGTCCTCCGGCAGATACATCATGGGGACCTCCGTCCCGTCGGGCGCGAAGAGATTGCCCCGAAAACGCGCCTCCTTCCGATCTCCCAGCCCGAACTGCCGAAGACATGTCACATAGTCTTCGCCGATGGTGCATCCCTTGAACACCCGAACGGCCGTCTCCGCGGCGCTCAGGTCCGCCGATACGGCCGTCGCCGTCAACGGCGACAACAGGATATCCATCGGCACGTCCAACGAGACCCCGCCGGTCAAAACTGACAACAGCAAAAGCGTTCCCGAAGCCAACATCATTTCGCCCATCCTCCCTCGGTTCTCTTGACGTTCCCGAAGCCAACATCATTTCGCCCATCCTCCCTCGGTTCTCTTGAGCATCTCCATCGCGCGTTCCAGAACGCGTTTGACCTTGCGCTCGTCCATCTTTTTCTCCCTCGCAATGGCGCTCATCGATTGTTTTTGCCGGCCGCCGACGCCCCAGGCGCGTTCAACCAATTCGCGTTCCAGCTCCGGCAGACGTGCCATGCGCCGTTCGAGCTCCAGCCGGTCGTCGCGCTGCTCGTCGGAGCTGTGCCACGCTCCAGACCACATCATGTCGCTGCCGGCGTGGCGCATCCCGCAAAAGACGTCCTCGCCGTCGCCGGACAGCTCGCCTGGCGGCTCGTTGCGGACCTCCAAGACGTTGTGTATCCGTTCCAGCATTCGCAGATCCTCCGCCGGGATGTCCTGCTTGCGTCCCGCGCGCCATGCGGCGACGCTTGCCCGGTGCGTATGGAGGAACTCGCCGATATAGTAGGGCAGCTGGAAGACGAGATGGTAACGGGATACGAACTTCATTATTTTCTGCATAATCCAGGGGTAGGCATAAGTAGTCAATCGGAACCCGCGGAACGGGTCGAACTTCCGCACGGCGGTTATCAACCCGATGAACCCCTCGGAGACGAGGTCCGATACCGCGATGCCGGTCCCGACGGCGCGACCGCGATAGACCTTCCAGGCACAGCGGATGACCAGCCTCGTGTTCCTCTCCACCAGAACGTCGAACGCCTCCCGGTCCCCGTGTCTGCGCCACCGGACGGCGAGATCGTACTCCTCGCCGCGGGTCAGGAGCGGCTTCGCCGACAGCATGTCCAGGAGCGTTCGTCGCGCGGTTTCGTGTTCCGCCGCCCGACGGCACTCCTCGGCGTAGCGATCCCCATGCTCGCTCCTGTCGGGACGCTCGGACTCCGTCTCGAGGTCCTCCTCGTCGAGATCCTTCTCGCTCTCGTCGAACTCGCCGTCGGGCCCCGGCTCGACGCTTCTTGTCACGCCGGCGGACCGCAGGCGATCCATGGCGTCCGCCTCCTCGGCCTCGCCGGGCGCGAACGCCAGAAGCTCGAACTCCTCGGACGAGAGCCGCATCTCCTTTCGAATGACCATCACTTGCCTCCTTTTTGCCAAATTCGGCTCACGACGCGCCCGCGCAGCGAGCCCTCGGGGACGCAGCCGAAGGCGCGGGAGTCCCACGATTCCGAAACGTTATCCCCGATGAGGCAATAGAATTTTTTGCCGTCTTGCACAAACGTTGTCTCGACGCGCTTGATGAGATTGACGCCGTTCACGCGAGCGACCACAATGTCGCCCGACCTTATCGGCCGCGACAGCAGGGGCGATACGGAGGCGACCCAGTCGCCGGGCAGAAGGGTCGGGACCATCGAGCGCTGCCGGACCTCCCAGACGCGGAACAGATCCAGCAGATGCACGAGCAGGGCCGTCAATACGGCGAGACACAGAAGAAACGTCCGCGCGGACGACGAGCAATTCCGTGTTTTCCTCAATTTTTCACATCCTCACATGAGGTGTATTTAACCATTCGTATGATAGTATAAACGAAACGATCCCGCAAGACCGAAACGTTTTGAAAAAGGGGGCTTTCATGGGCATGTTTCACAGAAAATGGTTTTTCATGACATGTCTTCTGTCACCCGTGGCGTCGTTTGTGTTCTATCTGCTCTGCGAGACGTGGGTACGAACGATGGTCGTCATCTGGGACGACGCCGCAATGCGGGTCTGGGAGTGGTTCCACGCCGTGCTCGTCTGCTCGGCCGCCTTCTGCGTCGCACGGCTTGCGCGACGCGATATGTGCAACAGCGTGCTGTCGGGCAACGACCGAGACTTCGTGCTGGCGTGCTCGTGTCTGCCGCTCCTCTGGACGGTTGTGCCGCTTTACGCCATCTTGTTCTCGGACGCGGAGGGCGCGGCGCGGGCGGTCGAGTTTCTATACGAATCGGGGCTCCCCGTATTGAGGAACCCCGACGAATGGCTGGGCGAGCCCGAGGCGTCCAAGCTGTTCTGGGGCGTCTGCTCCATCATGGCGCCCTACGCCGCCGCCGCCGTCGGCGCGCTGTTCCCTGCGTGGGCGTACGAGAAGGACGCCTGAACTCAGCGCCTGTTCGGCTCGAACGCGGCGAGGATCGCCGTTATCCATTCCCCCAGCGCGCCGTGCGACGCCATCGTGGGCTCGGGAATGGCGGCACCGCCGAGGTACCGTTCCGCGAGCTTTTGTGCATACTCCCGCTGGGCGTCGCTCGGCGGGAGTTCCTTCTTGTACCGGTCTATCCATGCCGACAGCTTGTAGCGGTCCTCCTCGACGTGCGGCGGGATCTCCACGCGGGTCCGTTCCGAGATGAACCGTGCGTACCGCAGCTGATTCTCGCTGGGGGAGGCGTGTCCGATGGGCGGCAGGTCGTCGGCGTGCATACGGATGAACTGCATCGCCTCCGACTTGAACACGAACGCCTCCGTCGGAGCCTTTATCTTCAACAGCCGCTCGATGGCGCGGATGAAGTTCTTCTGCTTCTCGGTCGGCGCCAGTGGCTCGTCCGCCTCGGAACGGTACCCGTCAACGTACTCCCGTTCCGCCTCCGCTGCCGCGTCAGGCCGCGACATGTCAGGGTAGTTCCCCACCAGCAGATCGTCCGCACACTCGCGAAAGTCCGTCTCGGGGTCTATTCTGACGACGTCGCGCGGCCGTTCCGGCACGAGCGGCCTTTTCTCCGTTACAACGTTCCCCTCGCCCTGTCCCTCAGCCAATTCCAAGTCACGCCCCTTCCCGTTGGTCCCTTCATTGTATCAAAATGCGGACTAAAACGGAACGTCCGAGAGATCGGGGTCGTCAGAGCCGTCCGGGATCGGTTCCGGCTCCTTATGGTGTGCAACCGCCTCGGGGAAGAACGGACAAAACGCGCCGACGGTCCGCTCGCCGGTTATCTCGGGTCCCAGCGCCTCGGCGACGAACGGCGAGAGCGGCATGGCGTTTCGGGAGCCGTTCACGGTCCGCCGTGCGGCGGCGGACAGGAACAGCATGTCCTGCGCCCGCGTCATGGCCACGTAGCACAGGCGCCGCTCCTCCTCGATACCCTCCGGCGTCCTCGAGAATACGTGGGGCATGATGCCGTCCTCCATCGCAGCGACGAATACGGCCGGGAACTCCAGCCCCTTCGAGGCGTGCACGGTCATCAGGGACACGGAGTCCACCCCTTCCTTACGCGCGTCGGCGTCGGTCCTCAGCTTTGCCTCCTCGAGCGCGGAGCGAAGATCCCCGTCGGGCGCGATGGAGGCTATCTCGAGGACGTTCTCGACCCTGTCCGCCGCGCCATCGGGGTCCCGCTTCTCCAGAACGGCGCCGTACCCCATACCCTTTAGGGGCTCTCCCGGCAGGGGCGCCGGCGCGAGGACGAAATCAATGCAGTCGGCAACCCCGCGCGGCGCCATGAAGCAGAGCTCGGCGAGCGACGCGGCGAAGCCGCGCAGGGACTCGCCGGCGGCGCCCTTCGGGCAGAAGAGCCCCTTTTCTGCGACAGTACGCCAGAACGACTCGGGTTCCTCGAACCGTTCCGGTTCCTTGCGGGACGCGGCGGAGACCCCGTCCGCCCAGACGGCGAACCGCACGTCGCCGAACCCCTTGACGAACAGCTTGGACGCGCGCCGGAACGACATGAGGTCCCGCGGGTTGATCGCGGCGGATAGCACCGCCAGCACGTCCCGGACTTCCATCCTGTCGAAGAACGACGCGCCATGCAGTATCCTGTAGGGGATCCCGCAGTCCAGCAGCGCCGTCTCGAGCCCTCGCGACAGGGCATTGGTCCGATAGAGCAACGCCATGTCGGACCATGCCGTCCCTTCGCTGTGGAGGTCCTGCATGGCGAGCGCGATGGCCGAGGCCTCGTCCGTATCGGTCGCGAACGTTCCGAACCACACCCCGTCCGCGCCGTCCGACGCGCGCAACGGCCGCAGATCCTTCTCCGGCCTGTGTTCGTTGCACGCAATCAGGGCGTTGGCGCCGTTCAGTATCGGGGCGAGGGACCGGTAGTTCTCCACCATTTTCAGGACTTCGGGCCCCGCGACGTCGGAGACGTCGCCGAAGTCCCGTTCGAACGACAGGATACGGGACACGTCGGCGCCGCGAAAGGCGTAGATAGACTGGTCGGGGTCCCCGACGACGGCCAGCTGGGCGCAGGGTCCGAGGAGCCCGCGCATCAGGATGTACTGGATGGGACTGACGTCCTGGTACTCGTCGACCAGAAGCCAGTCCAATAGCGCGCGTTCACGCTTCATGACGCCCCCGTTTTCGAAGAGCATCTTTGCAGGATAGAGCGCCAGCCCGTCGAAGTCCACGCAGTTCCGCTCGGCGAGCAGTGCCTCCAGCCGCAGGACGGCGGCTGGCACGAGCGGTTCGCCGCCGAACTCCTTTTTACGCTCCTGCGGCCGCGGCAACCGAACGCAGGGGTCGTCGGGAATCCAGGACAGCCGCTTGCGTGACACGAGCGCGCGGAACCGAGCGGCGGGCATGGCGGACTCCTCGGGGTCCCAATAGTCGGGGTTCTCGCTCAAGAGAGCCGTTCGGACGGACTCTACGAGGTCGGCGCTGTCCTTGGCGTCCAGCACCGTAAAATACCGTTCGAGTCCGAACATCCGCTGCGCGACGTCATAGTTGCGCCGGAGCATGGCGAGCCCGAAGGCGTGGAACGTCCCCATGCGGATAAACGGCGCGTCGTCCGGCGCCAGCGTTGCGATGCGGTCGCGCATCTCCTCGGCGGCCTTGTTGGTGAACGTGATGGCTAGGATCTGCCACGGCTGGATGCCCAGGTCTTCGAGCATATGGGCGATGCGATACGTGAGCACGCGCGTCTTGCCGCTGCCGGCGCCCGCGAGGACGAGCCACGCTATCTTGCGGGTCAGCACCCGCGTCTTCCCACTGCCTGCCCCGGCGACGATGAGCAACGGCCCGCCCTCGTGGAGCACCGCCGCACGCTGCTCGGCGGAGAGCCCTTCGAGTACGGCCGCCTTGCGGTCCAAGTCTTTTTCCATCTCTATCGAACCTCCGTTGAATTTATCGTTTTGGCGACGCGCCCGACGAAGTGCCGGCTCCGAGCGACGAGATCCAGCACTTTCCCAAAGGGGAGCGCGCCCATGAGACAGTATATCCCGCCATCGCGCCAGCGCTGCAAGTCCCGCAGGAACGCGCAGTCCTCAAAAGAGAAGCGGTCGGGGACGAAGTGCTCTCCAAAGAGAGCACTTTCGGCATGGAAATTGTATTTTTCGACCGATTCGATATTAAAACGGCGCAGAAGCGCCTGCAAGGAATATCGTACCGCGCGGAACGCGAGGTCGACGGCGAGCGGACGGGCATCGTCGAAGCAGGATATCGCCGCCGCAATCTCCCGGTCGGCACACTGCATCAGACGTTCCACGACGATGGACGTTTTGAGCTCCTGCGGACCGTCCGGCAGTTCATCCAAATCCGCTCCGCCGTCGTCGTACAATATGACGCCGTCGCGGCGGACGGACTCGAAGATGGGGTCCAGCCACCAGTGCGCGACGCCGCCGGTCTCGCGCGCTAGGTGTTCGAGGGTCTCGACGAAGGGCGACAGCCTTCCGCACGAGTTCATGAGTTCGGCCTCGACGTCACCGGCGGCGGCGGAGATCCAGTCCTCTTTGCGGCTTCCGTCTCCGGTCCGTAGGACGACGAACAGGTCCATATCGGACTCTTCATCGAAATCGCCGCGGGCCATGGAGCCGTACAGGACGACCCACAGGAGATTACCGCCCTCGACGCCGTGCAGACGTTCCACGAACGCCCGCAGCAGGCTTCGAATATCGCCGTCCAAAAGCGGCAGACACTCGTCGAACCATGCGTCCGCAAGCAATTCCATTCTTGCCACACTCCATTCAATCATCCAGTCGCACGGGATGTTCCGCCACGTACCGCTCGATGAGAGTACGCGCGACCTTCGTCGCCGACTCGCCGTTCGCCAGCGCCGCAATGCGAAATTTCTTCAACAGATCGGCGTCCATCAGCACGCTGAAGGACATCTTGTCCTTCTTCTCCACGCCATCCAATGACTTCATCTCCTTTGCAAGTTTACCTTAAATCGTCAAACAGTATATCACGTAATCCTTTGAAAGGTAAAATGGGTATCGAGGGAATCGATGATTTATATATTGTGTTTTTAACGAATTGCTTGTTTGGGATAGTTCAACGTGCTATAATGGACGGCGAAAACCGTTGAAATATAATGGAAAGGAGTACCCAAAATGGGAAAATACGGCAAGATAACGGAGGCGCTGGCGGTCGCCGGGCGCAGGATGGAAGCACTGGAGGCGAAGATGGCGGAGGCGCGGGCAAAGTACGAGGAAGCGCTGACGCAGCAAGCGGAGCGTGAGGAGGCGGCGAACGACATGCGCCGCGAGCTTCTGGGCCGTCACGCATGGCGCTACTGCCGTGCGGGACAGCTCATTCCGCAGCTGGACAGGCTTATCCGGTCGGGCGACTCCGACATCGACGAGCAGCGTGCATTGTTTGGGCTCGCGCCGCTGACGGATAAGGAAAAAGCCGAGGCGGCCCAAGAGGAGGCGACGCTTGCGGCTACGCTTGTCTCGGCCGTGGAGCCGCACTCCGCCGTCGAGGCGAAGAGGCGCCGCACAAGCACAAACGCCGACGAGGAGTTCTCCAAGAAGCGCGGCCGTAAGCGCAAGAATGATTCCAAGCAGGAAAAGGTTCCTTCCGACGCTATATCCCAGCATCAGGAGGAGGCCCCTTCTGACGTGGTATCGCCGGAAGTTCCACAGAATTCCGTATCCGAAATTCCTTCCGAGCTTCCTGCGGACGAAGCCCCGTCCGAGATGGAGAGCCCCGCAGGAGCTGAGGTGGAGCCTATGGAACTGGAGGAGACGGCCGAGGAGCGGTTCGGCGTTTTCGACGCCGAGGGCAAAGAGGAGCATTTGGACGATGCGCCGACCCCGGAGGTCATCACGGGGCTCGAAGAGCCGCCTGCGGAGACGGAGCGGGCGGAGGACGCGTCGCCGGTCATGGACCCCGACGTCGTCCCCGAGTTTCTGCCGATCGCCCCGGCGGAGAACGCCTCCGAAGATCCTCTGTTGTTCTAGTCCGTCATGGAGGACCGTATCGGTCTGTCGGAGGACCTTCAGGAGCTGTTGAACCTTGTGGCGCCCGACCCGGAGTCCGCTGGGGCTTTGGGTCGGGGCCCCATGTCCCGAGACGCACAAGACGAACGTTCCCCTGCTCGAAAAGAGCGCGAGCGCACGCTGGGCACGCCTGTACGGGACGCGCGGCGGCGCCACCGAGAGATGCGGGACGTTTTGGAGCTCATCGAGCGGGTGCGGGAACAGAACGAGCTGTTCGCCGCCGCGTTGACGGCGGTCCTGCTGACGGGAATGCGAAGGTCCGAGACCGTTGGCTGCGAGTTCCGGGAGTCGGACGAGTATCTGGACGTCATGATCCCGACGGCGAAGCAGCGAACCGACGTCCCGCCGCGCCGGTGCGTCAGCTACCGCAAGAACACGCCGGGCGGCCGCATTCTCAAGCGTATCCACGAACGGTTCGGAATGCCGCGAGCGGACACGGAGCTGTCGTCGCTCCTCGGCGTAGGGTCCACGACCTCCATGCCGTTCCGAAATCTGTCGGTCCAGGGATTGGCGGCCTCGGTTCGAGAGAACCGAAAAGAAGACGACAAGGGGATGACTTTACACACGCTGCGACATTTGTTTGCTACGGACATGCGCCGCGCCGGTTGGACCGAGCGTGAGCTCCAACGTGCCATGGGGCACGTCAATCCCGTGAACACGGCGGGCTACGGGACGGAATAAATTCAGCACCATTGAGAGGAGGCTTGGACAACGTCCAAGCCTCCATTTTGTTTTCTAAAAATACTTCATCGGATCCAGCACGATTCCGTGCTCGATAATCTCAAGGTGCAGGTGCGGCCCAGTCACGCCGCCGGTACGGCCGCTGCGGCCGATGTACTGGCCCGCCAGCACGTAGTTCCCCTTCGTCACGCCGATGGACTCGAGGTGTCCATACCGCGAGTGCAGTCCGTCCCCACTGTCAATGTCGATGAAATTGCCATACCCGCCGGCCCATCCGGCGTTCTTGACGAACCCCGGCAATATGGCCCGGACCGGCGTCCCGTCGATGCAGGGGATATCGATGCCGTTATGGAACGCGAGATCCCTGTGGATGGGATGGAGACGCGCTCCCATCGACGACGAGAGCTTTCGCTGCCCCAATAAAGGATAGACGAGCGGGCCCGACGTCAAAAGTTTGTGCCGCGACGCGCCGGGCCTGAAAGGGTCCCGTACGCCGCGCCGCGCCCGCACCGCCGCTTGCGTCACGCCGGCAGGCGCTATAAGCCGCATCGTCCGGCGCGGCGTGCCGGAGCTCCCGTTATCGCTGCCGGCGGCCTCATATT
>ERZ773099.524-NODE-524-length-32755-cov-13.148073_pt1 | contig 32755 bp, 27 predicted proteins | sample MGYA00511120_ERZ773099 | MGnify/ENA primary metagenome ERZ773099 (study PRJEB29015, sample SAMEA2738012) | human oral metagenome | biome: human oral; feature: human-associated habitat; material: dental | place: China | collected 2104 ... | reverse complement strand
GGCCGGGCCAGTATGGTCGCGTACAGGGGTCAAGTCCACGATCACCGTGGCGTACTTGTCCCCACCCCGATGACGCCACACGTGCTCATCGACCCCAATGACGCGCACTCCTTCAAAGCGAGTCGAATCCGCGAGCAGGAGTTCTTCCCCATAGGCCAGTATCGCCTCGTTGGCGGTATGCCAGGCTACCGCCAGGTGAGCGGCAATGCGATTGATGGACATGTTGTCAGCGATCAAGCACACAAGCCCCCAGCGCAAGGCCCCAAAGGAGAGCTTGGCGCGTGGGGGAGGGGCCTGGCTGATGTCATCACACCAGGAACGAGAACACGCGCGACAGTGGTAACGTCCCACATACACCGCCAGCGTCGTGGGCTGATGCCCCCGCGGTTCGTGCGCTAAGCGCCGGGTACGCGACCCCAGCGAATACCCCGGGCGCCCACACCCTGGACACAGCCGAGCAGGATTAGCCGCACGGCACTTCAGGACGAACACGCCCTCCTGGCAGCGCATCCCCACAGCCACTAAGCCCAGCTCCTCCAACCCGCAATAGGCCGTCATATCCGCAGCGGAAAAGGTAGCATGAGACATGTCGGGGCCTCCCAGCGTTTGAAGTGTCGCAACCTCAATCATCGGGCAGGCCCCGACCCCATGCCAACACCACCCCCACACCCCAAAATGCGAAGAGCCGGTTATCGGGGGGAATCGCCTGATTAGGAGGCCGACACGCCGACGACACGCCGACACAACACCTCTAATAAGGCCAATCCCCCCAAACCGCTCCCAACCACGACACCTGGGACCAACCCCAGCAACACGAAACGTCCTATAACCCTCGTTTGCGTCTCGCCGGCCGCGCGCGGACCGTGTGTAGTGACCGTGTGGCGAAGCCGACGCCGAGGGTGATTCGTGGCTGCGCTCGCAAGCGTCGATCCGCGAACGTGAGCGTGGGGGCGTGCACATCGGCACGCCGATGACCTATCCGCGTTCGACGCCCGCGACCGCACCGGGGCAGATGGGATGCTCCCCGACTGAGCAGCGCGGGACAGCGCTTGCCAGGGCCGCCACGGCCGTGGAAGAAGGCGGTACACCCGTTACGGAGCACTACACCCGATCAGAAAGGGTGTAATGCATTCGGACCAGGTGTAGCGCCGCTACCAACAGATCCAAGCGAGAACGAGCTCACCGGTGTTTGCCCATCAAGCGCGGGCCCACGGCTTGAGCGCGCCCGCCGCGGAAGCGCCGAACGCGCTGACAATCGTCCCGATCGTGCAACGCGGCGTCGGCTACCGCGTCCCCACACGCTGCGCGAGGCCGAGGCACGGCCTGCTTCGGCCTCGCGCAGCGTGAGAACAGTGACGATCAGTGGCCCGGCCAGCTGCGAATCGTGGTCAGCGCCGCCACGGCGTAGCGGTCCCACACGCGCCCGCCGACGCGGACGCCCGCCTCGAGCACGAGGACGGACCAGGCGAGTGCGACGACGAACGCCACCCACTGGGGCACGAACCCAAAGGCAGCCAGGGCCAGCAGAACGTAGGAGGGCACCTGGAGCAGGGCGGTTCCCGTAAAGCCGACGAGCTGCAGCAGCATCGTCATGAGGAAGGATCCTGTGCCCTTGGTGGCCAGTGGCGACGTGCCGGGAGGCTGAACCGGGTAGACCCACCGCGCATTAATGACGAGAGTGGTGGCGGCGGCTCCGGCGAAGAACACGACGCCCATCACCTGGTGGTAGATGAAGTCCTGGGCGCTCGCTCCGACGGCGACATCGTGAATCAGGTAGCCGAAGACCTGGGGAAGCAGGGCCGGTAGCGAGCCGAAGAGGCGCCCCCGTCGCTCCTCTTGCCCGCTCATGCCGGAGGATATGACGATCCAGGCGCCCGTAGAGTCGTACTGCATGAGCGAGCCGGTCGCCATGCCCGTCGTGATAGGCACCAGGTATAGGAAGATCCCAGTGAACACCACCGTCTGGTCGCCGAAGTCGATGCGTCCCATCAGGATCGCCAGGATGGGAAAGATGACGGCGAGGACAAGATTCATGTTCAGGCGCGGATCGACGAACCAGTAGCGCAGGGTCCGCGCTGCGAGGGAGGCACTGCGCGGGCCGAGGCCGATTCGGGTGAACCAATCGACGCTGCGCAGTCCGGCTGAGCGGGCCTGCGCGACGCGATGGGTGCGCTCGGCCACCTCAACGGTTTCGTCGATCAAGTGTCGCCCCTCATCGATGGCCCGCTGAGCGTCGGCGCTGATGTCGCCCCGGTATCCACTCATGACGGGTCGCAGGACCATCAGCCATCCGCGCCATCCCAGGTAGCCGACGATCAGGCTCATTCCTGCGCGGATCGCCGCCGCCACCCAGGCGCCCTCAGTGAGGGAGGCGACGACGCCGAAGGGAGCTCCGAAGGGCGTCCACAGCGCAATGTCCACGCCCGCCGAGAAGACGTCAAGCGAGAAGTTGCGGCTCAGGACGCTCAACCAATAGCCCATGGGCGTGACGACCACCATGAAGACAGTGACGCCGATGAGAGTGACGAGATCCTTCTTGCCGGAGGTGTTGAGCCGAACGGCGAACCAGGTGCCGACAGCACGTGCCCACAGGATCGCTATCGCGAGGGTCGCGACGGACCCTATCAGGTAGCCCAACACCTCAAGCCAGTGCGCGCGCCACAGCGCGAACCAGGCGGGAAGGAGGAGGATGGCGGCGGAGATCAGGCCTCCGGGGCCGACGGCGGTCGCAGCGGCCAGGGCTGCGGCGAGGCGCTTGCTCGGTCCGACATAGGGGGCGAGGCGCGCCGGATCCACCGAGTTGTCCATGGAGGCGAACAGGATGGGGAACACGAGCCAGGCGGCGGCGACCAGGGGGCCCGCGAAGGCGAAGAGCGGAGCCGCCTCGGGCGCGGCGTCGGAGCGCGCCAGGAACACAAGCCCGACGTAGATACTGCCCGCGACGGAAGCCATGTACAGCGCCCCCACGATCGACAGGACCAAGATGGCCACCTGGCGGCGGATCGTATTCCAGATAATCTGGAACTTCAGGCGGATCAGTTGCCCAACCACGACAGGCCCTCCTCCGCGTGAACACCGCCGACCAGGGAGGTGAAACGCTCGCCCAGGTCTGCGCCCTGGGCGACCTCGTCGATCGTGCCCGACACGAGGACCCGCCCCTTGTCGATGATCGCCACGTGGGAGCACAGCTGTTGGACGGTGGCCATGACGTGGGAGGAGAGGATGACGGTTCCGCCGCGCTTGGTGTAGTCGGTGAGGATCTGGCGAATGTTGGTCGCCGAGACGGGATCGACGGCCTCGAAGGGCTCGTCGAGGACGAGGACCTGCGGCGAGTGAATAAGTGCCCCGGCGAGGGCGATCTTCTTCGTCATGCCGGCCGAGTAGTCGGCGATGAGCTTCTTTCCGGCGTCGGACAGGTCGAGGGCGGCGAGCAGCTCCTGGGAGCGCTGGCGGGCGGTGTTGGCGTCCAGGCCGCGAAGCATGGCGACGTGCACGAGGAAGTCCGGGCCGGAGAGTCGGTCGAGCAGGCGCATGCCGTCTGGCATGACGCCCAGGAGGGCGCGCGCCCTTTCGGTGTCCTGCCACACGTCAACGCCGTGGACGATAGCCGTGCCTTGGTCGGGGGTGAGCAGACCGGTGGCCATCGTCAGGGTCGTCGTCTTTCCTGCGCCGTTGGGGCCGACGATCCCGTAGAACGATCCGGTGGAGATGTCCAGGGAGAGGTCCGCGACGGCGATCAGGTTGCCGTAGATCTTGACGAGGCCTCGGATCGCGAGCGCAACGTCGTCACCAGCTGGTGCGGAGGGGGTTGTAGGGACTCCATCGGGCATAACTGTCTCCTTCACTCATCGGAATACCCACCCTAAGGTATGATGGAGCCCATTCATTGCATCGGTCACGTCTCAGGACGTGAAACTGCGACGCTCCAGGCGCGTGGACTACTTGCTGCTGATCACGACGTGAAGCCCCTGGTCAGGATGGTAGGTCCACGTCGCGCGGTAGGGCCCCCACGTCTCTTCCCGAGTTCCATCAATTGCTCGAGTGGTATCCATTCGTTGCATCAGGGACTCAGGTGCATCCAACTCCTGAAGAACACAGCTAAGGGTAGCCACACTCATTCCTGGCTGCTTCTTACCGAACGTATTCATCTCCAAGCTTGACCCATCGGATGCAACCGTCGCATGAGGAGCCGCTTTGCATGCCCTTACAGCAGAAGAAAACTGCTGAGACTGTGCTCGCGTCTGGCCTCCTACAAACATGGCCACACCAATCACTGATCCGACAGTCGCAACGATACCGACGAAGAATCCAAGGGTGAACATTGCGAGCCCGAGCTTCCAGCGCCGCTTCTTCCGAACAGGCTCATAATGCTCTGCCCGCAAACCTGCCAGATCGTATCGATACGCCAGGGCGTCACGACGACGGGCTTCCTCCACCTCGTCTGCAGGTACGTACATCTGTTCGACCGTAACGAGGCGCGGAGCAGGTTGAGCTTGAGGCGCAGCGTATCCATCGCCGTCACGTAATGACGCGGGCCGCTCCTCGCGTGGGCCAGACCCGGGTTGCCGCACGGACTCCCCCGATGCGAGTGAGGGCGCTTGCTCGTGGCGTCCGCGTCCCATCTCGCGTGTGTCGCGCTCGTCATGTGGGGCGAAAGCGCTTGATTCCCCCGACCGTGAATCGCCAGAAGCAGCAGATCCACGATGGCGTGCGCGGCGCGTCGGCGGCGAAGAGGGCCACTTCTGCGCGTGCTTGCCTTCTTCCCCGCGCGCGCCTCGACCTCCATCTGGTCGATACATGTCCGGCGATTGCGCTCTCACGGCTCCTCCATTGGCAGACGACTGTCGATTGCTCACTAAGCATATGTCGCATTTACTCAGGAAACAAGCGAGCGTGAATCGCTCAACAGCCGACGCCAGCGTGCGAAACACCCGGCATCGCGAGAGTGCTCGCGGCGGCGCTACGCGCCTGCGCCATCGACGCTTCCCCCACCGATCAGGTACGCGCATTGCCCACTCGGACAGCGTGCGTCTGCAGCGCGGGAACGACCGTCGGCCGGGGCAAAGCGCAGGAAGTACAGCGCCGCGACCGCGCACGCGACCAGCACGAGCGCCATCACGAACCCGAGGATGAACATACCGAGCCCGCGCCTCGAACGCTTCTTGTGTCGGGGACGCTCCCGTCGCGAGGGCATCCCTCCGACCCTCTCGCCGGCGCCGAGGACGCTCGCCCCGCGCCGCACCCCCTGCGCTGCAGGGGCGCGCATGGGCATCGAGGCGACACTCGAACACCGAGGAGTCACCGAGGCGCAACGGCTCAGAGCGAGGTCGGTTCGAGAGGGCAGCGCCCGGCTTGCGTCGCGGGCGACGAACTCCTCGTCGGCCGCCTGATCCTGATGATCCCGATCGAAGGCGAAGATACCCTCCTCGTCGCATTGCGCGTACTCGCGGGCGGGGCTGGCCGCCCCCTCGCGGGGGGCGCAGCTTCGTTGCCCTGGCGTGAGGGGACCGTCGCAGGAGCGGCGATCCTTCGGGGGCGCGGGCGCAGCGCCGGATACCGCTGTCTTGGCTGCGATCGCGGCCCCGCGGGAAACCTCGTCCCGCTTGGCGGGCGGGATCACGGGAGCGTGCGCGCGCACGCGACGCACGACGGGCGTCTGGCGCGTCACCGGCGAGGCGAAGGCGGCGGGGGGAACGTAGGGTCCCGGCATGACGGGGCGCTCGCTCAATCGCGCGGGGACCCCGCCCGGATAGTAGCGCCTCCCCGCCTCCGCACCAACCCGATACGCCTCCGGCGTTGCTGCTCCCATGAGCCCTCCATCAACAAAACACTAACACTCGGCGACCAAGCATAGCTATTGATTACTCAGGAAGCAATAGGACTAGTCGATCCCCAACGCCTTACGCAAGCGCGCGACGTGGCCGGTAGCCTTCACGTTGTACTGGGCCAGGCAGACGGTACCGTCAGCGGCGACGACCACGGTGGAGCGGATGATACCGACGTAGGTGCACCCGTAGTTCTTCTTCTCGCCCCACGCGCCGTAGGCCGTAAGAACGCTGTGCTCGGGGTCGGATGCCAGGGGGAAGGTCAGGGACTGATTCTCGGCGAAGCGCTCCAGCGCGGCCATCGAGTCGGCCGACACGCCGATGACCGAGTAGCCCGCGCTTTGCAGGGAAGCCAGAGAGTCGCGGAAGTCGCAGGCCTCCTTGGTGCATCCGGGCGTGGACGCCTTGGGGTAGAAGTAGACGACCACTCCGCGCGAGGCCTGAGCCAGCAGGTCGGACAGGGACAGCGTTCCCTGCGTGGTGGCGACGGTGAAGTCGGGGGCCTGCTGGCCGATATGCAAAGCACTCATGAAACTCAGTCTATCGGCGCCCCCCGCCCGGTGCGACCGCGCGCGGGCAGTCGGCGAACGATTCCCGGCACGCCGCAGCGGCAACACGCCTAGATCCAGCGCCTGACCCGGCGCCGGTAAAGGCCGTACTCCTCGCCGAACGCCCGGAGCATCGCGCGCTCCTCGATGGGGATGATGAGCCAGTTGAGAACCGAGAAGCAAGCCAGCGGGCAGATGAGCGCAGCCCAGGACCCGCCCAGCAGCGCGCAGCCCAGGACAGCGAGAACATAGGCCAGGTACAGCGGGTTGCGCGACCAACCAAACGGTCCCGAGGTGAGCATGCGCGTCGGGGCATCGATGGGATTGGTCGAGGTGGCGGCTGTGCGCAGCGCACGCAGCGTCACGCCACCGACGAAGACCGCCACTGCGATCGAAATCCCCCCGACCGCGCGCAGTGACGGCGGAAGAAGGACCGTACTCGGGGCGATCCGCGCCAAGGCGATTGCCGCGCAGCTCAGCGTCACGACGCACAGGTCGGGAACGTGGTTGTAGACGGGAGCCGGCTGCATTGCACCGAGTATAGCGGCCCACCCCCGCCTCCCCCGGGCGAGGCCAGCAAGCCCGCGGTCGCGAGGCGACGGCGCCCCGTCCGAAGGAGCAACCCGGCCGCGACCCCACTGTGCGCGAGATGGGACTCGAACCCACACGTCATAGACACTGGAACCTAAATCCAGCGCGTCTGCCAATTCCGCCACTCGCGCGCGCAGCCCAGTCTAGCCGATGGACGTCGGCACGTCCGAACGCGGCACCGACGAGGCCGGCATGCCATGCTCCCTCAGCGCGCGGTCGCGCGGATGGTTCCCTCGCCGAGGACCCGGCTCGCCCGGTAGACCACCATCGACTGGCCGCGGGCGACGCCGCGTGCGCTGTCCTCGAGCTCGACGCTGATCGTGTCGCCGTCGCGGCGCAGTAACGCGACGGGGATGGGTGCTCCGTGGGCGCGCAGCTGCACGAAGAGATCGGTCGCGTCCGAGGCATCGTCGTCGGAGGCAAGCCACACGGCGTCGGTCGCCTCGATGCGCGAGACGGACAGCAGCTCGGCCGCGCCCACGACGACCCGGTTCGTCTGCGGGTCGGTCTCCAGGACGTAGCGTGGGCGACCGTCGGGCGCGGGAGCACCGATTCCCAGGCCCTTGCGCTGGCCGACCGTGTAGTTCCAGTAGCCGTCATGGCGGCCGAGGATCTCGCCCTCGGGGGTGACGATATCGCCCTCGGCGACGCCCAGGTGGGCGCGCAGGAAGCCCTGAGTATCGCCGTCGGGTATGAAGCAAATGTCGTAGGAGTCGGGCTTATCGGACACGCCCAGACCCAAGCGCTGCGCCTCCGAGCGCACCCACGCCTTGGAGGGCGCGTTGCCCAGCGGCAGGACGACGCGGGCCAGCTCCTCGGGTCCGATCACCGCCAGCACGTAGGACTGATCCTTGAGCGCGTCGGCTCCTCGGTGCAGCTCGGGTCCCGACGCTCCATCGACGAGGGCCGCGTAGTGGCCGGTACACACAGCGTCGAAGCCGAGCGCGCGGGCCCGGTCGGCCAGCTCGCGGAACTTCACGAACTCGTTGCAGCGCACGCACGGGTTGGGGGTGCGCCCCGCGCGGTACTGGGCGACGAAGTCGGTGACGACGGTCCGTTCGAACTCGGAGGCCAGGTCCCACACGTAGAAGGGGATGCCGATGATCTCCGCGGCTCGCGCCGCGTCCCCCGCGTCCTCGACCGAGCAGCAGCCGCGCGAGCCGATACGACACTCCTGGGGCTGTGAGGACAGCGCCATGTGGACGCCGACGACATCGTGCCCCTCCTCGACGGCCTTGGCCGCGGCGACGGCGGAATCCACCCCTCCGGACAGAGCTGCGAGGACTCGCATTACCCCTCCTCGTTGCGTTCGCCACGCGCGCTGGAAGCCCCGTCCAGGGCGACGCCCGCTCGCACGGCACCGGGCAGGGCCACCAGGAAGGCATTGATGTCGGCGCGGGTCGTCTCGCGCCCCAGCGACACGCGCAATACCCCCAGGGCCTCCTCCTCGCTGCGTCCCATCGCCATGACGATTTGCGAGGGGCGCGTCACCCCCGCGTGACACGCCGACCCGGCTGACACGGCGATACCCGCCATGTCGAAGGACAGCAGGACGGCCTCCGGGTGCGCCGTCGGAAGGGACAGGTGGATGATCGTCGGGCACGAGGCCGACTCCCCCGCCGTCGCGGACACGCCCTCGGGCAGTCGGGACAGCAGCCGCGCCCTCAGCTCCTGGGCGCGCCGGGCGAACGCTGCGCGCTCGGCGGTGGCCTCGGCGAGGGCCGCGGCGAGCGCGCAGGCGCCCGCGACGTCGGGTGTGCCCGAGCGAATCGAGCGCTCGTGTCCTCCCCCGGGGCGGTCGGTGGCGACCGGTATGCCGCGCCGGGCGATAAGCGCTCCGACGCCGACGGGGGCTCCGACCTTGTGCCCGCCAACGCTCATCAGGTCCACGCCGAGCCCAGTCAAGGACACGTCCATGGTCGCCAGCGCCTGCGCGGCGTCGCAATGGACGAGGCCCCCGGCCTCGCGCACGAGGGCCGCGAAGTCGCAGACCGGCTGGATCGTGCCGATCTCCGAGGAGACGAGGGTCATGGAGCCGAGCGCGATGCGCCCCTCCCACGAGGAGGGGGCACCCCCGGTGGCGCCGGGCAGGACGCTCACCCCGCCCGGGTCGACGCCGAGAACCTCCCAGGAGAAGCCTTCGCGGAGGGCAACCTCGCGCTGGTGGGCGACAGCGTCGTGTTCGACACCGGAGACGACGATGAGGTCCCGCTCTTCCTCGCGCGCCTTCGCGCCGCGCGCGGGGGCCATGACGCCCAGCGCGTCGGACTCCGTCGCGCCCGACGTGAAGATCACCTCGTGGATGTCGGCGCCGAGGGCCATCGCGACCTGTTCGCGCGCGTCGTCGAGCATGCGACGGGCCCGCCGCCCTCCGAAGTGGAGGGCGGCGGGGTTGCCGGGGCTGGAGGCCAGGTCACGCTGCGCGCGGATCCACGCCTCGCGGGCGCAGGGCCGCAGCGGCGTCGTGGCCGCGTGGTCGAGATAGACGCTCACGCCTGGGCGCGCGCCTCCTCGATCATGGCGAGGGCCGCGGGAACCACCTCGGCGACGTCGCCGACAACGCCAAAGTCAGCGATCTCGAAGATCGGAGCATCGGGGTCGTCGCACACGGCGACGATGTGGGCGGCCGACTGCATGCCCACCGTGTGGTGGATCGCGCCGGAGACGCCCAGTCCGATGTACAGGTTCGGGGTGACGGTGACGCCGGTCTGGCCGATCTGTTCGCCGCGAGGGGCCCACCCCTCGTCGCAGGCGACGCGGGTGGCGCCCACGGCGCCGCCCAGGGCGTCGGCGAGGGCACGGACCAACGCGAAGTCGCCGTCCACTCCGCGCCCGCCACACACGACGGTGGAGGCGTCGGTCAGGCTGACGCCTTCCTCCTCGTCGTGCACGCTCGAGACGACCTCGACGGCGGCCGCCTCGGGGCTGAGCTCGACCGCGAGGGCCTCGGGGGTCAGGGACGCGGGGGAGGAAACCGGGGCCTCGTCGATGATGCCCGAGGCGATACCCACGATGGGGGTCTGCCCCTCGACGACGATGCCCATCGACCAGGAGCCGCCCAGGGCGGTCTTGCCGACCTGCAGGACGCCGCCGTCGAAGGCGACGGAGGAGGCGCCGGAGATGACGCCGGCCTCGGTCAGGGCGGCGACGCGACCCGCGATCTCGCGGCCACGGTAGTCCGAGCACAGCAGCACCAGGCCGAACGCGTCGGTGCCCAGCGCGGCGATGACCGCGTCGGCCGCAGCGATCGAGGCGTGGGAGGCTCTCCCCAGATCCGCGTGCAGGACGCGAGTCGCGCCGAGCTCGGCTAGGGACTGCGTATCGGGGACGCCGGCCACGCACAGCGCGACCACGTCGCCGCGGGTCAGCGACGCCGCGAGCGTCACCGCCTGGCGAGCCAGGGAGGTCAGGTGCGCCCCGGCCTGGTCTGCCAGGACGAGGATCGGGGAACTCATCTGCTGTGTCATGTCACTTCACCACCGAAAGAATGTAGTCGGCCAGCGCGCGAGCGCCGTCGCCGGAGTCCGCGATGATCGTGCCCGAACCATCGCGCACGTTCTCCTCGCTGAAGGTCACGGAGGTCAGGGCTCGGCGCAGCACCAGGTCTTCGCCGCCGGGGACCTCGACGAGGTCGTCGATACCCCACTGGTCCAGGGGCTTCTTGCGCGCGGCCTTCATCGCGGCAAAAGCCGGGTAGCGCGGCTCGTTGATCTGGTCGGTCACGGAGACAACGGCGGGAAGGGCGGCGCGGAGCGTCTCGGTGAAGCCGTCGGCGTTGCGCTCGATGGTGACGACGCCCCCCTCGACGCTGAGTGTTCGAGCCAGGCCGAGCAGCGGCAGGCGGGACTTGGCGGCCAGGGCGCCCGGGAGCATCGACGTCATCGCGTCCAGGGAGGCCATGCCGGTGACGACGAGGTCGACGGGGCCGCACTCGTCGGCGATCTTCGCGATGGCGACGGAGAGCACGGAGGCCGTCGTGATGACGTCGGAGCCCTCGAGAAACTCGTCGGAGACCAGGTAGGCGCGGTCGGCGCCCATCTGCAGGGCACGCATGAGCGCGTCCTCGGCGTCCTCCGGCCCCATGGTGACAGCAACTACCTCAGCCTCGCGGCCCGCATCCTCCTCGGATTCCTTGAGCGAAACCGCTGCCTCGATGGCGTTCTCGTCCAGTTCGTTGAGCACATCGTCCTCACCGCGCACCAGGCGGCCGCCCTCGAAACGGCGTTCGGACTGCATGTCCGGGACATGCTTCACACACACGACAATTCTCATGGCCTCTAGCGTGCCACAATCCTGGCCCCGCGCCCACGTGAGGGTGACCTCACCCGCGCACCCCACATTCCCCTCCCCCGGTCCACGGGCAGCGGGCGCACGCAATGTATGCCACGCGTCATAGGACTTTTCTCCCCCGCTATCCGCCCCCCTGTTAGCGGTCCCGTATGATAGGGGGCAGCTATGCCCGCGAGGCAATGACTCGATCAGTTGTTCACCAGGAAGAGGCACTGTGTATGTCCGAGCGATCCGGCTCGTCCCACGCCCCAACACGGCGCGTCACCGAACCCAACCCGCTTCCCAACCGGCTCGGTGTGCACCCGTCGGGTGACGGCCTCGACGTCGCTGTTATCGCACGCGATGCCTCCGGCGTGGACATGTGCATCTTCGACGAGGCAGGGGCTGAGACCCGCTTCGCGCTGATGGGCCCCAAGACGGGCGTGTGGCACGGGCACATCCCGAGCTACGGCGTGGGGACGCGCTACGGCTTCCGTGTGCACGGAACGTGGGACCCGGACGGGGGCAAGTTCTTCAACTCCCGCAAGCTCCTGCTGGATCCCTACGGCCGCGGCGTGGACGGTGTCGTGGACATGAAGCCAGCGGTGTACGCGCACTGCGTGGACGACGAGCTCTACCCCTCGGAATACCCGATGCGCCGCTCGCCCCTGGACTCCGCTCCGTTTACTCCGCGCTCCGTCGTGGTCGAGCCTTCCTTCCCCATCATCTCCAAGCCCCAGACGCCGTGGGAGACAACCGTCATCTACGAGATCCACGTCAAGGGCTTCACCAAGAACATGCCGGGCGTGCCCGAGCGCTTGCGCGGGACGTACGCGGGTCTGGCCCACCCGGCCTCGGTGGCCTACCTCAAGGACCTGGGCGTGACGGCCGTTGAGCTGCTGCCGATCCACGCCAAGTGCGACGAGCCCTTCCTCAGCGAGCGTGGGCTGACGAACTACTGGGGCTATTCGACGCTGTCCTTCTTCGCCCCCGAGCCTTCCTACGCGACCGCCGAGGCCCGGTCCCGGGGCGCCCAGGCCGTCGTCGACGAGTTCCGAGGCATGGTTTCCCTGCTGCACAAGGCCGGCATCGAGGTCATCCTCGACGTCGTCTACAACCACACGTGCGAGGGCGGCGACGCGGGCCCGTCGCTGTCGTGGCGCGGCCTGGACTCCGACATGTATTACCGCCACACCAACTCGCGCCCCGTGCAGACCATCGACGTGACCGGCACCGGCAACACGATGAACATGGACCACCCCAAGACCATTCAGATGGTCCTGGACTCCCTGCGCTACTGGGCGCGCGACATGGGCGTGGACGGATTCCGCTTCGACCTGGCCGCCACCCTCGGGCGCTTCGCGACCGGCTTCAGCCCGATGCACCCGCTCCTCATCGCGATGGCCACCGACGACGTCCTCTCCCACACCAAGCTGATCGCCGAGCCCTGGGACGTGGGCCCCGGAGGCTGGCAGACCGGCAACTTTCCGGTTCCCTTCTCCGAGTGGAACGATCACTATCGCGGCGCCCTGCGTAACTTCTGGATCGCGGACGTGCGCTCCCAGGCCTCGGGACACATCGTCTCCGGCCCTAACGACCTGGCCACCCGGCTGTCCGGCTCCCAGGACGTCTTCGACCACGGGCTGGGCCGCCTGCGCGGACCGCGCGCCTCCATCAACTTCGTCACCGCGCACGACGGCTTCACCCTGGCGGATCTGACCGCCTACGACCGCAAGCACAACGACGCGAACCTGGAGAACAACCGCGACGGTTCGGCCGACAACCGGTCCTGGAACCACGGCGTCGAAGGCCCCCTCGCCTCCAGCACCACCCACCCGGACGCCACGACGCCCTACGCGATCCTTGCCAACATGCCGATCGCGCGCCTGCGCGCGCGCTCTCAGCGCAACATCCTCGCTACCATGTTCGTCTCCTCGGGCACGCCCATGCTCACGGGAGGCGACGAGTTCGGACGCACGCAGTACGGCAACAACAACGCCTACTGTCAGGACGATCCGATCTCCTGGGTCGACTGGGACCTGGCCGAGGGACAGCAGGCCCAGATCGACGCTGTCTCCTGGCTCATCGCGCTACGCAAGGCCCACCCGGTGCTGCGCCCCGACTCCTTCGCGACCGGCCGCCCCTTCGGGGGCGACTCAATCCCGGACCTGTCGTGGTACACGTCCCGGGGGACGCCGATGCCGGACTACGGCTGGACGGACTCGCGCCACCGCACCTTTCAGATGCTGCGCTCAGGCGTGAAGTGGGGCGACCACGACGCCCTGATCATCATCAACGCGAACCTCGACAACGCGAAGGTCACCCTGCCGGTCGGCCACGACCTCGACTGGCTCATCGCCTACTCCACCGTGTGGGAGACCCCCGGGGACGGCGGCGTCGGCGCGTCTCTCGACCCGCGCAACCTCTCCCTTGAGGTCGAGCACGTTACGCCGCGCTCCACGCTCACGATCGAGGCCCTGTCCGTGACGATCCTGCTCTCCGACATCGCCTTCCAACCAGAAAACTGAGCAACCCGTCGTTGCCCACCACCTCACCACTCGTTAGGATCAACGCATGACTCGCAGTGAAGATGCCCTGGAAACCTCCACCTCCGACGCCTCGCTGGCCAGGTCCAAGGCGCGCAGCGCCGAGATCGACCTTGCTATCGATCAGGACCCCTCGCGTTTCCGCATCCTCACGGGCGACCGTCCCACGGGACACCTGCACCTGGGCCACTACTTCGGCACGCTGCGTAACCGCGTGCTGCTGCAGGATCGCGGAGTCGACACGTGGGTCCTGGTCGCCGACTACCAGGTCATCACCGACCGTGACGGCGTGGGCCCGATTCGCGAGCGCGTCCTGGGCCTCATCGCCGACTACCTGGCCGCGGGAATCGACCCGGAGCGTTCGACGATCTTCAACCACTCGGCGGTTCCGGCCCTCAACCAGCTGATGCTGCCCTTCCTGTCTCTCGTGACGGAGTCCGAACTGCACCGCAACCCCACGGTGAAGGCGGAGCTGGAGGCGACCGAGGGGCGCGCGATGACGGGCCTGATGCTGACCTACCCGGTCCACCAGGCGGCCGACATCCTCTTCTGCAAGGCCAACATCGTGCCCGTGGGCCAGGATCAGCTCCCCCACCTGGAGCAGGCCCGTCTTATCGCCCAGCGCTTCGACAAGCGATACGGTCGCGCCACCCCCGAGCGTCCCGTTTTCCCGCGCCCCGAGGCGCTACTGTCCGAGGTTCCGCTCCTGCTTGGTACCGATGGCCAGAAGATGTCCAAGTCTCGCGGCAACACGATCGAGCTTCGGATGAGCGCCGACGAGACCGCGAGGATCCTCAAGAAGGCAAAGACGGACGCGCAGCGCCGCATCACCTTCGACCCGCAGGATCGTCCCGAGGTGTCCAACCTCCTCATGCTGGCCTCCCTGGCCACGGGCGACGCGCCCGAAGCCATCGCGGAGCGCATCGGCGATGCGGGAGCGGGAGCCCTCAAGGCGCTCGTCACCGAGTCGCTCAACGAGATGCTCGCTCCCCTGCGCGAGCGCAGGAACGAGCTCATCGCCAACGAAGACTATCTGCTGAGCATCCTGCGCGCCGGCAACGACCGCGCCTGCGAGCAGGCGGACCAGACCCTGTCCGAGGTCCGCACCGCGATGCAGATGGACTACTGATCCCTCGAACACCTCCCGTGGAGGAACACATGGCATACAACTACTTCCCCGAACGCCCCGACGAGTCGGTCGGCTCCTGGATGATCACGCTCCTGCTCGCCAACATCCCGGTCATCGGATTCATCTACCTGCTGGTTCTCGCGCTGGGTTCCGGCGCTTCCCCGTCGAAGCGTAACTTCGCACGCGCACTGTTCCTCTGGCAGATCATCGCCGTCATCGCGGTGATCGTCCTGTACGTCATCTTCGGTGTCGCCATCTGGGCGTCCCTACAGGGCATGAACTGACACCGCTTGGCGTTGTCGCGGGGCGGCATCCGTTCGTCGGATGTCGCCCCGCCTGTAAAGCCGCTTCCCCACCGCAAAGATTAGGATATCGGTCACATTCCGTGGTGTGATCTTCGCCTATGCCCAGGTCGGTCCATACGTTAGGGTTGGACATGTGAGCAAGAAACTGTTGCCCCGTATCCCGATCATTGAAGTGTTTCCCGTCATCGAGGACGGAACGCTTCCCGCCAAGGCGACCGAAGGCGAGCCTTTCCCCATTCGTGCAACCGTGTTCCGCGAGGGACACGACGCATTCGCCGCCGAGGCCGTCCTCCTGCGCCCGGACGGAGGTGAATACTCCCGTACCCTCATGGTCGACATCGCCCCGGGCCTCGACCGCTACGAGGCCTGGGTGGTCGCCGACGCGCCCGGCGCCTGGTCCTTCCGCGTGGATTCGTGGTCTGACCCCTACGCGACGTGGCGTCACGACGCGGCGGTCAAGGTCGGCGCCGGAATCGACGTCGAGCTGATGCTCGAGGAGGGTGCCCGCCTCATGGAGCGCGCGGCGCTGGGCGTGGCCCAAGCCAACCCGACACAGAAGCCCCCCTCGGACGCTGACATCGATGCCCTGCACGATGCTGCTCGCCGGATGCGCGACACCACGCATTCCGCCCAGCAGCGCCTGTCCGCCGGCATCTCCTCGCGCATCCGCCTGGTCTTCCGCAACCACCCGCTGCGCGACCTCCTCGATTCCTCCCGTGCATACCCGCTGGACGTTGCCCGCACCAAGGCCCTGGCGGGCGCGTGGTACGAGATCTTCCCACGCTCGGCTGGCGCCTTCCAGCGCCCCGACGGCACGTGGGTTTCGGGCACGCTCGACCGCGCCGCCGAGGACCTGCCGCGCATCGCCTCAATGGGCTTCGACGTCCTCTACCTGACCCCCATCCACCCGATCGGCACGACGTTCCGCAAGGGCAAGAACAACGCGTTGATCGCCGCTCCCGGCGACCCGGGCTCGCCCTACGGAATCGGATCTCCCGAGGGCGGTCACGACGCCATCCACCCGGACCTGGGAGACTTCGACGACTTCGACCGCTTCGTTGAGCGCGCCCAAGGCCTCGGCATGGAGGTCGCCCTCGACCTTGCCCTCCAGTGTTCTCCCGACCACCCGTGGGTCACCGAGCATCCCGAGTGGTTCACGACCCGCGCCGACGGCACGATCGCCTACGCCGAGAATCCCCCGAAGAAGTACCACGACATCTACCCCCTGAACTTCGACAACGACCCCGAGGGCATCTACCACGCCGTCCGCGACGTCATCGAGCTGTGGATCAACCACGGCGTGACGATCTTCCGCGTCGACAACCCGCACACGAAGCCCATCCCCTTCTGGGAGCGTCTGCTCGCCGACGTTAAGGCGCAGTACCCCGGCACGCTCTTCCTGGCCGAGGCCTTCACCCGACCCGCCATGATGCGTACGCTGGGCGCGGTCGGCTTCGACCAGTCCTACACTTACTTCACGTGGAGGACGTACAAGCGCGAGATCGAGGAGTACCTCGTCCAGGTCTCCGAGGAGACGGCACACCTGATGCGTCCCGCCTTCTGGCCGACCACGCACGACATTCTTACCCCGCAGATGTGGGACGGCGGCACCGCGATCTTCGCGATCCGCGCGATGCTCGCCGCGCTCGGCGCGCCCACCTGGGGTATCTACTCGGGCTACGAGTTCGTTGAGAACGAGCCGCGCGGCACCTTCCAGGAGCCCAACAACAACGAGAAGTACGAGTACCGCCCGCGCCGCTGGGAGGACGCCGACGACATCGGCATCTCCCGCCTGTTCACGCTGCTCAACGCCGCGCGCGCCAAGCACCCGGCCCTGCGCCAACTCCACCGGATTCGCATCCACCCCACGTCCTCGGATCGCCTCATCGCGTTCTCGCGCCAGGTGCCCGGGAAATTCACGGAAGACGGCAACCCGGACACCGTCATCTGCGTGATCTCCCTGGACCCACACGAGGGCGTCGACGCCTCGGTCGAGTTGGACCTGGCTGAGATGGGCCTGGCCACGCCCGGAGGCAGCATCACGGTCGTCGACGAGCTCGACGGGCACTCCTACGTGTGGGGATCGTCCAACTGGGTGTCGCTCTCGCCCGTGACGCGCATCGGCCACGTCTTCAAGGTCGAACCCGCCCATTCCTCGCCCTGGTCGCAGGCCTGACGGCAGGACTCCCGATCGGCGCGTCCTAGCGGTCGCACCGAGCGCGATCCCCTCGAAAATAACCACTACAATGAGAACCGGCTCCCAGTGGCGCCGGTCAAACGATAGACTACGAACACCACAGTGAACTAAGAGGTTCACACCATCTGGAGTAAGGACAATCCATGAGCTTCGAACTAACGCCGATCCCGGTCAATGACGACATTCTCGACGCCGTTGCCTCAGGCTCCTACTACTCACCGCACGCCGTGCTCGGCGCTCATCTGAGCGATTCGGGCGTCACCGTTCGCGTCATGGCGCGCCTGGCCGACGCGGTGGACATCATTACCCCGACCGGTGCGTACGCGGCAACCCACGAACGCGGCGGCGTCTGGGTTGCGGCCCTGCCCGGCAAGGAGATTCCCCCCTATCGTGTCTCCGTCACTTACGGCGAAGACACGCTCGTGCGTGACGACCCCTACCGTTACCTGCCCACACTCGGCGAGATGGACACCTACCTCATCTCCGAGGGACGCCACGAGAACCTGTGGAAGGTCCTCGGTTCCCATGTGTTGACGTATTCGGACGAGATGGGTGAGACGACCGGCACCGCTTTCGCCGTGTGGGCGCCGAACGCGCGGGCCGTGCGAGTCGTCGGCGAGTTCAACTACTGGGATGGCGTGGCCACGTCCATGCGATCGCTCGGCTCCTCCGGCGTCTGGGAGATCTTCGTCCCCGAGGTGGGTGTTGGCGCCCGCTACAAGTTCGAGATCCAGGGCCCCGGCGGCAACTGGTTCCAGAAGGCCGACCCGTTGGCCCGCGCCACGGAGATTCCCCCCGCCACAGCCTCGGTCGTCACCGATTACTTCCACGAGTGGACCGACCAGGAGTGGATGAAGACGCGCAAGGACCGCAACGTCCACACCGGCCCGATGTCGATCTACGAGGTTCACACGGGCTCGTGGCGTCAGGGCTTGGGCTACCGCGAGCTGGCCGACGAGCTGGTCCCCTACGTCAAGCAGATGGGCTTCACTCACGTGGAGTTCATGCCGCTGGCCGAGCACCCCTTCGGCGGATCCTGGGGTTACCAGGTGACCTCCTACTACGCCCCTTCCTCGCGCTACGGTACGCCGGACGACTTCCGCTACCTGGTGGACGCGTTCCACCGCGAGGGCATCGGCGTCATCCTGGACTGGGTCCCCGCCCACTTCCCGAAGGACGACTTTGCGCTGGCCCGCTTCGACGGCACTCCGCTGTACGAGGACCCGGACCCGCTGCGCGGCGAGCATCCCGACTGGGGAACCTACGTCTTCAACTTCGGTCGGCGCGAGGTGCGTAACTTCCTGGTCGCCAACGCCCTGTACTGGCTGGAGGACTTCCACGTCGACGGCCTACGCGTTGACGCCGTGGCGTCCATGCTCTACCTGGATTACTCGCGCAAGGACGGCCAGTGGCGTCCGAACCAGTACGGCGGTCGCGAGAACCTGGAGGCCATCGACTTCATCCAGGAGGCGAACGCGACCGCGTACCGCCGACACCCCGGCATCGTCATGATCGCCGAGGAGTCCACGGCATGGCCGGGCGTGACCGCGCCTACCTCCGGTGGCGGCCTGGGCTACGGCATGAAGTGGAACATGGGTTGGATGAACGACACCCTGCGCTACCTCAGCGAGGATCCGGTCAACCGCCGCTGGCACCACGGCGAGCTCACCTTCTCGCTCGTGTACGCCTTCTCCGAGAACTACGTGCTTCCGCTCTCCCACGACGAGGTCGTGCACGGCAAGGGCTCGATTATCTCGAAGATGCCCGGCGACAAGTGGCAGCGCCTTGCCGGCCTGCGTTCGCTCTACGCCTACCAGTGGAGCCACCCGGGCAAGCAGCTGATCTTCATGGGTCAGGAGATCGGCCAGGAGCAGGAGTGGAACGAATCCTACTCTCTCGACTGGTGGCTGTTGGACCAGGAGGGTCACGCGGGCGTCGCGGCGCTCGTCGAGCGCCTCAACAAGATCTACACGTCCTCCCCCGCCATGTGGGATGACGACTACACGGGCTTCGAGTGGATCGACGCCTCCGACGGCGATCACAACCTGATCTCCTACCTGCGCAAGGGCGCGGACGCCGACGGTAACCGAGAGGTCGTCGTGTGCGTCTCCAACTTCGCAGGCAACCCGCACGAGGGCTACCGCGTTGGCCTGCCCTTCGGCGGCGAGTGGGTCGAGATCCTGAACACGGACGCCGAGGAGTTCGGCGGCTCCGGCGTCGTCAACGTTGGTTCGATCATTGCCGAGGACACCCCGTGGAACGGTCGCCCGGTCTCCGCGCAGCTGCGCGTGCCCCCGCTGGGTGCAGTGTGGCTGGTCCCCGCGTCGCAGGCGCGCTGATCTGACGCTCGTCTTTAGACGGCGCGAGGCCGGGGCAGGGAATCCTGCTCCGGCCTCGCGCCGTTGCGCATCCATCGAGCGCGGTCGTCTGTAAGCCGCGCAACGGGGTTCACATGAGGAGCATCGCTAGGCGCGTGCGTGCCTTGGAAACCTCCGGGGTGGCGCCTGCGACGCGGAAGAGGTCGAGGAGACGCAGGCGCAGGGCCTCGCGCTCTTCGTCCTGCGTGGCTGCGGCCAACAGGTCGAGCAGGACATCGAAGGCTGCGGCGGCATCGCCGGCCGCGAAGAGCTCGTCGGCGCGCGCTGCCGGGTCGGATTCGTCGGCCTTCGCGCTGCGCGCCGCGAGACGCACCCTCGCGAGGTGAGACTTCGCGTCCTCGTCGCGCGGGTTAAGGTCCACGACCTTCTCCCACCCGACGATCGCGTCCTCAAGCCGTCCCTCTGCTTCCGCGGCGAGCGGGGCCAGGTGCGCGGGAGGTGTCGGCGCGGCGGTGTCCTCGGCGGCCACGGCGATGCGCGCCGTCACGCCCATCTGACCGGCCGCCTCAATGACCTGCGAGATGACGGGGAGCACCTGTTCCTTCGCCGCCGAGCCCTGGAAGAGCGGAATGGGCCTGCCCCCCACGAGCGCGACGACCGAGGGAACCGACTGGATCTGGAAGGCCTGGGCGATCTGGGGGGCCCTATCGATATCCACCTTGACGAGCTGGAAGGCACCCGTGTTCTCGCGCGTGACCTCCTCAAGCATGGCCAGCGCGGGCTTGGATTCGAGCGAGCGCGGCGACCACATGACCAGGATGACGGGGACGGCCTGCGAGGTGGACATGACGTCCTGGAAGCTCGCTTCGTCCGCGTCGGTGATCAACGGGATGTGCAGCCCCTCCCCCGTCGGCGAGGCCGCCTCCTGGGCGGTGGGGGCGCTCGCGCGCGCCGACAGGTCGATGGCGCCGTGCGAATCGGCGGGGTTCACGGTCGCCTCGGGGGCGCCGCTTCGGGGGTCAGGCGTATTCATGGTGGTCCTTCCGGGAACGCATTGCTGTCCTCATCGATGATATGCGTCGCCCCCGCGCAGCCGGACGCGGGGACGACGTGTGCGCTACGGGTGAAACTCAGCCCGGGCTCGTGGAAGGATCAAGCGCGACCTTGACGATGGCGCGGTCACCGCCGACTATCTGCGCGTTACCGCCCGCCTTCTGCGAGGGGATTCGCATGATGATCGTCGCGATGTAGTCGGCGGTCGCGGTTCCTTCCACCTTCGTACCGTTGGGGCTCAGGGACGCGGTATTGCCCGCCAGGTTCATGGTCGAGCCTGCGACCGTGCGCTGGTAGGTGTATGTGTACTTGAAGTTGGCGGAGACCAGCGCGGAACCATCCTGCAGTACAAGGCCCGAGATCGGGTAGTCCGTCGCGGTGACAGCCATGGTCACGGAGCCGGCCGAGCTCACCGAGGAGTTCAGGTCGGCCACGTGCTGCAGGACCTGCTTCGTAAACTCATCCGCAACGAACTGCGTGGTGTCCTGCGTGCCCGAGTTCAGCATCGTGATGTACTGGGCAAGCGCGGCATCGGGGCTGACCGTGAAGCCATCGGAGTCGCCGGTCACGTAGGCCGAGCCGGTTCCCACGGGAGGAAGGGTCAGCTGGGTTCCCCCGAGGAGGCGCGCGTAGTTAGTGAGCTTGTAGTCGGAGCGAGCCGAGTCCTGCACGTAGACCTGGAGCACCGGGAGCGCCGTCGAGGACGAGTCCGAGATATTGAAGATCGCGCGCGGCCAGGAATCCGAGTTAGTGATCGCCAGCGAGGTCGGCTCAAAGTCGAGCACCGGCGGTGCCTGGCCGGTCGCCGTGGCATACGTGTACTGCGCGGCACGGGTCTCCAGGGCGCCGTTCGTCACCTTGCCGCTCAGGTCGGAGGCGTTTTGTGAGGCGTCGGCCGTGGTCATTGCGCCGCCGACATCCTGGAGGACGGATGAGATGCGATCGAGGTCGAGGTTCGCGGTGCTCTGCGCATCCGAACCCGACTGCGCGACGATCTCGCTCGAGCAGGCGCTCACACCGAGCGCGGAAGTCATGAGCAGCGCGGCCGCCGCTGCTGCGAGTGTCCGTCGTTTCATTGCTTTCCTCCCTGACGGTCGTTGAGCCAGCCGGACATGATCGAGGTCCAGCCTCCGGTCGCCGACGCGTCGTCGTCGGGAGCGGAGGTAGGCGCCTGAGCGGGCGTCACCTCATCGGTCGTGCGCGCGCGGGTGATGGGGATCAGGCCGGTGTTGAATTCCTGACCGTCGATGACAACAATCTCCTCGCCCTTGTTGCGCGCCTCGCGCAGGGCGCGCCGCGATGGGAGGGTACGACCACCACGGATGCCCGACAGGTCGATGATGCCCGTGTCCGTCGTGGCGCGCTCGGGCGGATCCTGATCGAAGGGCCCGTTATCGAGGCCGTGGCGCCCCCGACGCTCAAAGGTGTCGGTGAGCGGATCGGGAACGGATTCGGCCTGCGCGTCCGCGTCGCTCGGAACGGGCGCGGCGACGCCGACGATGGACTCGCGGATGACTGCGCTCGACGCGACGGGCTCCTCAACTGCTTCGCGCGTCTGGGCCTGCGCGGCCGGTGGTTCGTAGTCGGCCACTTCCTCGTCGGAGCTGGAGGTAAAGGCCGCGGCTCCCCACGCGGGAACGGTGTCCACCGTCTCCGCGCTCGGCTCGGCCGGCTCTTCGGCCACGTCCTCGTCGACGGCGGGGGCGGGGGCGGGGGCTCCGTCGCGGGAGGCGGCGATGCGCTCGGCCACCTCGGCGGAGTTAATAGATGATGTTTCGAGCGAGTCGGCCTTGCGGCGGGCCTCAATGCGGGCCGCGCGGATCTTGCGCAGACGCAGCAGCTGCCAGCGCGTCAGGAAGAGGGCCAGGGCGACGAGCGCGAAGACGCAGGCGGCCAGGAAGGCGACGATCGCGAGCATGTTGGTCTGCTCGACCTTCCACGTCAAGGTGAACGTCAGGTCGCCGGCCCCACCCGCGGACGCGGCGACTGCGGAACGGCCGCTGGGCACGTTCTCCAGGTCGATCGACACGCTGCCAGTACCGCTCTCCTGCTTAAACCACATGGGGGACTTCGCGAGCTCGTCCGCCAGCTGCGCGGACGTAGGGTCCTCGATAGGGCGAGCGCCCGACTGCACGCCCGACTGAGCGTTCCTCGCAGATCCCGACTGCGTGCCAACCTGCGAGGTGGCGTTCGGGTTGACGAGGCCCGTGCCGTTCGCGGCGTGCGACTCCACCTTGAGCTTGTCGCGATCCGCTTCGACTCCGATGACCTCGGTGTAGGCGGCGTTGCCGATCCACCCCTTCGCGTCCTGGGACGTACCGATGACGAGCGTGACGGCGGCGCCCGACTTCGATCTCGCGGTCACCGTGACGTCATCCTTGACGATCGACAACACGTTGTCGCGTGTCATGATCAGGTCCGTCGCCGACTCCACCGACGAGACCTGCTGCGTCGGCGGCCTCAGCACGGTCACGCCGAGCAGCCCGACAAGGACGCATACGAGTGCGACAGCGCCCATCGACGATGCCGCCACGTATCGCTTCAAGAGTTCCACGGTTGCTCCTCAGGTCTAATGCCCAGATTGAGGGCATTCCTCAGCCTCCACTTTACGTGCAAACCCACCGGGCAGGCTCCTTTGCACGCGAGGCAGTGATACATCACATCTCTCATTACAGGGGACGAAGCCGACGCCGCCAACACTCCGAATGCCAGTGGCGGCGCCCCTCCACCCCCTGGGGCAGGCCGTAGGCGGCCTCCTGCGGCCATGCGACGACGTGCGCCGTACCCACGGGGATGGGCCGCAGGCACGCGGGACAGGTGTACTCCTTGGCGGCGCTCGGAAGCCGACGCACCTGATAGTCGCCTCCGTCGGGGCCACGCTCCGTGCGCGGCACGGACGCGAGGCGCTCCATCTGCAGGGGACGCGCCTCACCCCACGGTCGTTTCTTGCTTCGTTTGCCTCTCACGCAACCACAGTGCCACGGCGCCACACGCGGCGCACGTTCAGGTCCTCGCTCACCTCAACGATGTCGGCCCTCTTACCGGCCGCGAGCGAGCCGACGCTATCGTCTCCGAGGATCGTTGCGCCCTGCGCCGACGCCATGTACACCGCGTCCACGAGCGGGATGCCGCCTCGCGTCACGGCGACGCGCACGCAGTCCATCAGGTGGGCCGTCCCTCCCGCGATCGCGTTGCCCTGAGCCAGGCGCGCGACGCCGTCCTTCACGACGACGTCCTGGGGGCCGAGCGTGTACTGCCCGTCAGCCATTCCGGCCGCGGCCATCGCGTCGGTGATGAAGACGACGTGCTCGCGCCCCACCATCTCGTACACGTCGCGGACGAGGGTCGGATCGACGTGAATCGAGTCGCAGATCAGTTCCGCGACCGCTCCGCCGCGAGCGGCGTCCGAGAGGAACTCCGCGATCGGGCCAGTGTCGCGGTGGTGGAGGGGCCGCATTCCGTTGAACAGGTGCGTGATAGTCGCGCGCGGACCGCGCTTCGTCGTCACCTGCGCGAAGCGTTCGCGCGAGTAGGCCAAGGCCTCGCGGGCCTTCGTGGAATTCGAGTCGGTGTGCCCCCAGGAGGGTAGCGCTCCCCCGTCGATGAGGGCCTCGGCCACCGAATCGGGGCCGTAGGCGCCGGGCTTCTCGGGGGCCAGCGTCATCGAGAGCGCATAACCCTGGCAGTCCTCAAGCAGGGTACGCGTCAGGTCGGCGTCGGGGTCGATGATGTAGGTCGGGTCCTGGGCGCCGCAGCGCTCGTGCGAGACGAAGGGCCCCTCGAAGTGGATGCCCGCGATCTCGCCCGCGCTGGCCAGCTCGGCCAGCGTGCGCGCCCGCGCGCGCAGCACCTCGGCCGAGGCGGTGACGCAGGAGGCGACGAGCGTCGTCGTGCCGTGACGGCGATGCTCCCGAACGGCCACGAGGGCTGCCTCAGCGGTCTCGGCGTTCGGGAAGGATTCCCCTCCACCACCGTGGCAGTGAACGTCGACGAGACCGGGGAGGAAGGTCGAATCGCTGGCGTTGGGCAGCTCGCCGTCATAGTCGGAAACAGGGCACACACGGGAAATGGTCGCCCCGTCAATCTCGATAATCCCGTCGTCGACGATGGAATCTTCCAGGACAAGGCGGCCACGCAGCACAGTTTGAGTCATGCCCCTCATTGTGGCACACGTGACAGTTCAGCGCTGCTTCTCCGACAACCAGTTCTCCCAGGAGGCCATCACCCGCCGCGCGTCACGCGCACACTCGTCTCCACCGACGGTGAACAGGAGGTCACCACCCGGGGCGCGCACCGCGATCACTCGCCCGCGGGCAACGACGATGGGGCGGAACATACCGTTAGCGGCCGGACATATGAGGCGCTCCCCGGCCTCGTCGGTCAGGCAGGAACGGTCCCTATAGCCCACATGGAGCTCATCAAAGGAAGGCAACGCGAACACGCCAGCGGCGGCGTCGCGGTTGTCCCGCACCAGATCGTCGATGTCGGCACGTGCCACAAGGGCCGAACGCCTCACCAAGGGATGACCCCAGCCGTCCCCCGCCTCGACCGCTCCCTCCATGGCGCGACGCGCCTCGGTGAGCGTCAGCCCCGCCCACCGAGCAAGGTCCGCAGCATCCACGGGGCCGTGTCCCCACGCGTAGCGGGCGGCCAGGAGCGCGAGCGCCTCCTCGTGCCCGGACTCCCCCTTCGCGACGCCCGGAGCGCCCGGCAGCTGCCGGGCATCAACGATCAGGTGCTCCCCGCCCCGGAGCGGACCAGAGACGAGCACGCCGTCGAGGAAAAGCCTCTTGACCAGATGACGTCGCCGCACCCCGCCGCCAGCTCCCGAGGTGACGGTCGCGATACCAGCCTCGTCCCAGGCGCGGATGACCTCGCTGCGGCTCACACCCGAGGGGTTCTCGCCCAGCAGCTCGAACACCGCCGCCGCGGCGTTCTCGACGAGAGCATCGCTGAGCCCCAACCCCGTCGATTGACGAATCCACGAAGCGTATCGGTGGCGCAGCAACCGACGCAACCAGTGATGATCGCGCGCGCTTGTCACATGCAACGTGTCGCGCATCGGCCAGGATCGGACGAGCTCACCCGAATTGAAGGACTCGGCGACCTGAGCGCGCGTGACCGCGGTGCAGCGCGCGCCGATCGCCCACGGGATCGCACGCACCATCTGGCCTTGGACAGCGAGCAGCAACTCGACGGCGGCCACGGGATCGCTGCCGCGTGTGAGCGGCACCAGCCCCTGGGCGACGATGCGCGCCAGGCTGGTATCGGCCACCGCCACCATCAGAACAGCCGGGAGGATGGGTCGTCGAAACCGCGCATCGCGTCGTAGTCCAGAACGACGCAGCGGATTCCGCGATCCTCCGCGAGCGTGCGCGCCTGCTTCGTGATCTCCTGGGCCGCAAAGATGCCGGTTACGTCCCCCAGGAGCGCGTCGCGCCCCAGCAGGGACAGGTAGCGGGTCAGCTGCTCGACGCCGTCGATGCCGCCGCGTCGCTTGACCTCGATCGCCACGTGCGCGCCGTCCGAGTCGCGCACCATCAGGTCCACCGGGCCGACCGGCGTCGGATACTCCCGACGCACCAGCTCCCATCCCTCGCCCAGGATCTGGGGGACCTGCTCGGCCAGGAGCTCCTGAAGGTGGGCCTCCACGCCGTCCTTGACGAGGCCCGGGTCGACGCCCAGGTCCTCCGAGACGTCCGCGATCACGTCGTGAATACGGATAACCAGCTTGTCATCCGTCTTGGCGGCCTGAACGGTCCACACCTGCTCCGCGTCCTCATCGTCCTCGTCGGCCTGCCCAACGGACACCGTGCAGGGAGCGGTCATCCAGTTCAGGGGCTTGTAGGAGCCCCCCTCGGAGTGGATGAGAACCGAGCCGTCGCCCTTGAGCATGATGACGCGCTTAGCGGGGTCCAGGTGGGCGCTGAGCCGACCGGAATAGTCGACCGTACAGGTAGCAATAACAATACGCACCCAGCGAGCTTACCAATCTCGCTCACGAGCGGCGAGGAGGACCCGACTCCACCCACGACACCAACCCGTTGTACGTCAAGCGTTCCACGGCGACCTCGTAACGATGCTCACCGTAGGCCAGCCGCACCTCGACCATCGACCCGTCCGCGGAGCGGGCGATCGGGGCGGAGACCTCCATGCCTCGGCGCCCGACGGTATAGACGGGCTTGAAGGACAATCCGACGAGGCGATACCACGAGAGCTCATCGACGCCGTACACGCCGATGCCGGCCGTCCATCCCGCGTGGTGATCCGGGCGCGACCAGCAACGGAACGCCCCCAGACGCGAAGCGATCCTGCGGGCGCGCACATTCATGTACGCCCACAGGACCACTCCCACGCACGCGAGAAGAAGCACACACCAGATCACGATCATCATCGGGGTCATGAAGTCCTCCTCGCGTTACGTCGAACTACTGTGCTGCCACTGTAGCGCTATCGGCGACGAGCGTGACGAAATCCGAATCGACTGAGGCGAATCCCCCATTGACTTCGAAGGAGACGACGCCGCCCGGGCACGTCACAGTGATGGTTCCTTCCCCCAGCTGCGCGAGCAGGGGCTGGCGCCCGGGCAGGATACCCAGGCTTCCGTCGACCGATGGGATCTGCACGGAAAGCGCCGCGCCGTGCCACAGGCGCGCCTCGTGCGAGACGACCTCGACCTGCAAGGACTTGCCCGATGCCATCAGGCGTCCTTCGCCAGCTCGTGAGCGTTGCGCTCCAGGTCATCGATGCCGCCGCAGTTGTAGAACGCCTGCTCGGGAACATCGTCGTAGTGGCCCTCGGCGATGCGCTTGAACGCCTCGATGGTCTCCGACAGCGGCACGGTCGAACCGGGCACGCCCGTGAACTTCTCGGCCATGTACATGTTCTGAGAGAGGAACTGCTCGATGCGGCGCGCACGCGCGACCGTCACCTTGTCGTCCTCGCTCAGCTCGTCGACGCCGAGGATGGCGATGATGTCCTGCAGCTCCTTGTTCTTCTGCAGGATCGCCTTGACGTGCGTGGCGACGTCGTAGTGCTCGCGGCCGACGAGGGCCGGGTCAAGGATGCGGGAGGAGGAGGCCAGCGGATCCACGGCGGGGTAAATGCCCTTGGCCGCGATCTCACGGGACAGCTCGGTCGTCGCGTCCAGGTGTGCGAAGGTCGTCGCCGGAGCCGGGTCGGTGTAGTCGTCGGCGGGAACGTAGATCGCCTGCAGCGAGGTAATCGAGTGGCCGCCAGCCGACGTAATGCGCTCCTGAAGCAGACCCATCTCATCGGCCAGGTTGGGCTGGTAACCCACGGCGGAGGGCATGCGGCCCAGCAGCGTGGAGACCTCGGAACCCGCCTGGGTGAAACGGAAGATGTTGTCGATGAACAGGAGGACATCCTGGTGCTGAACATCGCGGAAGTACTCCGCCATGGTCAGGCCCGTCAGGGCGATGCGCAGACGCGTGCCCGGCGGCTCGTCCATCTGGCCGAAGACGAGGGCGGTCTTATCGAAGACGCCCGCCTCTTCCATTTCGCCGATCAGATCGTTGCCTTCACGGGTGCGCTCGCCGACGCCGGCGAACACGGAGACGCCGCCGTGGTCCTGAGCCACGCGCTGAATCATCTCCTGGATGAGGACGGTCTTGCCGACGCCCGCACCGCCGAAGAGGCCGATCTTGCCGCCCTGCACGTAGGGGGTCAGCAGGTCGATGACCTTGATGCCGGTCTCGAACATCTTGGTGCGCGCCTCAAGCTGATCGAAGGCCGGGGGCTGGCGGTGGATCGGCCAACGCTCCTTGACCTCAAGGGTCTCGCCTTCTTCGAGGTTGAGGACGTCGCCGGTCACGTTGAACACGTGGCCCTTAGTGACGTCACCGACGGGGACGGAGATCGGCGCACCGGTATCCGTGACGGGCGCGCCACGAACGAGGCCATCGGTCGGCTTCAGCGCGATCGTACGCACGAGGTTATCGCCCAGGTGCTGGGCAACCTCAAGCGTCATCGTGAAGGACGACTCACCCTCACCCTGACCGGCAAGGTTCACCTCGACGGTCAGCGCGTTGTACAGCGGCGGGATGCGGTCCGGGGGAAACTCGACATCGACGACAGGGCCGACGACGCGGGCGACGCGCCCCTCGGCGATTGCAGGTGTATCAGTCATTCTTGTACTCCGTGTCTCGAAGGGCTTAGCTCGCGCCCAGAGCGTCGGCCCCGCCCACGATTTCGGTAATTTCCTGGGTGATTTCCGCCTGGCGGGCCGAGTTCGCCAGACGCGTGTACTTGGTGATGAGTTCCTGCGCGTTGTCCGTCGCCGTATGCATGGCGCGTTGACGCGATGCGAGCTCGGACGCTGCGGACTGGAGCAGCACGTTGTGGATGCGCGCCTCCACGTAGAGCGGCAGGAGCGTATCGAGCACGGCCTGGGCCGACGGAATGAACTCGTACTCGGGCTGAGCCGAGGCCGGGTCGTCCGCGAAGCCGCGCTCGGTCGTCCGTTCCTCGTCCGATTCGGGGGCGTCCACAACCGTCAGCGGGAGCATCTGGCGCACTTCGGGCACCTGGCTCATGACGGTCTTGAAACGCGTGTAGACGAGGTGCAGCGCACCGACGCTCGTGTCAGGATCGGGGTCCATGAAGCGCTCGAGCAACACCTGCGCCATCTCGCGTGCAGTGTCGGGAGAGGGCGAATCAGACTCACCTTCCCACTCCCGCTCAATGGTGACACCGCGGAAGCGGAAATACGCCGACGCCCTGCGTCCAAAGGTATAGAGAACGGGCTCGTAGCCATCCTCACGCAGGTCCGCGATCAGCTTCTCCGACTCGCGCAGGATGGTCGCCGAGTAGGCTCCGGCCATACCGCGATCCGATGCCACAACCAGGACGGCGACACGACTCGTGTCCTCACGTTCCTCGGTCAGCGGGTGGTCGAGATCCGTGTGGACCGCAACCGCCGCGACCGCCTGGGTCAGGGCCTTCTCGTAGGGCCCCGCCTCAGTGGCAGCGCGCCGCGCCGCGCCGATGCGAGACGCAGCAATCATCTCCATGGCGCGGAAGACCTTCGCGAGCGTCGTCGTCGAGGCGATACGCTGCTTGTAGATCCTCTGCTGTCCGCCCATCGCTTAGGCCTTCTCGTTCGTGCGACCGCGCGAGATCTCCTCGCGGGTGCGCTCAGCCACGACCTCGCCATCCTCCAGGTCTGCGGCGCCACGCCCGGCGCTGATCCACTGGTGATGGAACTCCTCGACGGCGTTCTTGAGCGCCTCCTCCGTCTCGGAGGTCAGGTCGCCGGTCGCCGCGATCGTGTCGAGCACAGTCGAGTTCGCATGCAGGTGGTCGAGGAGGCCGCGCTCGAAGCGCAGGACGTCCTCGACCTCGATGTCATCGAGGTAGCCCTTGGTGCCCATCCAAATCGACGCAACCTGATCCTCCATCGCGTACGGGGTGGACTGAGGCTGCTTGAGCAGCTCCATCAGGCGTTCACCGCGCGTCAGCTGACGGCGCGTCGCCGCATCCAGGTCGGAGGCGAACATCGCGAAGGCGGCCATGGAACGGTACTGCGCGAGCGTCAGCTTGAGCGTACCGGCGACCTTCTTCATCGCCTTGGGCTGGGCGGCACCACCGACACGGGACACGGAGATACCCACGTCGACGGCAGGACGCTGGTTCGAGTTGAACAGGTCGGACTGCAGGAAGATCTGACCGTCGGTGATCGAAATGACGTTCGTCGGAATGTAGGCCGACACGTCGTTCGCCTTGGTCTCGATGATCGGCAGGCCGGTCATCGAACCGCCACCCAGGGCGTCGGAGAGCTTTGCACAACGCTCGAGCAGACGCGAGTGCAAGTAGAAGACGTCGCCGGGGTAGGCTTCGCGGCCCGGCGGGCGACGCAGCAGCAGCGACACCGCACGGTAGGCCTCGGCCTGCTTGGACAGATCGTCGAAGACGATGAGGACATGCTTGCCCTGGTACATCCAGTGCTGGCCGATGGCGGAACCCGTGTAGGGAGCCATGTACTTGTAGCCTGCGGGATCCGAGGCCGGTGAGGCGACGATGGTCGTGTACTCCATGGCGCCGGCATCCTCCAGCGTGGAACGCACGGAGGCGATGGTCGAACCCTTCTGACCGATCGCCACGTAGATGCAGCGCACCTGCTTATTCGGGTCGCCGCTCTTCCAGTTGTCGCGCTGGTTGAGGATCGTATCGAGCGCGATCGCCGTCTTACCGGTCTTGCGGTCGCCGATGATCAGCTGACGCTGGCCACGGCCAACCGGGATCATCGAATCGATGGCCTTCAGGCCGGTAGCAAGGGGCTCGTGCACGCTCTTACGTGCCATGACGCCGGGGGCCTGCAGTTCGAGCGCGCGACGCCCATCCAGATCCGTGATATCACCGAGGCCGTCAATCGGGCGGCCGAGGGGGTCAACCGTGCGGCCGAGGTAGCCGTCACCGACGGGGACCGAGAGAACTTCACCCGTGCGGTGCACGACCTGGCCCTCTTCAATACCACCAAAGTCACCGAGGACAACGGCGCCGATCTCGCGCTGGTCGAGGTTCATGGCCAGGCCCAGCGTCCCGTCCTCGAAACGCAGCAGCTCGTTCGCCATGGTGCCGGGCAGGCCCTCGACGTGCGCGATACCATCGGCCGTTTCGATGACGTGCCCCACCTCTTCGGTGGCCACGTCCGCCGGACGGTAGGACTCCATGAAGGAGTCCAGTGCTCCGCGGATTTCCTCCGGGGAGATGCTGAGGTCAGCCATGAGGATTCCTAACTAAGAAAAGAAAATTGTGTGTGTATGAGAGGTACTAGATGGCGATCGCGGTACGCGCAGCGGCGATACGAGTGGCCAGCGAGGCGTCAATCGCCGTCATGCCCGCGCGCAGGCGGAACCCACCAATGACCTCGGGGTCAATCGAGATCGCCAGATCGACGGCAGCGCCGTAGCGCTTCGAGAGGATGGCGCGCAGACGCTCAACCTGGGCGTCGCTCATCGGCGCGGCCGTAGCGACCGTGACGAAGAGTCGGTCCTGCATGGTCGCAGCCCACTGGGCGTAACGACGCAGGTTGTGGAGAAGACGACCGTGGTTCGAGCGACCGACCGCACGGCGCAGCAGGCGCATCGTCCAGACGCTGACCCGCTGGCCGAAGAGCTTGGTGGCGATATCCCCACGCTCATGGGAGTTGCCCTTGGCCGTATCCGACAGACGAACACGCACCTCGCGGTGGTGCGCCAGGAAATAACGAACCTGGAACAGCTCCTCACGGACCTGATCGAGGCCACCGTGGGAACCCGCCGCGTTGAGCACGCCGAGAATGCCGAGCACTTCAAGCGCGTCGGCGACGTCGGCCGGATGGCGCCAGTGGTCCGCGACAACGCCGTTGACGACGGACATCGTCGCCTGCGTGACGTGGGAGCCGAACGCGTCGGACACCAGGCCCTGCTTATCTGCGACCGACCGCGCCGGGTCGGTCACTGCACGCGCGAGACGAGTGTTCTCCTTGAACAGGTCGGCCAGACCGAAAAAATCCTCGGCCACCCGCATTGCGTCGGTACCGGGTACGGCAAGCGCCGCCGCCAGATCCTTCGCAAAGGGGACGGACTCGATCGTGCGCATCTGTGTCATCGCTTCTCCTCAACCAGCGCGGAGTCGGCCTCGAGCTCGTCAAGGAAGCGATCGACCACGCGGGAGGTCAGCGCCGTGTCGGTCAGCTGCTCACCAATGATCTTCTCTGCCAGCTCAGAGGCGAGAAGGCCCACCTCGGAGCGCAGGGAGATCTGCGCGGCCTGCTTTTCAGCGAGGATCTGACGCTCGGAGGCCTCGACGATACGGTTAGCTTCGCTGGTTGCCTCGTGACGGGCGGCGGCCACAATGGCCTTTGCTTCGTCGTTGGCGCGCTCACGGATGGTGTGCGCCTGCGCGTGCGCCTCGCGAATGATCTCCTCGCGCTCGCGCGCAGCGGCGGCCTGATCGGCCTTCGCTTGCTCGG
>ERZ773099.521-NODE-521-length-32870-cov-21.974097_pt1 | contig 32870 bp, 9 predicted proteins | sample MGYA00511120_ERZ773099 | MGnify/ENA primary metagenome ERZ773099 (study PRJEB29015, sample SAMEA2738012) | human oral metagenome | biome: human oral; feature: human-associated habitat; material: dental | place: China | collected 2104 ... | reverse complement strand
ATTTCAAAAAACGATATTCTGTTGTACAAAATTGTTATTTCAAATGGCTTATACTAATTTTCTGTTTTATTTTCCTCTTGCTTTATTTCTTTTTCCTGTTGTTCTTCTGTCTTTGTCTTAACTTCTTTATCAGCAGACTCTGTATTCTTAGTTGCCTTAGCCTTAGGGTTTATTTTTTTGCCATTTATAAGCTTTGCTTTATTTTTATTTGATACCTTTATGATTATAAAGCAAATTACAGCTATTATCAGTGCAATAGGCAGCAGATAAGGTAGGCTTGCAAGTATTATTATAAATAATTCTCCAAAGAAATATCCCGCTCCTGCCATGCTTGAGGCAAAGCTTTTTTGAAGCTTAGCCCAGTAGGAATCCTCTGACAAAGTATCATACTCTTTTACTTCCATTAAACTTAGCGATACCGTAGAATACTGCACCTGATTGTCATACAGCCTAATCCTTGACTCATAGGACTCTTTTTCATACCTGATTTCAGACAACCTGCTTTGCAGTGCTATTATTGCATCCACGCTTTCCGCCTTGGCTAAAAGATTAAGAAGACTCTCTTCTTCTACTTGTAGAGCTTTTTTATGAGCTTCTATATCTGAATACTCCAAACTTACATCTCTTACATTCTCGCTCTTTGAAGTAACCGTACCCAAGTTTTCCAGATCGGCAACCAAAACATCAAGGCTTTCCTCCGGCACTCTTATAGTATAACTTGCACTTCTTGTATCGCTCTGATAGCTATTGCCGTCTTGCGGATTATAAATATTAGAATATTCCACATAGCTGTTATTCTTCTTTATATAGTTATTAAGTTCTGTAGTACTTTTATCATACTCTTTTGTAACTACATTTAAATCAACCGTCTTTATAAGCTTTTGCTTATACTCTCCGCTTCCGGCGGGGTTAACCTCAGTGGCAGCATCACCGCTTTGCGTATCGGCTTCAAATTCAGGTGAATTGTAGTTTACCGCTGCAGTTTCTTCCACTGCGGTTTTAGCTGTTCCGGCACTGCTGTAGCTGCCCCCCGAATCATAACCGACTTCTTTACTTCTTGCATAATTACCTGAACCACAGGCTGCCAAAACAAGTACACTAAAAAGCAGTGCTGTCCATAACGCTTTCATTCTGTTTTTCATAATATTCTCCTTTCTAAATATAAAGCCCTCCCACAAACTCTATGTATAAAAATACTACTATGAGTTTAAATCATAATACCATTTATAGCCTAATCTTACAATTAACTATTAATAAAATATCATTGATTATTGATTAAACAATGTTTATGTATAATATTTATACATTTTATCATTAATATAACTATTCGTAAAATTTATGATGATTTTATGACTGAGTTTTAATAATATTATTACGACTCAAGCAGGCAAATATACACACGAACTAAGGTTTGATTTATCTATCACATAAACAATAGCTATTTATCTACTACAACTACTTAAACAGCTATTTATTGCAGGTTGGCGATTAAAGAAACTCTCCCTATTTCAATCTTTATAGCGCTTAGTACTGTTAATAAAGTGAGTTACAAATTCCACAGACGAGGATGTCCCTAGTGCAGCTCGCCACGGAGTAGGCGAGCACACGAGTTCCGCAGTCTGTAAAGTAAAGTCGAAACTTTATTAACAGTACTGCGAGTATGATTGAAATGGGGAGTGTTTCTGTTTAATTGTTGCCGTACAATAGTTGCTGACTACTGTTTGTGTTGCTGACTACTGTTTCTGTTGCCAACTCCCCGACAAATCAGAATATCGCAACAATTAAACACCAAGATAAATTATTAACAATACCATCTTGATTATCTTAATATAATAAATGTTAAATTTCCATATTAAAGATAAAAAAAACATAAATAAAATTGTTGAATTACACCAAGGAATATGCTACAATCAGACAAAATTAAATATATACTTATCACATATGTATATGAGAGGAGAATATTATGGGTGTGATTAATAGTATTATAGGCTACTTGGTAGGCTTTGCAGACTGGTTCTGGGGAATACCTATACTTATACTTATTGGCGGTGGTGGTGTATACATTACCCTGCGTATAGGTTTCTTGCAGATTACAAAGTTTCCCTACATCTGTTCACAGACTTTCGGCAAAATGCTGAAAAAGCCTGAGAACCCTAATGAAGTATCGCCGTTTTCGGCAGCTATGGCAGCACTTGCATCAAGTATAGGTGCTTCCAACATAGTAGGTGTGCCTGTGGCTATAGCCCTTGGAGGACCGGGAGCTATATTCTGGATGTGGATACTTGCACTGATAGGTTGCGGTACCAAGTTTGCCGAGATAGTACTTGGTGTCGAGTACAGAGAAAAAGACAGCAAGGGTGAGTATGTAGGCGGACCTTTCTACTACATACAAAAAGGATTTGCCAAGAACAAGATGGAAGGACTTGGAAAATTCTTAGGTTTATGGTTTGCATTCTGGTTAATGGTTGAGATAATACCGTCAATAGGTGCACAATCAGCTTCAGCTATAGACAACTTAAGTACACTTAATGTACATCCTTATGTAGGAGCCGGAATTATTTTCGTTATAGTATTAATTGTTGCTATAGGCGGATTTAAGACTCTGGTAAAAGTTACCGACAATCTGGTTCCTATTATGGCTTGTGTATACATACTCGGAGCATTGGTGGTAATATTTGTAAATGCAGCTGCTCTACCCGGTGTAATAGTAAGCATCTTCCAGGGAGCATTTACCGGAACTGCAGCAGTAGGCGGATTTGCAGGAGCGGGAACGGCTAAGGCGCTCAGATGGGGTGCGGCTCGTGGAGTGTACTCAAACGAAGCGGGTATGGGAACTTCACCTATAGCACATGCAACAGCCAATACCGATCATCCTGTAAGGCAGGGACTTTGGGGTGTGTTTGAGGTAACTGTGGACACACTTATAGTATGTACTATTACCGCACTTTGCGTACTTTCAACAGGTATGTGGAAGGAGGCAGGTATCAACTCAAAGAATATAGGTGCGGTACCTTCTATGGCATTCAGATCTATATTCGGAGTTGCAGGAGATGTTGTAGTTACTATTTGTGTATTCCTTTTCGTATTATCAACAATCATAGTTATAGTATTTTACGGGCAAAGACAGGCGGAGTTCTTATTCGGAGAGAAGTTTGCAAATATATGGAAGTTTGTATACGTAGCGGCAGTGCTTGCAGGAGCTGGAATATTCGGAGACTTAAGCGTGCTTTATTCACTTACCGACTTCTTCCTTGCACTTGTAATTATACCTAATATGATAGCGGTAATAATGATGGCTCCCGACGTAGCTGCCAAGGTTAAAGAGTTCTTTAACACTCCGGGTAAATACTATATGGCAGATATGGAAGCTAAGAAGGCAAAGAAAATCTAAAAATAAAACTTAAAAAATTTGATATAACAAACTAATACATAACTGATATAAGCTTTGAGAGGAGAATGTATGAATACAGAAGTATCAAAGAGGGTCGAGGAGATAGCCCTTGACCTTACATCACATATAAGTGTAGTGGATACGGCAGGAGAGGTAGCGGTTGCCGAAAGAATACATGCTATATTTTCAGAAATGGATTATTGGAAAAAGCATCCTGAGAATTTAAAGTATGTACCCTTTAAGAATGATCCCCTTTTAAATAGGAAGAATGTCGTTGCAATATTGAAGGGAGAGAAGGCTCCGAGTAAAAAAGCAGTAATACTGCTTGGGCATTTTGATACGGTAGGTATAGCTGACTACGGAGATTTAAAAGAGTTTGCCGGACAGCCTGAGGTACTTATGGAAAAGTTCAAGTCTTTGGAACTTCCGGCTGAAGTAAAGGCGGATCTTGAGTCGGGAGACTACTTATTCGGAAGAGGGCTTTTTGACATGAAGATAGGAGATGCTATCATCATGGCGATAATGGAAGACATTTCCAAAAACATAAAAGAATTTGAGGGCAATCTTATCTATGTAGCTGTAGGTGATGAAGAGGGTAACTCCGGCGGTATGTTAAGTGCGGTGCCTGAACTTGCAAGACTTAAAAAAGAAGAGGGTTACGACTACCTGGCACTTCTTGATACAGACTATATGACCTCGGAGTATGAGGGTGACGAAAATAAATACGTATATGTGGGAACAGTCGGAAAGCTTATGCCTACCTTTTATATAGTAGGAAAAGAAACCCATGTAGGTGAGTCCTTTAAGGGGCTTGACTCAAACCAACTTGCAGCGGAGCTTACAAGAAAAATCAATCTTAATCCGGAGTTTTGTGAAGTGGCAGACGGCGAGGTTACATTGCCCCCTATAACCTTAAAGCAAAGAGACCTAAAACCTGAGTATTCGGTACAGACTTCAAAGTGTGCATATCTTTTCTTCAACTATGCAACACATACAAGCACTCCGGATCAGGTTCTTGCCAAGATGATGGATGCGGCAAAAGAATGTTTTGATAATGTATTAAGAGACCTTAACGAGAGATACGAAGGCTTTTGTAAATTGGCAAAAAGACCGTATAAGCCGCTTCCTTTTAAGACCAAGGTATTAAGTTATGAAGAACTTTACAAACTTGTAAAGGCGGAGATGGGAGAAGAGCTTGATAAGAGAATAGAAAACCTGACCGATGAACTCCTTGAAGACAGAAGCATAGACCAAAGAGATAAGGCTATGAAGGTAGTGGAGCTTGTGCATAACCTCTGGTCGGATAAGAATCCGGTAATAATAACCTACATCAACCCTCCGTACTATCCGCATATATTTATAGAAGGAAAGAATGAGAAGGAGAAAAATCTGCTTAATGCGGTTGACGAGGCGGTTAATACCACAAAATCCGACTACAAACTGGTATACAAAAAGTTCTTCCCGTACATTTCAGACTTAAGCTACGGCTCAGCTCCTAAAGATCCTGCGGTTATAGCCGCATTTAAGGCAAATATGCCGGGCTTTGGAAAGCTTTACGAGCTTCCGCTTGAAGATATGCAAGAGCTTGATGTACCCGTACTTGATATTGGTGCCTTCGGAAAGGATGCCCACAAGTTCACCGAGAGAATAGAAAAGAAGTATTCATTTACAGTAGCACCTGAACTGGTATACAAGACAGTTATGAATTTACTTAAGTAGATTGATATATCAGTCGGAAATTATGATATAGGTACAAATAAAGCAAGTTTTAGCACGGGTTATTAAACAGGTTGCTTAAACTTGCTTTATTTATACAATTTTTATATTCCGGGAATAGGGTTATAATAATATAGCTTTATAAACTTATAACCCTAAAAACATAGCTCTATAGCATATAACAGTAATAATTCCTTATATTAACATATAATATAATCAAATAATCAATTGTAATAAAGATACAAATAATCTTATATAAAATCAAAATAAAAACACAATATACACAATGAGGATTAAGCAAACCTTAAGTAAGGCTTTAAAATTAAACAAAAATAAAAAATCTTAATAAAGTAGAAGAAAAAAAAAAAGAAATGTAGTACAATAAAAGCAAATCAACATATAGGTATAGATATTGATGGGTTAGAGTGTCAGAAGTTGGGATGGGCGGTAGTATACTATTGCGTATTTATTTGTGGTACTCAACCATAAGATATGTAAAGGTGTTTTGTTTGTTCATCCGGTCTTTGACACTTCGGCTCATTTTTATTTATACGAACTATTTACATTTCGGGTCCTGTCGAATATTGCCCTAAGGGTCCGAGGGTGTTTAGTGTGTTTGATTTGTTATAGTAATTTTACTAAAATAATGAAAAGGAGTGTGTATGGAAAAAAGAAGAGTAATCAAGACAGCACTTGCTTTATCTTTGGCACTTGGACTCGGCTTTGCTTATTCAGGCACGGCACATGCCATTTCCGGTTGGACTAACGAAACCGGTGAATGGCAGTATCTGGATAGGGATGATATGCCGATAAAAAACGGCTGGAAGCAGAGTAAGGGCTATTGGTACTATCTTTCTTCAGAGGGGACCATACTCAAAAGCCGCATTTTCAAATGGGGCGGCGGTACTTTCTATGTAGATGGGGACGGCAAGATGCTGAAAAACTCATGGCTGGAAGTTACCCCTGATATGGATCCTGACGGCAACTATCAACCGGGATGGTATTATTTCGGTTCGGACGGTAAGGCCTATGTAAATCAAGGAGGTGGTTTCAAGAGAAAAGTAGATGGTAAGGATTATGCTTTTGATGAGAACGGCAAGATGCTTACAGGCTTTATAGACAAGACGGGAAATGTTATAGAGACTGAAGATCCCTTCGTGGGAGCGATGTACTATGCAAGTGACGACGGAGCTTTATATAACAATAAGTGGCTTAACTACGGTTATATAAGTGACACCACAGGCGTGGGCGGCTCTAATATACAGAGTACTGTAAGTGGAAGAAGCTACTCTGACTATGGCAGTATGTGGATGTATTTCGACAGTGAGGGCAAAAAATTCGCTACTGACACAGATACCATAAAAGAAAAAACAATAGGCGGAGAGCTGTATGCCTTCGATGAGTACGGAATTATGGTTCCATGGTGGTCAAAGGCAAGTGTAAGCAATGCACAGCCTGCCAACCCGACAATGGAGAATGATGTAAAGTACTTCTCGGGCTATGATGGCGGCAAGATGCTTAAGAACAAGTGGATCTGGATGTATCCTTCTGAGATCATGGATCAAAAAGACTTTATTGATCAGGAAAGCAGTTGGTTCTATGCAGATTCCAAGGGTAACATACTTAAGAATACCATACGTACCATTAATGGTAAGAAGTATGCCTTTGACGGCTTAGGCAGAATGCAGACCGGATTTGTGGTTTTCAACAATACAGATGTGCAATTTGTTGCCAGATATGACATGGATGCATTTACATCGGAGCAATTTGCAAACGGTGACATCTATGGCGGCAATAAAAATGACCTCTACTTGTTCTCACCTAATAAGTTGAATGACGGTTCTATGCAAACCGGAGAACTTCAAATAGAACTTGCTGACGGAGTGCGTACCTTCGGCTTTTCTCCTACTACAGGAAAGGCTTACGGAAGCAAGGATATATTAGGTAAGAAAACCAACAGATATTATATTAACGGCTTGAGACTGGATGCCGACGAAGACTACGGCTACGGAGTTGTGGCTGTAACGGAGGAAGTGGCATATAGTCCAAGAATACTGTTCTACCAAGTAGTAGATACCAGCGGTAGAATAGTAAAGGGTAACAAAAAAGTGGTAAAGGATAAGGAAGGTGCATATTTTATAATAATGGACAATAAGCTTGCGGCTTATGAGTCAAGGTATACACCGAAGTGGCACACAAAGAACGGAGTTACAGGATACTATCAGTATGATAGTGACAGCAAGAAGTATTTAGACTTAATAGTTGCTGCACCTACTAACTCACCTGATCTTAGTGCTATTCCTACAAAAGAAATACTTTACAGACCGTAGAGATAGGAGTGATATGATGAAAAAATTGTTTCAAAAAGGAAAGAGATTCTTAGCTCTGACCCTTGCAGCTGCACTGTCCCTAAGCGGACTTCCCGCTGTGGGAGGTATGGAAGCTAAGGCGAGTACAGAGCTTAAGGCAGAAACCGGACCAACTAATAGTGGTGGTACAATATCAGCATATCAATGGCGTAGCAGTGGCTTTGATGTGGTTGGTATAAAAGATCCGGCTTTAATAGGTAGTGCAAGTCCATATACTAATGATGCTTCAAAAGCTGTGCAGGCGACATATGGTTTTGGCGGCTATACACTTATGGTAAAAGACAGCTCCACTGACGACAGTCAAACCGGTGCTGTTAACTTTAATGGTAGTAACGGTGGTGTCATTACTCACAATGGAATCGAGTTTAAGGTTAAAATTTATCCAAGTAAAGATGAGAAACTTCTTATAGTAGAATATACGGCTTATAATACTACCGCTGCAGCTAAAAATGGTGTAAGATTTGGTTCAAATGCGGATGTTATGATAGGTAGTAACGACCGTCAGTATTCCGACTATGCACCGCTTACCAGATATCAAAACTCTGTAGTTATGGAAAACCTTGAAAGTAGAGAGGTTTTTGAGCTTATTACCAATGACCCGTCCCAAGGTATAGTAAATGGATATAGAGGTACAATTGGTTCTGTAACTGCAACTCCGGGTGGTGACTTCGCTACATGGATGGGTGTTTATTATAACGGAGGTACTAATATATTTAGGCTTGATACTGAAGGAAGTAATCCGAATAAGGTTCAAGGTATCGACTCAGGACTTGCATACTCATGGGTTGTAAATCTTCCTCCTTATCAAAAGGTAGTTAAGAAGGTAGGATTTAAGACCAGAGGCTCTTCAGTATATGTAAACTATACTAATGGTAATGACTCTACCGGAACAGGAGAGGCTACAAACCCTTATAAGACCTTTGCGGGGGCTTATGCAAAACTTAGTTCAGTAACTATGGGATATATATTCGTTCAAGATTATCCCGAACTTGACGGAACAGCAGGTAAGGAAGTACCGGCTATACCGGCAGGAAAAACATTTATTATACAGTCGGCTGACAGAGACTTTTCTGATAATCCTACCAATGGAGCAAAAATTACTTTAAAGAGAGCTGCTTCTTATACACAGCCACTGTTTACTGTAAATGGTGGACTTCGTCTTACAGATATTATAGTGGATGGTAATAAAGCTGCCGCTACAAGTAATGATTCACCTTTAATACAGGTAAATGGCTCAGGTAAGGTATTTATCCAGGGTGATGTTACTCTGCAAAATAACAAAGTAACCTCAGATGACAAAGGAAGTGCTATAAATCTTTCCAGTTCAGCAGAACTTGAGATGAATTATGGTAAGATTACCGGAAATGTATCAAAGACCGGTGGTGCTGTATATCATAATGCAAATAGGGTTGCAGTTAAAAATGCTGTTGAGATTAAGGGTAATGTTAATGATCAAAATAAAGAACTTAACTTAGTACTTGCACAAAATAAAAAAGTGGAAGTGCTAGGACCTTTAGTTGATGATACAGGTGCTACTGCTGATATCAGGGTAACAGTAAAGGGTCAACCGGCAGCTTCAACAGGTTCAACTATTACTTCCGCTGATCAAGAAACCATAGTTGCAGAGCCAAGTGCATCTTATGCCGGTTCGGTGGCTGATGTTCCGGGATTTCTTTCAAACTTTGCTTTTGATGAAGCAACGGCTATGAGTGCTAAAGGCTGGACTTTGACAGGTGGCGGTTTTACTTCACATAAGAAAAAGGTAGTTGCAAGAAGAGCGGGAAGACTTATAACCTTTAATTTAGTTGAGTATCCAGATGAAGGTCCTATTAATTCACAGGTTTGGGATGCAGGTATCCCAGCTACACCGGTTCCAACTCTTGCACCTGCTGCATTTGAAAAAAATGCCTCAGTAGATGCAAGTAATATAGTACCTCCCGCATTACCGACTAATTCTAAGTATCAATATAAAGATACGCTGATAGATATGAATGGCGGTTCAGGACTTACAGTCGGTGCACAGTCAGAGGGCTACAAACTTAAAGGAACTATGCCTGATTCAGAAGTTATAGTTACTTATAGGTATGAGAGAAAGAACTCAACCATTAAATTTGACGCTAATGGCGGCAGTCCGGCTATAGCTGATAAGGTAGGAAAGCAACTTACAGATTTGCAAGACAGGTCAGTACCTATAGTAACAAAGTACGGTTACAAGTTTAAGTACTGGGATCCTACACCTAGTGCAACACCTAGTGGTGATGAAATTAGTATTACAGATCAGTTACCTCAAAAATTCCCGCTAGGTAAAACTACAGGGCCGCTTGCAGACCAAGATGTATTTACTTATAAAGCTATCTGGGAAGTTGATACTGATATCAATTCAATACTTACTGAAACACATAAAAACTCTGCAGGAACTATTGAGTTTAAAGCTCCTCATCAGGAATCACATCCGGTGGAGTTTAATATAACCAAAAATCCTTTAGTTATACCCGGATATAAGTTTGACTCTGTAGCAAGCACTGCTTCACCTGTAGTAACAGGTAACAGTTTCAATGCTGCAACAGGTATATTTACCGGTCAGATGCCAAATCAGGATCTGGATTTAAACTTTAGATATATTCCTGATACTTCAGCAGCCGGCAAGAGTACTTTAACAGTTAAGCATATCAAGAGTAGTGATAACTCAGTGCTCGGTATAACTACACAGCAGTTATCACCGGAAGAACCTATAACGGGTGTAGCACCTCTTACAGGTGCACCTGTGGCGGGACTTAGTGTGCTTGGCGGAACAGTTACACAGGGAACAACTGATGATACAACTAATTATATCTATAAAATAGATCTAATCAATGACAGTAATACAACTAATGGATTTGACAATACTACAAGGGCATTTACAGGAGTTATGCCTAACCAGCCTGTAACTATAGAGTATCGTTACGGTATAACAGGTACAGGACAGACACTTAATGTACATTATATAGATAACGATGCTATAGATCCTAACCTTAAAAAGATAACTGATATTCAGGATAGGCAAGGTAATGATATAACCAACAATCCTAACCAGTTCCCTGTAGCAGCAGGTGATGCTATACAGGATCAGGACGGAATGACAACATATATACCTATATATGGCTATAATTTATCATCAACAAGTAAGGATCCGGCATCTGTAACACCTGACTTTGATCCTATAACACATGAGTTCAACGGTACTATGCCTCCACAAGACATAGATATCAAGTACACATATACAAGAGATGCTTCAAAGTGGGTAAGAGTTACTTTCAAGACTGTAGACGGAGCTACCTTAGGACGCAGTACAGGACTTACAGCAAGACCGGCAGACCTTGTGTCAAGCGGTAGTGACTTCTATGTAGACGTACTTAAGGGCGGAGACGCAAGAAGTTACACTTGGGAAAAGATAAAGGATAAGAATCTTGTACCTGAGGTTACAGTTACTGATAATAACTACTATACACATGACGGTTGGTTTATAGATTCCAATGACAACGGCATCAAGGAAGATAATGAAAACTTATTAACTGATGATGCAACATTCAGCAGTACCGTACCACCAATAGTAGTTCGTCCTAACATAGTTAAGACACCGGGCGCATGGTTTGACATAAAGTTTGAGGTGGGTGACCATATAACTCAAAACTCAGGAGTGAATACTCTTAATACAAGAGCTACAGAGACACTCGCAAGTGCTATAGCAGCAGCAGGCATCACCTATACAATAGAGCAGAACTATCTTGATGATGGTTGGTATATGTTCGGTAATGCTGCAACATTGGCAGATAACGTTCAAAACGGTGCAACATACAAACTTGAAGCAAGACCTGATCCTGCAGTATTCGGACTTGCACCAAGTGCAAAGCAGGCAGAGGGAAGTCTACTTCCTAATGGTAGAGGTAGAGTAACTGTATACGATACCAAACCGGGATACAAGTATGTATTAACCGATAAGGACGGTAATGTAGTTAATGTTAAGCCGGGTAATGCTTTGGAGAATACAGTGGTATTCGACAACTTACAGGCAGGAACACAGTATAAAGTGTATGAAGTCAGTGAATCTGTGACTATTGCACCGGGTGCATCAATAAACAGTGTACCTGCAGGAGATAAGTCAGATCCTACAAAGGTTACAGTACCTGTACTTGATAACAACTACTCTGTGACACCTGATCCTAATAATGACGGAAAGACCAAGATAACTATTAACCCTGCAGATCCGACACTGGAGTATGCTTTAGTAGATGATGCGGGTAACCTTGTTACAACATCACCTGAGGCACCTAACGGATGGCAGGCAACTACAGGAAGTAATCCTGCGACAGTAACTTTCAGTAATCTTCCGCTTGGTAAGAACTTTACAGTAATTACAAGACCTGCAGGATCTAATGCCAGCGTGGCGGATAGGATAGACGGAGGTTCCAAGTTCAACTCAGATCCGGGTTCAGAATTAGAAGTACCTACCTATATCTTAGAAACCAGAAAAGCGGGCATGGCTATACAATCAATAATAAGAGACGGCAACAATATACTTTCATCTCCTACAGATATTTATGAGGAACTTCATGAAGGTGATAGAGTAACTCTCTTAGCACCGGCAACCGATGCTCAAGGAAATCCTTTTGATAAGTGGAAGGTTAATATAAATTCAACTCCGGAAATCACAAGAGACACTGCCGGACAAAGAAGCTTGGATATAACCATAAGAAAGGCTAACCTTGTAATATCAGCTGAATATAGAGTAGCACCGACTGTTCCAAGTCTTGCTAATGTACAAGATGAGGTAAGAGGCGGAAGTTCTAAGCAGATAGCACTTGATCCGGAAGGCATTGAAGCACTTAAGAATAACTTAACTACAGCTGAAGACAGAATTCTTATGGATACAAACCATGTAGATGTAACTTATAAGGTAATCTACAAGAAGTCAGCTGCTGCAGCTACAGCATCCGATGCAATTCAGGCAATCTATACACCGGCTGCTCCTGAAGCTTTCACAGCAGCATGGCAGATAGATGTAAGTGTTGAAAGATATGTAAATGGAAGAAAAGTTGAGCTTCCAAGCGGACATCCTTCAAACTATCCGGGTACACTTACAAGCTATGTACAGCTTGATGACAAGGATATAGATATGCTTGACTACAAGTTGTATGAAATAGATGCTAACGGAATCATAACCGGAGAAGTTACTATGAACAGAAATCCTGCAGAAGGAAACGGAGTTAGCGGACTCTTTACCTTCCCGGCGAGAGTAGGACATTCATATGTGCTTGTATACAATAAGGCATTTAAGTTAAGCTTTGTTAATAACCATGTAGATTTCTATCCTACAGCAAGCCAGAATCCTGCGCACAAACTTCATACCGTTAAGGTAAGAAGAGGTTCGGATTCTAATGATGCATTTACAGATTGGATGAATGAGTCTCCTATACTCAGCCCTTACGAAAGACTTGGTATAACCTATACCAAGAGAGGTAACGGTTGGAGCTATACAGACACTTTAGCAGTAGGTAAGGCAGGATACAGAGCGTATGACCCTACAGCAGCTATACAGAAAAAGACTGTGGTATATGCGGCTTATGATGATGATAGCGAACAAGTTCAGCAGGCAGCAGGAGATTTGGACGGTTTAATAAACAGACTTGTAAATCTCGGAAATGATAACTTCTTAAAGAGAGGCGAGTTCTCAGATATGAAGGCAGGAATTGCTACTCTTAAGAATATAGCTGCAAGACCGGGTATGCTTTCAATACTCAACAGTACAAATCCGGCTGATGCGGCACTTAAGGCTGATTTTGAGAGATATGCAACTATGACGGAGGCGCAGCTTGATGAGATAGCAGCTACATTGCCACCGGCTGTTGCCGATAAGTTGATTAAGAGAAGACCTAACTTAAGAGAGATAGATGCTATCAAGAGATATGAGTCATTTACTGTTACAGATCCTGTAACAAAGCAAAGAGTAAAGAGACTGCCGGCACTTGCTGAAAGATTCTTCCAGCAACAACTTAATCCTAGATATGAAGGATATGCCGGTACAGTAAGCAGTAGAAGCAGCGGCGGAAGCAGCGGCGGCGGCGGCGGAACCGGAAGAGGAACTGCTGATAAGCCGTTCATACCGACAGCACCTAAGACCTACTCTGTAGGCGGCAACGGAAACTGGGAGCAGCATGCAGACGGAAGATGGAGCTTTGTGCTTACAGGCGGTATCAGACTGACAAGCAAGTGGGGCAGGTTAGAGTACTCCACAGGCGATCGTTCAGCTGACGGTTGGTACCACTTTAACTCATACGGACTGATGGATACAGGTTGGTTCCAGGATGAGAAGGGTAATTGGTACTATTGCAACACAGATAAAGACGGTTTCCAAGGTAAGATGAAGACCGGTTGGGTATACAACGATACTGATAAGAATTGGTATTATCTCGATCCTGATACAGGAATGATGAGAACCGGTTGGGTAGAAGTAGCAGGTAAATGGTACTACTTTGCAACCCAGGCTTTGGCTCAAACCTATGCATATGATGCTAAGGCTGAGCAGTGGAACTACCTTGATAACGGAGTGAAACCGATGGGATCAATGTATGTTAACACAACTACTCCTGACGGATATAGAGTCGGAGCAGACGGTGCATTGATAAATTAAAGGAGGAGTGATAATGAGATTATTGCAAAAAAGCAAAAGAATAATCTCTGCCGGACTTTCAGTCATCATGCTTTCAAGCATGATGACCGGACTTACCGGTAAAGAGGTATATGCAGCGGCCCCTGCCAATAGTGTCCAGTTTGACTTGGGAGACGGACCGAAGTTCAGATCGGCAGCTAATGCAGATCTTACTACTAACGGCTACGGTTCAGTTGCTATGAATGGAAAGTTCGCAGGTAATTCATATACAATAACCGGAGCTGCATCAGCAGCGCTTACATCAGATGCGGCTTTTGGAGGTATCCCTACACAAACCGTAGGTTCAGGAGCAAGACCTGTATTACCGGAGTACAAATCAGATGCGTGGCCGGGTTATCAGCTGGTAGGTTGGTTTGATGAGAATGATGAACAGTATGATAAATTGCCATATGCTTTTCAATCGGGAGGAACTTACCTTAAAGCAAAGTGGATAGGTAGTTCAACCAATAAAAATTCTACATTTAGGACGAGACATTTTATTGAAAGAAATGGTAATAGTATAAATCTTACAGATACTATTAATGGAGCTGCTGAAGCTGCTACAAATAACACTACTAATAAGGTTACACCATTTAAGTATAATAATTGGAATGCTACAATCGCAGCAAACACCCAGATATCAGCTACACCGTATACTGATATACCGGGCTATAAGGTTATAAGTTCGTCCATGAGTGATGGTTATAATAAAAAAGCTGATGGTACAACTAACTACGGTACAAAACCTGCAGCTAAACTAGATGCAGGAAGCCATAAGGTAGCAGGTCTTATGCCTAATCATGATCTTTCAGTAGATTATAAGTATGGTGTAGATACTAACAGAAACTTTACAGTAAGGGTTCAATATGTAAATGCTGTTGACGGAACTCAAATTCAACCGGAAACAACTATTACAGCAAATGCAGAAGCGACCGTATCAGGCACATTTCCTGAAAGAATAAACACCTTGTATGTAATTCAGGGCTCAGCTACAAATCTTACTGATATGCTTGAAATCAATGGTGGAGTGACCAACCTTTCCACTGCCGGTACTATGTCTTTACAGTTTATGAACGGATTGGCTGAAGGTACAGATATGAGAACTGCAACTTATATTAATGCCGGAGCACGTACATTTAGTTTCAAGATGCCTAATCAGAACGTTACACTCAAGTTTAAGTATAATGTTGATACTTCAGTAACCAGACCTGTAACAGTACAGTATCTTGATAACCACGGGGTTGCTATACCGAGTCTTACTGCACAAGCAGCCACTTTAAGTGGAGAAAAGCAAGTACCTACACTTTATTCTGTACCTCTGCCTAGGCGTTCAGGATATCTGTATCCTCCTAATGTTAGTGTAGAACCGGCAGGTAGTACAGATTACGCAATACAAAGAACCGTATCAGCAGCTGATCCACTTGATCCGCCTCTTAGAAAGTTTGAGTATAAAGTAACCAGTACACAGCCGACAGGTGGAAGAAAGGTTAAAGTAAACTATATTGAAAACTTAGGTGACAAGGACTTTTGGACAAAGGTAAGCTTTGAGAAGGAAGGAGTATCATCATATACAGTACCTGGAGCAACTTCATGGAAGAAAGATCCTAAAGATGCAGCCAATGTATCGGTACCTAATACCTTGGCAACCATACTCGGTACTCCGGGTAGCCAGGCAACAGCACTTCCTACACCGGGAACAGATTATTTATTTGACTCAGTGTATGTAAAGAGTAATCCAACGATAAAGTATACACAACTTACAGATGTAGTAAACCTAAAGAAGACAGATGATGGCGGTATAGCTGATGCTAACGGAAATGTAACACTTGTAGTTAGTTTCAAAAAAGACCCTGTAAAGTGGGCTAGAGTAGAGTTCAAGGCAGGTCCCGGAGGAAGTCTTCCGGGTACGAGAAACTTCCCATCAAAGAATATCAATGATACTTTAGCAAGTTTTGCACCCACACCTACACCAAGAACAAACTATCAGTTTGACGGATGGTTTGTAGCGGATGACAGTGGTAATCCTATATCAAGAGTTACAACTGAAAATCCTATGATTCCGGGTTCAGGAGCTTTCCCGTCTGCTATGAAGGTATCTAATACTGACGTAGCAAATGACGGAACTGCAAAATTTGTATATGTAGCTTTATTTAAGGGAATCGACCCAAGACCGGGAGTATATGTTGCACCTGTACTCGACGCAGGTATAGGAAATGACAATCTTGGAACTGTAACTGTAAACGGAGCAAGCGACAGAAGAAGATATATACTTACAGACCTTGCAGGCAATATAATTGCAAACATGAGCGGTTCAGCACTTGGAACCGGAAAATTCACCGCTCTTCCTGTAGGAAGAAGATACAATGTATATGAGGTGGAAGATACGGATACGACTGCAGCAGGTAATATATCAGCTGTAGCTACAAAGAGTGCTCCGGCAGAAGTGCTGGTTCCTGTAATATCAGGTGCTCCTACATACGGCGCAGGAACCAATCCGGGAACTAAGAAGGTAACTGTAGGTTCACCGGCACCAAGTACAGAATATGCTTTAGTCAATTCATCAACCGGAGAGGTTATACTTCCTGGTACACCGGTAGTATTTGACAATTTGCAACCTAACACCAACTTTGTATTAGTAGCAAGACCGGCAGGAGATACAACTCCATTTGATGCACCACATGTACTTGAGAACGGTACTGCAGTATACACACCGGCAGGTGCGGCTACAAAGGCAAACTATGCTCTTACAGTATCAGGCGGACAGATAACTTCTGCAACGAGAAACGGTAATCCTATAGATGGATTTACTGCAGGAGTGACAAGTTTTGATAAGTTCCAAAAGGGTGACAGAATTACTATAACTGCACCTGCTCAAAATAATCCTACTCAGAAATGGATATTTGATAAGTGGATAGTAAATATAGGAACTCTTTCAGCATTCTCACCTGTGCAATCAACAGCACAGTTCAGTATGCCGGGAAATGACCTTGTATTAAATTCTACTTACAGATATGACTCAAGTGTGCCGGGATCTTTAGCACCTGACTTATCAGGCTTTAACAGTACATTAAACTATTCACCTATGAACGGTAAGTTCAGTATTGATCCTGCATCTGCTGCAACATATAAGGATAGCATAATGTCTGTACCGACCTCATCAGACAATGTATTCATTACTTCAGGTCAGATAGGTTCAACACATGAGTCAAGCAAGAAGGTAACTTATACCGTTAAGTTTACTCAAAGAAGCCCTCTTGCATCAGAGTCCAATGCTATAAAGGCACTATCAAGTGATCCTGATCTTGTCAGATTTGCCTTTGCTGTAGATGTAAATCTTACAAGAAAGTTTAACACTACTACAGTAGCCCTTGATCCGGGTATAGCTATACCGGCTATGGATATATATGCAAAGCTCGATGACTCCAACAGAGGCGGATATGATTATCAACTCTATAAGATAGCAGGCGGAACAGTAACTGCGGTTAGTACAAATCCGGGAGATCTTGCTGCTCTTAGCGGAGAAAGTTTTGTGATACAGGGAGTACAGCCTAATGCCGGAGAAAGTTATGTACTTGCATATAAGAGACAAAATATCGTAACGATAGTAGACACAAAGTCTTATCTTCCGATAACAACTCCGGGTGGAATAACAACTACAACTCAGGTTAGAGTACCCGAGGGTGCTGCACTTGAAGATGTAGCGGCTTATACAGCTTTAGGACTTGATCCTAATACCGATATTACCGCACCAAGCGGAAAGAAGTATGTATTTGAAGCACTTTTCAAGGATCAAGGATTTACAACAGGTAATACATTCTCAACAAGTGCAACGGTAAGAGAGCCTATGACTCTTTATACCAAGTATAAAGAAACAGCCGATCCTGCAAGAGATGCCGCAATTGAAGCATTAGATGCAAAAATTGCAGAGATAGATGCTTTACTTGCAGATCCTAATATTTCAGCAGCGGCAAGAGGACAACTTTCAGCAGCTAAGGCGGCAGCTGATGCTATAAAGAACAAGGTTAATCCGATAGCAACCATAGCAGAGATCGATAATGTAAAGGATACTACAGTGCAGGCAGCTATAGACTCAGCTAATGCCTCACGTACAATAGGTAATGCAAAAGCGGAACTTAACAACTCAATAGGTCTTTCCAATACCTTACTTGCAGATACTACAAAGCCGGTAAGTGCGGATGACAAGCAAGCTATAGAGGACTTAAGAGACAGAGCGTCATTACTTTTAACAGATCCGAGTGCTACACAGGCTCAGATAGATGCTATGAGACAGCAGCTTAATGATCTTATAGATCAGGCTGAGGCAAGAGCTGATAAGGTTGTTGAACTTAACACGGTTATTAACGAACTTAGAGGTCTTGCACCTAACAGTAAGTTAAACAATGCTGACAGAGATGCAATAAACCAGGCTATTGCAGCGGCTGAAAGCCTAAGAGATAAAACTTCCAATCCGGCTGATCCAAGCCAGGTACAGGCAACTATTGCCGAACTCCTTGCTAAGAAGGCTGAACTTGAGCAACTCGTTAGAGATGCCAGAGCCAAGATCAATAACTCCGGTTCCGGCGGTAGCGGCGGCGGAAGCAGCTCCGGCGGCGGTGGCGGCGGCGGAAGCAGCTCCGGCGGCGGCGGACCTAAGGCTAAGAATGCAACTGTAGCCGGAATTAACTATAAGACCTATAGAAATGAAACCGAAGGAGACTGGAGACAGAATTCAAACGGTAGTTGGAACTTTGTACTTAAAAACAGTGCAGAACCGCTTAAGAGTTCATGGGCAGCTATAGTTTACGGTTCAGGTGAGGGTCAAAGCCTTGCAACATATGCTTTCGATGCTCAAGGTAATATGAGAACCGGATGGATACAGGATGATAAGGGTCTTTGGTACTACATGTCAGATACTCAGGGTTCAAGCTACGGAGCTATGGTCAAAGGATGGATCTTCAGTGCCGGAAAATGGTATTACTTAAGTCCGGTAACAGGATCTATGATGACAGGATGGCAGGAAGTAGAAGGTAATTGGTACTTACTTGCAGGAGACGGTTCTCTCTATGTAAATACCACAACACCTGACGGTTACCCTGTAGATGCTAACGGAGTATGGTTAAGAGAGACACCTTAATCATTTTCAGAATTAATTAAAAAAGATAAACAATTCTTATCTTTAAACAAAGAAGGGGTTTAAGCCTTGGCTTAAGCCTCTTTTTTTATTATCTTAAGGCTGTAGTGCTTAAAATATCGCCTTTTGGTATACCGTATCCTGCGGTCAAACAGTCGATTTAAATCACTTTTATCTGCTTTTACGACATAAAGTAAACTGTCAATACATAGCAGAAATATACAATTTATGAAACAATTATTACAGTATTATAACAGTGATGATATCCTATTGAATTTTTACTTACCAAATGTTAAGATACAGGTATAATCCGCTAAATGTATTTAAATTTAAACAGTGGATGCACCTAAAAGAAGGAGGGCAAAGTATGGAAGATGCAATTATATAATCGTTCTTGCAGCATGTGGGTTTTAAGCAATTACAAAACTAAGAAAGGGGTATTATGAGAGTTAAGTTTTGGCAAGTAGGACTCATGACTTCGCTGCTTACAATTTCTTTAAGTTTACCTGCACTTGCAGGTCAATGGAAAGAAGAAGACGGTGGTTGGAAGTATGTTGAGAACGACGGAACCATCGTAACTGACTCATGGAGAAGATCTGAGGATAAAAAATATTATTATCTTGGGGCGGACGGACTTATGCTTAAGGACAGCCTTATAAAAGATAATGATAATCTCTATTATGTGGGAAGCGATGGTGCCATGTATGTCAACCAGTGGAAGGGACTGGCTGATGCGGATGATGCCAATCTTACAAATTGGTATTATTTTAATGAAAGCGGCAAAGCTTATAAGAGTATTTCGGAAAAGATTGCACCCAAGTCAATAAACGGGAAAAAGTACATATTTGACGGAGACGGCAAGATGGTTACCGGACTTGTTAATGAGAACGGATATCCGGTGGATGAAAGTACAAGTAACAAATTCGTAGAAGCTCTATATTACTTTGGAGAAGACGGAGCTATGTACAGCGGACAATGGTATTTGTACAATGAAGTTGCGGAAACGGATATGCGCAGTCAATTAGGTCAAAGGGAATACTCGGATTACGGGCTGATGTGGATGTACTTTGATACAGACGGCAAAAAGGTGAAAAGCAATACATTATCCTCTGCTAAGACAAAGGAGATAGACGGCAAAACTTATGTATTTGATGAGAACGGTATTATGATACCGGGAATATCAGTAAGCAATGCCACTGTAAATGCCACCTCAAGCGATGCAAAGTACAGATATTCCGCAGACTCTAACGATGGACAACTGAAAAAGGACTATTGGTCATTTAGAGTTGCCAACGAGGGAATGTCGGATCATGATTACAACACTCAGGAGTTTAGCTGGTTCAGAACCAATTCAGAGGGCAAACTGTATAAGAATAAAATATACAGTGTATATAATAAAAAGTATGCCTTCGACAAACTCGGACGTATGCAGACAGGTTTTGTAATTATGTATTATGACGGAACCTTTGCTAAGGCTTATGAAGTGGATACTTGGAGTAAGGCGGACTTCCTTGCGGATAAGGCTCACTCTGAGATTCCTGCATTAGACAGAGGAAACTTATACCTCTTCGGAGCGGATGAATTAAATGACGGATCCATGAAGACAGGCGATGAGATTCATATAGAAATCGCAGACGGACCGGCAGTATTCGGATTTAAGCCTAACGGAATAGCATACGGAGCAGGATTCAGATTGGTGCGTCATTTGAACAGGTTCTACTATAACGGTCTGAGACTTGATGCCAATGAAGATATCGGATACGGAATAGTAAAGGATGCCGATCAAGGAAGTGACGCATGGTTTGTTGTAAACAAAGACGGCAGAGTGGTAAAAGGCAATAAAAAAGTGCTTAAAGACGGCTCAGACTCTTGGATAATACTAATGAATAATCAATTCTTTGCAAGAGTAAGCAGTTCTGAAAGTCCAAGTGCCCCTAAATTTAAGAACGGATCTTATTATATGTATGATTCTTCTAAAAAGGGCAATGACAGATTTGGAGACAGGATAACTGCAGCGCACGGCACAGATGATAAAACCGACTCCCAATTTGTGATTTTCAACTAGAGGAGAGGAGTGTAATATGAAACTAAGAAAATTAAGCAAAGTCCATAAGCGACTGCTGTCAGGTATACTTTCAGCGGCTATGGTACTGAGCGGACTGCCCGCACTTGGAGGCAGTACGGCTCATGCGGCAAATATACTGCAGGATGAGACTATAAGTACGGATTATACCAAGACCGGAACGGAGTTCGGTGCCCCGGTTGTTTATGACAGTGGTGAAAGTACGGCTTATGTAGTGGGAAATGAGCCGAGTTATATTTATGGTGGAGGGCACAGGGGTACTACCAATAGACAGTACAATCCCGGAATCAGTTCTACATTAAATATATCAGCTGTAAAAACGGCAGCCAGCAGAACTGACGCTAAGGCAGGTTATAATCTGGATGTTATTACCGGCTATAAGGGTAATATAAGTGTAGGTAACTGGTGGCACTCAAGATATGCTTTCGGTACCGAGACCCAGGTTACTCCCGGTATATCATGGTCCGATTCTACTCCTGTGAGTACTTCTATTACAAGCGATATTATAAACAGGTTACAAAACTTTCCTGCCAATGTCGGTAACGGTCAGGTGACAGAGTTAACTGATCCGAATAATGCTAATAATAAAGTAGAAGTAAGAAGAAGTGTAAAGATATCCGATGACGAGCAATATGTAATTGTCGAATACACCGTACATAATAAGTCGGTTAACTCAGCCAATGCTCCTACACGTGTGGATTTTTGGATAGGTAATGAGACGGATACTATGCTACATCAATCAGATGACTGCCCTATAATAGTTACAGAGCAAACCGGTGCAGGAGATAAAGACCAGGGTATTACCATGTTCGCTTCTCACGGTGATAATGGGCAGACTTCTGATCTATCCGGCTATACAGATGCCAGGAAATACCAGCTTACCGATTTTAAATTGCTTACCCATGCAGGTAATGATAAGCTCGGTATAGGTATTACAAAAAGACCGGGCACGGACAGAAGTGAACTTAGAAGCTGGATAGGACACTGGGAGGCAACGGGAAGTGTATATCATGACGGGTTTATCTTTGTTAAAAGTCCGAAGACTTTCGCAAATGTAGGAGACTCCGCAGCGGCTTTCTCAGCCTATATGGATATGGAGCCTAATGAGACCAAGACTGCAAGATTCGCCATAAGAATGAGAACTTCAGTATATTATGTAGGTACCGGATATACCGGAACTCCTAACGGTTTTATAGCAAGACCATACCCTACTATACAGGCTGCAATCAGTGCTATGTCAAGCAATGGTGTAGAGAAGGGCTATATAGCGCTTCAAAATGATGCTGTAGTTGATGGAACTATTAATATTCCGTCAGGTATGGATATTACTCTTACCACTTCAGAATTTGAAAGACCGCCTCATGCACCTTCAGGTTATGAAGACACCATACCTGAGCCGGTAGCTTATACTGCAGCCAGAAAGAAAATTATAAGAGGCTCATCTCATAAAGGAGCTTTGTTTAATGTACAAAGCGGTGCCAAACTGACTGTAGGTGATGTTATTATCGATGGTAACAGTACCGGTGGTGTAAAAGCTAATGAAGCCTTGATTACGGCTGCCGGCGGTGAAGTAAAAACCAGGGCGAAATCACAGCTTATCAACAATAAGCTTGATCCTGATGTGGCAAGCAATGCCGATAAGGCAAGTGCTATCTCAATTACCGGTACAGCTACTCTTGAGATGAGAGACGGTATTATCACCGGTAACGAAGCTATAAACGGTTCAGCGGTGCACATAGATAGCACAGCTGCTAAAGCTATGGATATAGCAGGTGAAGTAACTATTGATGCCAATAAAAACAAAGATACTACCGCAGACAATAGAAATCAAGCTAATGTAAGGCTTGGAAGCGGTAAAGTTATCCATGTTGATAAAAAAAGCTTGGATTCTTCATCTAAGATAGGTATATCTGTTGTACAATCCCCTACAAAGACAAGTGAGGGTACAGAAGCGGTAACTTTTACGGGAGCTACCATTCCGTATACCGGAAGCAACTTTAAGGCTGATAAAGAAGGTACTTCTACCGTAGGCGGCTCAACTGCCAATACGATTACAGGTACTACCCAATCGCAGGTACCGGGACGTATATACATACAGGCAGGTATGTATTCACTTAATATCTACTACGTAGATCATAACGGCAAGTCCATGCAGGATAATACCGTACATAGTGAATTTTCTACCCAACCGCCTGCAAGCAAACCGAAACAGGATGTAAATAAGTCGGATGCGGCGGCAGGTATGATACTTAACAAATCGTTCCCTACCATCTTTAACGGTTGGAAGTACAGTAGTTATACCGTAGAGCCGGCAACTGCAACCAGTGAAGGTGTTAGTATCTCTTCAACCGGTGATGTAACAGGAACCATGCCTGCTAAAAACGTCAATATAACTATCAAACTGGAAAAGATCGGTATTAATTATGTATTCGATCCGAATAACGGCGGTGCGGTTATAAATAAGTTTGAAACTGTTAACCCGGGAGCAACTGCTTCCACACTTGGAGGATTACCACAGGTACAAAGGACAGGTTACCAGTTTGACGGATGGTTCCCATTTAATGATGCAAATCAAAACGGTAAGTATGATGCCGGAGAAGAAGTATCCGGCGGTACACAGCTTACGGCTTATCTGGTACCCCATGCTTCGGCAGAAGGTACACATAGGTACTACGCAAAGTGGTCTCCGGGAACCGGAACGTATCCGATCGGTATAACCTACAGGAATACAACAGCTTCACTTCCGCTTACCTTCGGTACGGATACACATAATTTACACGTAGATGATCCTATAAACGAGATGCCTGTGAATGTACCGGGTTACAGATATGCAACTTCTTCAAGAACTCCGAATAAGGGAGTGTTGGATCCGGCTACCGGAAGCTTTACCGGCAACATGCCTCCTCTTGGAATAAGCTTGCTTTACAGATACACGGTAGATCCCAACACACTGTTTGATCTTAATGTAATACATGTGGACAGTGCCGGTAACATAATAAGGACAAACACTCCAACATTACAAAGAAGAGCGGAGCAGCCATTTACCGTATCTAAGATAACCTTACCGGGATATGACTATTTCAGAACAGAAATAGCAGCCGGTGCAGATGATATTCCAAGCCAGTTTAGAGTAGGACTTAACGGAGTACTGCTTACCGGTATTGACCAGCTTAACGGTCAGGTACAGGGTTATATGCCTAACCAGGATGTAACCATTAAGTTTATTTATAATTCAAACTCCGCTTCCGCAATAACAAGAAGATTTACAGACAGAGAGGAGTTAACCAAGGTTATACACAGTGATGTGACTAACCAGACACCGAACGGCAGTGTATCGGTTCCGGCTATTGCAAGTATGCCGCAGCTATACGGATATGTATATGACACGAATTCCAGTGTTAATATAACACCTCCGGGAACACAGGTCTCAGCTAATCCGGCTACCGGAGACTTATTCGGAACTATGCCTCTGTCAGGCGGAGTTATAGCGGATTACAGATTAAGTAAGGATATGAGTAAGTGGCAGCATATTAATTTCGCATTTACCACTAATTCATTGGGTACGGGAACTATATCACCGACTACCTCGGCAAGACCTGTACTTCTTAGTGACGGAACTGCTGCCGGTGATCAATATGCTCAAACCTTCGGAACCATAAAAGCACTTGGTATACTGCCTACAGTAACACCCGATCCTTATCATATGGTAGAAGGTTGGTACTTGGATCCGGCAGGAACCATACCTATGGTTGACAATATGAAGCTTGCAATTGTTCCGCCGCCGGGAGTAAGAACTATCTATGTAAGACTTGTAGAAGATCCGAGCAAGTGGGTGGATATAGACTTCGTTACTGCAGATCCCGCACTCGGCTCAGTAAATCCTACAGGTACATATATACCGGGAGGAAGTCCGCAGCATCTTCACTTTGATGAAGTATGGAGCAATGTAGTAACACCTCCTACCACTCCTATAGCCAACTATGAGTTAAAGAATTGGACCTCACCTGCAGGAAGTATCATGAAACCTACAGATACCGTAACAGCAGGTACTTACAAGGCTAACTTCGGTAAGATAGGTTCAACTTGGGGACTTGTTCCGGGAGCATTCAGTGCTACCGGTCATATAGGCTTTGACGGTAGCGGCGAGATACATGTACACGGTACACAACCGGGTAATGTATATGTAGTAAGCGATCCGGACGGCATAATAGTAGGAGTACTTCCGGGACCGCCTACAGGAACCGAGCTTGAGTTCAAGAGCTTGGTACCGGGAAGAACTTACAATGTAAGAGAAGGCGGACCTGATACAACAGCTACAATAGGACAACCTGAAAGCAGCATAGGAGGAAGTAATGTATCGGCACCTAAGCCTGTTACCATACCTTCTATAGATACCAACAAGGCTGTCGGAGCCGATCCTAATAATGAAGGAAAGGCTCAAATAGTAATCAATCCGGCTGACCCTGATGCCGACTACGCACTTATCGACTCAAACGGTAATGTAGTTCAATATCCGGGCTCTGATAACGGATGGATGACACCAAAGGGTAACAACCCTCCGACAGTAACATTTGATAACCTTGATATAGGCGAGACCTATACAGTGGTTGCAAGAAAGAAAGGCAATCCTACAGAGACACCGCTTGGAAATATTCACGCAGGTGTTCAGGTAGTAGCTAATCCGGGCGATATGGTGGAGGCTATAAACTATACCATAGAGACCAGAACTAACGGAATAGGTGCCAATGTTGAAGTAAGAACCGTAAGAGGCGAGGCTATAAATGCACCTTCTTATGACAAAATTCATGAGAATGATGAATTCAGCATACATGCAGATCCTACAGACTCTAACGGCAATCACTTCTTATATTGGATAATTATGAACGGAAGAATTCCGGGTGTAACCGGAAGAATAAATTCCAATGATTATTCAGGAAAGTTAAGCAAGAGTAATGTAGTATTCAGAGCGGTTTACGACCTTCCGAGATTTAACCCGGCAGGTGATAAGATAGCTCCTGTAGAGGAAGTTACAAGAGGCGGTTCAGAGGGCGAGTTTGCACTTGATCCTAACGGAATACCTCAGCTTGAGCAGGATCTCAGCAATCCTACAGATGTAAGCCTTATCAATGTGAACAGAGCTGATGTACGTTACAAGATAGTATTTAATAAGAGAACTGCCAAGACTCCTGAAGTTGATGTAGTTAAGGCGGTGCCTTCAACCTTATGGAACAGATATCCTAACGCTTTCACGGCAGCCTTCGCCCTTGATATCAAGGAAGAAAGATATGTAGATGGAAGATTGGTGCAAAATGCTTCACCGTCCAATGCTTATCTTAAGGCGGTTGTGCAGCTTGATAACCAGGATGCGGATATGCTCGACTATGAGATCTGGGATCTGGGCCTTAATGTAGATGCCACATGGAATGCTACAACACCTACTACAGCAACACAGATTGCTATAGTTGAACCTGTAGCGGACAATGCCGGACTCTTCAGTTTCGATGCCAACGTTAACCATACCTATGTATTGGTATACGCTAAGACATTTAAGCTGTACTTTATCGATAATACTCCGGTAAAGAACTCTGTATATCCTGATAATGATACAAGCAGGAACTTCTATAAGAAGATTAAGGTAAGAAAGAAAGATCATGTGTCTGCAAGTGAGTATGCTGCGGATTACGGCGTAGTAACAAGCTATGTAGACGGAAGCGGTGCTTTGCACCTTGAAAGTCCGTTTGACGGAATAGATGGTGTAACCTATATCTTTAAGGATTGGTACAAGAAGAATATAGATACGGTGGATACCGATAACGAGCCGGTTCCGGGTCTTATCTTTGATCCGAATTCAGAGGTTACCAAGACCATGCCTATCTATGCTTACTATAAGACCAATAAAAAAGCTGTAGCAAAGGCAAGAGTTGATCTGACCGATCTTGTAGGAGTGGCTAATAATCTTACCTTGGATCCGTATCTTAGGGAAGGTGAAGTTGAAAGACTTAAGATAGCTATAGGAATAGCACAAAATGTTCTTGACAGGAAGAGAGGCAGATTTGATACCGAGTGGGATAGAATAGCTGAAAGAATGGCTAACTACCCTGAGCTTCAAGATGCTATAGATGCCTTGAGAAGGATAGTTGACGAGATGAACAGGCTTATCGATCAAAGAAGAAATAACCTAAGCTCCCGTATAGGCGGCGGTGGCGGTTCAGGCTCCGGCGGAAGAGGAATGGGTACTAAGACCAGTGCCTTCACATCTAATCCGCAAATCACCTTTACTCTCGGAGTAGACGGTGCTTGGGAGATAAATCCTGTAACCGGCAGATGGTCATTCGTACTTCAAGGAGGTCTGCCTCTTAATAATAAGTGGGCTAAGATCCAATATAGCAATGATAAAGGAAAACTTGTTACAGACTGGTACAGATTTGACAAGCAATCAAGCCTTATAACCGGATGGTATAGGGATGAGAGCAGCGGCAAATGGTACTATATGTCGGAAGAAGCCGGCAAGAAAAACGGTGTTATGCAAATCGGCTGGCTTTATAAAGACGGCAAGTGGTATTATCTTGACCCGGTAGTGGGAGAGATGTATGTCGGCTGGCACATGATAGGTGATAAGTGGTATTACTTCAGTGTCGGCAATGATGGACGCCCTTATGGATCACTTTATATAAGCGAGACTACACCGGATGGTTATAAAGTAAACCATGACGGTGAGTGGGTACGCTAGAGTGAAAAGGAGAGCAGATGAAAAAGATAAATATTAAAAGAAAGCTTGCAGTTACACTGACTGCTGCCATGGTGTTTACCATGGCAGCACCGGCAGTGCCGGCATATGCGGCTGTAGGTGATATAACTTTTGATTTCACAGAAATGACCCCGACGGTAGGTACGGTGCAGAATATTACTATAAACGGTGCAGGCGGTTCGGCAATAAGTAAGACTACCGGAACCCCGTCAACCGGAACATTCTTTGCTAACAGTACCGGCAATATCTATATGCCTTACTGGAACGGTTCGGTGTTTAACCACACAGGTAACCATGCAACTTTCAATGGTGAAGATTTTAAGCTTGACGGTTATGTAATCACCGGCTGGTATAGGGATAAAGCATCAATTTATAATCATTCTAATAAAAACTTTATGGATGAGCAATATTATCCTTATGTAAATGGGACAAAGTATATAGCTGTACTTGCAAGCGACGGTACTACATACTCATATAAAGAAAGCCATAAACCGGCAAGCACTGATCTAGTAGTTCCGAGTGAGCTTAATACAGAAACTCCTCCAACCAGTGCTAAAAAAGTATTGGAAGGTGTGCAGGCATCACCGAAGATTATACCGGGTTATAAGCTTGCCGCTGTCGGCGGTGTAAGCTCAGTGGTAAAAATGGGCAGTGATCCTGATATAGTAACAACAAACGGTGCTCATATATTTGCAGGCGATAGCGGCAAGAACTTTAAGTATGAAAACGGTCAGGTTAACGGTACCATGGTTAATAAACCACTTGAAGTTACTTTTAAGTATGAGGTTGATAACAGTCAATTATTCAGTATCAAGGTAAAGCATAAACTTGACGGAGGTACTCCTGTTGTAGACAGAACTCTTAGAGAGTTTGCGGTTAATACGGATCTTGCCACTAAAAATATTAAACCGGATCGCAGTCTTATAGAGCCGGTTGGAGGAGATACGGAACCAAGGTATAATCTAAGTTCTGTAGATATCAAGAATGCGGACGACAATGCGGTCACTTCAAGCTCAAGCCTTTTGGGACTTAGCGATGGAGGAATTACCTATAAACCTGTAACGGATCCGATTGCCACCAAGGGTATGATTACCGGTAAGATGATCAACCAAGGTTTGACGGTAACATATAATTATACAAGCAATCCTGCTTACTATATGACCTTGTCAGTAAGATATGAGGATACCAACGGTGTAAATCTTACGGATAAAGTTGCAGCTAAGGTAGCTGCCAATATAGCGGCTGACATTAACTCATCTACAGCTACCAGACCGGCACGTGCATCAGTCGGTACTCCTAATGACAAGTTTGTATATAAGGTTCCTACATCAGGAGGCAACTATACGGTATATGCTCCGGTACTGGACGGATATACAACCAATCCGCCGCCGGCTATATCTGTAGGTAATTCAACACAGTATGATAACTCAAACTTTTCTCCTCCGTCAAATAGCGGATGGAGTACAGGAACTCCTGTCTTTACCGTTAATGCAGGTTCCGCTCCGCAAGGTTCCGCCGAGGTGGTAGTTACTTACAACCTTGATAACAATAACCTTGCCAATGCAAGCTTTGCAAGCAGTATGGGTGGAAAACTCATGGTAGGAAATACGGAGTATGATGCAAGCAATCTTGCACATCAGGTAAGCTTTATAAAACAAAATAAGATTGCCTCTCCGAGAACCTATGATCTGGTTATACCGTCAGGTAAGCTTCCTACACCGGTAGCTGACGACGGATATAAGTTTGTGAGCTGGCAGCTTGATAAAAAGGATGGTAACAATTTTGTAGACATAACCGTACCGGGAACTTATACTTTACCGGATCCGACTCCGAGTATTCCTCCGACACCTGATTTGGTTAAGTTTAATGCGAAGTTTGCAGAGGATCCCGACCAGTGGTCAACCTTCAGATTCCAGATTGCAGACAGCAGTTTGACTGATAACGGTTTAACCACATCTGTAAAGTTGGTTAATAAACAAGGCGGTCTTCCAAGGGTAATTAAGTGGAGTGATGTGAACACCACAGATCTGCAAAATGCCGTTACAGCACCTGCAGGTAAGACTGTTAAGTGGTTTGATGAGAACAGTCAGGAGATGAGAAGTGATTCGGTTCTCGTGAATAATGCAACTTACAAAGCTTATGCGGTAAGTCCTTCTACAGGTACGGTAAATGTACCGACTGTTACACCGGTGGTTGACCCTATAAGCGGAGTACCTTCACTTAGAGTTACTTCTGCAATAGATACGGATCTTAGATACATAGTAACAGATCAAACAGGCAGGGTAGTTCTTGACGTGCCGGGTACATCTTTGGTTGCAGGCGGTAACATAAGCGGAACCGGAATAAATCCGGGATACACTTATAGAGTGCATACAGCACTTTCGGGAGCTGCAGGTATAACAGTAGGACAGCCTATACCGGCTGCAGGTAGCGATATATCGGCAGGAAGCTCCGATGTTACCGTACCGGCTACCGCAACCCCTCCGGCAGTAATAGAAGATCCGAATAATCCGGGAAGAAGAACTATAATTGTAACTCCTGTTGCACCTGACACCGAATATAAACTGGTAGATGCCGCAGGAAATGAAGTTTACGATTATGTAGCACCGATTTCGGGCAAAGTTGAATTTACGGATCTTGATCCTAATGTAAACTATACGGTAGTACCGAGAAGAAGCGGTGATACACTTACACCACCTCCTAACAGTGCGGGTGTTGTAGTCAATACGGGAACTCTAACCCCGCTTGTAATGCCGAGAAAGGTTAGTTTAATACTTCCTTCAGGTATGCTTCCTCAGGTAGCGAAGTTAGACGGAAGTTCGGTAACCGCACAACTTGAGAGGCTCAACAGTGTACAACCGGGTACTCTTGTGGAAATTACACTAAGAAGTATGGATATGAGTACCAACAATATTTTCTCAGGTAATTTTGTTACTACAGGAATAACAAATCCTAATATAACAGGTACTTATATATCATTTACCATGCCGAATAATGATGTAACCGTACAGGCGGTTTACTCAGCACCGGGAGTAACTTGGGATTCAGGTACACCTCCGTCATCAACAGGAGGTAATCCGGTACTTGACCAATCAAACGGTAAAGTAGCGGTTGAAGTTCCTAATATAACCACACCGGGTGAATACAGACTTCGTATAGTAAGAGATACCAATGTACCCGATACTATAAAGGATGATATACAGGCTCAAGAAGGTGACACACCGTACACCGCTTTATGGCAGGCAAAGGCTGTAGTGGAAGTATGGAACGGAAGTGCTTGGGAAACCTACACAGGCAATGTAGATGCCCTAAGAGCTACATTCAATACCGGCAGTCTGACACAGGGTAACAGAGAGTACAGACTCTATGAGTCGGTGGCATCTACTTCCAATGCTACAAGGCTAAACGGTACATATGAAGCCGAGTGGACACAGGCTAATTATACGGGTTCATTTGAAACCGCTATAACAAACGGAAGTGTGTATACTTTCGGATATATTGAACATCCTTCTTATAACATAAGGATAAAGAGTACCAGAGAAGGAAGTGTCAATATAGGTGTATTCGTAAGAAGAGGTAAGTCCTTATCGGATTATGCCGATAAGTACCAAGCGGAACTTGACAGAGAAAAAGCTTTACCGGATATAGATATCAACGGTATTACGTGGATTTTCAGAGGTCTGTCTTCTTCCAGAACGGAATTTATAGAATATGATGATACGAAAATTGCAAATTCCGACGGTGTAATATATATCTACTTTGATAATGATAGGAAGAGTAGAGAGGATGCATTCGGAGAGCTTAGAAAGGGTATAACTGAGGCTGCAAACATAGCGGCAAGTGCAAATCCCGGAACTCAGGCAAGAATACAGGATGCTATAGATGAGGCTAATCAGGTACTCAATATGTCAACTCCGAGGAAGGCTTCCAAAGAGGAGCTTAGAAATGCTTACACCAAGCTTAGAAATACGCTTATGGAACTTTTGGGCAGCGGCTCCGGCAGTGGCGGCTCAAGCGGCGGTTCCGGCGGCGGCTCCGGCGGTGGCGGTGCTATGACCACCAACAGCGGAAAGAGCATAAAGGTAGGAACCGACGGTACTTGGCAATTAGTTGATGAGCAAAGACATATCTGGAGGTTTAACTTAACCTCAGGCTCCAAGATAACAGGTTGGGCAAGACTTGCCTATACAAGTAATGGAGTAACCAAGACCGGATGGTATCACTTTAACTCCGGCGGAGATATGGATACGGGCTGGTTTGAGTCAGGCGGAAAGTGGTACTTCCTTTCAACAGCTCATAACGGTTTTTATGGTGAAATGCTGACAGGTTGGTACTACGATACTACTTCAGGTAAATGGTACTATCTTGATGAAAGCGGTGCCATGGTAGTAGGTTGGTATAATATTGGAGGCAAGTGGTATTACTTGTCAAATACTTCAAGTAATAATCAACCATACGGTTCATTATATGTAAGTACTTCCACACCCGACGGATATAAGGTAAATGAAAACGGAGAGTGGATACAATAAAGCAATAAACCCACATACTGCAGCTTGATTTATATAGCTGTAACAAAAGCCCGAGACTTAAGCATAACTTGCAAAAGTTTCGGGCTTTTTTGTAAAAAATAGAATTTAAGACTTGCAATATAGGTTTATGTATGGTATGATTTAGTCGTAACAAGGGAAACCGAGTTACACACGTGCATTATGCACTCCTATATCACTCTAACAGGGAATAAGTAGTC
>ERZ773099.520-NODE-520-length-32917-cov-15.007760_pt1 | contig 32917 bp, 24 predicted proteins | sample MGYA00511120_ERZ773099 | MGnify/ENA primary metagenome ERZ773099 (study PRJEB29015, sample SAMEA2738012) | human oral metagenome | biome: human oral; feature: human-associated habitat; material: dental | place: China | collected 2104 ... | reverse complement strand
CCGGGGCGAGGGCCCCCGGGCCCCAGCGCCGGCGGACGGCGTCGGCGGCGCGCTCGGGCGCCCCGCGGCGCGGATCCTCGTCCAGGAGGAGTTGGACGCCCTCGTCGGCGCGGGCCAGGCCCTCCACGCGCACGCCCAGGAGCCGGAACCCGCCGGGGGGCGTGGGCAGGGCCGCGAAGAGCCGTTCGACGACGGCGAAGACGTCGCGGGCCAGGTCCGTGGGGTCGGCCAGGGTCCGCGAACGCGTGAGCGTGGTGAAGTCGGCCCCGCGCGCCTTGAGGACGACGACCCGGGCCCGCAGCCCGGCGGCGCGCAGCCGGGCGGCGCACTGGTGGGCCTGGTCGAGCAGGACGCGGCGGGCGTGGTCGCGGTCGGAGACGGTGTCGAAGAAGGTCTGCTCGGTCCCGACCGACTTCTCCTCCCGCCCCGGGCTCACGGGCCTGGGGTCGATGCCGCGGGCCAGGTCGTGCAGGTGGCGCCCGCCCGCCTCTCCCAGGATCTTGACCAGGAGGCTCACGTCGGCGGCGGCCAGGGCGCGCACGTCGTCGATCCCCCAGCGGGCCAGGGCGCGGGCGCTCTTGTCCCCCACCCCCCACAGGGCCCCCACGGGCAGGACGTCGAGGAAGTCCCGGGTGGAGTCGGCCGGGACGAGCAGGAGGCCGTCCGGCTTGGCGTGGGAGGAGGCGAGTTTGGCGACGAACTTGGTGGAGGCGATGCCCACGGAGGCGGGCAGGCCGAGCCGGGACCTCAGCTCGCGGCGGATCCACCGGCCGATGCTCACGGGCGGGCCCATGCGCCGCCGGGCGCCGGTCACGTCGAGGAAGGCCTCGTCGACGCTGACCCTCTCCAGCACGGGCGTGACCTCGCCCAGGATCTCCATGACCCGGCGGGAGACCCGGGAGTAGACGTCGTGGCGCACGGGCAGGACGACGGCGCGGGGGCACAGCCGCAGGGCCCGGGCCATGGGCATGGCCGAGCTCACCCCGTAGACGCGGGCCTCGTAGGTGGCGGCCGAGACGACCCCGCGCCCGTCCCGGCCGCCCACGATGACGGGGCGGCCCGCCAGCTCGGGGCGCTCCAGCAGTTCGACGGAGGCGAAGAAGGCGTCCATGTCGACGTGGAGGATATTGGCGCCGGAGTCGTCCTCGCCCCAGGAGCGGCGGGCGGCGGCGGATCGGGGCGCTCGGCTCATGGCGGCTCCTCCTCTCCCGCTGCGCGCCCCCAGGCTAGCCTGTCCCCGTGAGCAGCAGACGCGCCGGCGGGCGGTCGGGAGGGCGCGGCGGGGCGGCCGGCCGGCGCCGAGCGGACCTGCCCACGGGGCCGGTGCCCACCTCCCTGGCCACGGCCGAGCTCGAGTTGCGGGACACGGGGATCCTGCTGCGCCTGGACGGGACGGAGTCGTCGTGGATCGACCTGCGCGACCCCGCGCACCTGGACTTCGAGTACCAGCAGCAGATGAACGCCGTCGTCGACGTCCTGCGGCCGGCCCCGGCGCCGCTGCGGGCGGTGCACCTGGGGGGCGCCGCCTGCGCCCTGGCCCGGGCCTGGGACGCCCTGCGGCCGGGCTCGACCCAGCTCGCCGTGGAGATCGACGAGGTGCTGGCCCTCAGGGTCCGCCAGTGGTTCGACCTGCCCCGCTCCCCGCGTCTGCGGATCCGGGTGGCCGACGCCGCCCGGGCCGCGCCGGGCCTGCGCCCCGGCGGGTGGGACGTGGTGGTCCGCGACGTCTTCGCGCGGGGGCGGGTGCCGGCCTCCTGCTGCGACGAGGCCTTCACGGGGGCCTGCCGCCGCGCGCTGGCGCCGGGCGGGGTGTACCTGGCCAACGCGGCCTGCCTGCCCCGCGCCGAGGCGGGCGCCGACCTGGCGGCGGTCGGGCGGGTTTTCGGCGGGGGCGCGCTGGTCATTGCGGACGCGGCCTCGGCCAGGGGGAGGCGGCCGGGCAATCTCGTCGTCGTGGCCGGCGCCGAGCCCTTCACGCCCCGGCAGCGCGAGGAGGTTGATCGCGCCGTCAGGCGCCTGCCGCTGCCGGCGCGCACCTGGTCGGTGGACGACCCGGCGCTGCCGCGGGCCTGACGCGGGGCCGGGCCCTCGGCCTGCTCAGCCCTCGCCGCCGGTGCCCAGGCCGAGGGCGGGGCCGTCGTCCCCGGCGGCCTCGTTGGCCTCGTTGGCCTCGAGGAAGGCCTCCAGGCGGGCCCCGATCTCGTCGGCCGTGGGCATGTCCATGAGTCGGGAGAGCTCCTCGGCGTCGGAGCGCACGGGCGTGACGGCGTCGTACTGGGCCTCCAGGGCGTTGACGACGGCGCGGACCTCGGGCTGCTCGGCGGTCTGGGCGTCGATCTCCGCCCGGTTGACGGCGGCGGCGGCCTCCAGGTCGCCCAGGGGCAGCGCCAGTCCGGTGACCTCGGCCACGGAGGCCAGGAGGGCGGCCGCCCCGGCCGGGTAGTCGTCGCGCGCGACGTAGTGGGGCACGCCCGCCGTCAGCCCCCGCGAGTCCAGGCCCGCCTGCCCCAGTCTCAGCTCGAGCAGTCCCGACATGGAGCCGGGGAACTCGATGTGGCCGAAGAAGTCCGGCTGCTCGGGCAGCAGCTCGGGGCGGCTGCCGTGGTGGTGGACGTAGGTGGGCCGGGTGTGCGGCACCGCCAGGGGCATGCCGGCCATGGCCACCGCCTGGGACACCCCCATCGACACCGCCAGGTGGGTGACCGCGCCGATGAACTCCTGCCAGCGGTAGTCGGGCTCGGCCCCGTGCAGGAGCAGGACGTCCTCGCCCTCGTCGTCCTGGAGGAGGTCCAGGACCAGCTCGGGCATCTGCGCGCTCAGGTAGCTGTGCGAGGAGAAGGTCAGCATGGGCCTGCGGGCGCGGTAGTCGATGAGCGCGTCCGTGTCGAAGGTCGCCAGGCGGTCGGAGGGCAGGGTCATGAGCAGCTGCTCGACGGCCAGCGAGCCCGCGTGCCCGGCGTCCATGGCGCCGTCGAAGTGGTACAGGAGAACGCGCGGCGCCACGGGTTCGCCGATCGGGTGCTCGACGCTGTACAGGGCCGGCATCTCTTCCTCCTTCTTCCGCCTTCTTGCGCGCCCGGCGCGCAACGGGGCCGGTGCGCCCGGTGCAACGCGGCGGGCGGCCGTCGTGTTCCCGCCCGGGGCGCGTCGGTGCGGGCCGGGGCGCCGACGACGGCCGGGGAGCCGGGGCTGTTCGCCGTCGGCGTCCCCGCGCGCCTTGTGCGAGGAGAATAATGGACTTCTCCCGCGCAGCGCGCCGGACGTCGAGTCCCTTCCCAGACTAGCGAGACCCAGTGACCCATCCGAAGCACCCCCCCGCCGCCGAGCAGGGCGCGTCCACGGGCTCCCGCGCCGCCTCGGCGCGGGAGCGAGAGATATCCGCCGAGCAGGAGGTGGTCGACCGGGCCTACCGCGAGCTCGACCGCCGGCTGGAGTCGGCGCGCGCCTCCCTGGCCGCCACGCAGGCGAGCCCGACCGGCGGCACCCACCAGTCCCGCGGCGAGCGGGACGCCTACGCCGCCCACTACGCCGGGCTCGTCGCCTCCCTGGAGGGGGTCGAGGACCGGCTCGTCTTCGGGCGCATGGACCTGGCCCCCGACGCCGCCGGGGCCGGGAGCGCCGGGGCCGGGGCGTCCGGAAGCGCCGGGGCCGGAGGGCGCCACTACGTGGGGCGCGCCGGGCTGCAGGACTCGCGCCGCCGGGAGGTCGTCCTGGACTGGCGGGCCCCCCTGGCGCGGGCCTTCTACCAGGCGACCGCCTCGAACCCGATGGGGCTGGTGCGCCGTCGTCACATCGACACCCGCCGCCGCCGCGTCATCGGGCTCGAGGACGAGGTCGTCGACGTGCGGTCCCTGCGCGAGGGCGGGCCCGCCGGGGCCCGCGCGGCGGCCGAGGGACTCCAGGGCGAGGGCGCCCTCATCGCCGCCATGAGCGCGGCCCGCCACGGGCGCATGGGCGATATCGTCGCCACCATCCAGGCCGAGCAGGACCGCGTCGTCACCTCCGGCACCAGGGGCGTGCTCGTCGTCCAGGGCGGCCCCGGCACGGGCAAGACGGCCGTGGCCCTGCACCGGGTCGCCTACCTGTTCTACTCCGAGCGCACCCGCCTGGAGCGCTCGGGCGTGCTGCTGGTGGGCCCCTCGCGGACCTTCCTGCGCTACGTGGAGCAGGTGCTGCCCTCCCTGGGCGAGACGGGCGTGGTGTCCACCACGATCGCGGACCTGGTCCCCGGGGTGCGCGCCCGCGGCGTCGAGGACCCTCGGGTCCACGAGATCAAGGGCCGGGCGCTGTGGGCCGAGGTGCTGCGCCGGGCGGTGCGCGGCCTCCAGCGCGTGCCGGACGGGCCCCGCCCGATCGTCGTGGAGGGCACCGCCCTGGAGCTGCGGCCCGCGGACGTGCGCGAGGCGGTGAACCGGGCGCGCCGGTCGGGCCGGCCCCACAACCTGGCGCGCGAGACCTTCGTCCTATGGCTGCTGGAGCGCCTGACGGACCAGTTCGCCGCGCTCACGGGCCAGGACGCCTCGGACCCCGACACCCGCGCCTGGATCCGCGAGGACATCCGCACCGCCCGGGACGCGCGCCGGGAGATCAACCTGTGCTGGATGCCGACGACGCCGGCGGGCCTGCTGGAGCGCCTGTGGGCCCGCCCGGCCCTCCTGGCGGAGCTGGCCCCCGAGCTGACCGGGGACGAGCGGGCCCTGCTGGCCCGCCCGGCCGGGGGCGAGCCGACCCCCGCCGACGTCCCGCTCATCGACGAGCTGGCCGAGCTGCTGGGCCCCAGCGAGGACGCGCAGGCCCGCCGGGCGCGGCTGGAGGCGCGGCGGCGGGCCGAGCTGGTGTCCTACGCCGCCCAGGCGATCGAGTCCCAGGAGCTGGGCGGGGGCATGGTCAGCGCCGAGATGCTCGCCGACCGCATGGAGGACTCGGGTCCGGCGCTGACCCTGGCGGAGCGGGCCCGGGCGGACCGGACGTGGACCTACGGGCACGTCGTGGTCGACGAGGCGCAGGAGCTCGGGGCGATGGCGTGGCGGGCGCTGGCCAGGCGCTGCCCCGTGCGCTCCTTCACGGTGGTCGGGGACCTGGCGCAGTACTCCGGGCCCTGCGCGCCCGCCTCGTGGGGCGAGGCGCTGGCCGCCCTGGGGACGCGGCCGGGCGGGGGGAGCCGGCGGGCGGGGGGAGCCGGCGGGACGCCGCTGAACGAGGAGGCCCTCACGGTGTGCTACCGCACGCCGGCGACCATTATGCGCATCGCCGACGAGGTGGCCGCCTCCCTGGGCCGGCCCCCGGTCTACCCGGTGCGCTCGGTACGCGACCTGCCCGACTGCCTGGAGTGCGTCGACGTCTCCGAGGCCCCCGAGGCGTGCGACGAGGACGCCTGGGCGGCCCTGCTGCGCCGCACCGTGGCGCGGGAGTCGGCGGCCCTGGACCGGGCGGTGGGCGCCGGCGGCGGGCGCATCGCCGTCATCACCCCCGACGCCGGCGCCGCGGCGCGCCACCTGGGCGAGGACCCGGCCCTGGCCGCGGCCATGCAGGCCCCGGGCGGGGACGTGCTGCGCGCGCGCCTGGCGGTCATGGGGCCGGTCATGAGCAAGGGGCTGGAGTTCGACGCCGTCGTGCTCGTGGATCCCGCGGAGATCGGCCGGCGCAGCCCGGGCGACCTGTACGTGGCCATGACCCGCCCGACCCGGCGCCTGGTCGTCGTCTCGCGCCTGCCCCTGCCCGAGCCCCTGCGCCGCGGCCGGCGGGCGTGACGCGCCGGAGCGGCGCCCGCCGCGCCGCGGCGCGCTTCGTGGTTACGGAACCGTAGGTTACGGTTGCGCCGGGCCGTGAGCGCACCGCCGCCCGCCCGCGCCCGCAGGACCCGCGGCCCGAGAAGGAAGCCTTGATGAGAAGGAAGCCTTGATGACCGAGACCACTACCGACAGCTCCGCGCGCTACCAGCGCCCGCACTACGCGCCCGGCGTGCCCGGGGTCATTGCGCCCGTCACCGAGCCGCTCCCGCGCATGCTCGACGACGCCGCCCGCCGCTTCCCCGACCGCGTCGCCATCGACTTCCTGGGGGCGAGCACCACCTACGCCCGGCTGTCGCAGCAGGTCGCCCGGGCCGCCGAGGCCCTGCGGCGCCTGGGTGTGGGGCGCGGCGACGTCGTCGGCGTCATCCTGCCCAACTGCCCCCAGCACGTGGTCATCGCCTACGCCGCCTGGCGCATCGGGGCGATCGTGGCCGAGCACAACCCGCTGGCCCCGGCCGCCCAGATCCGCGAGCAGATCGAGATCCACGGCGGGCGCGTCATGATCGCCTGGGAGAAGTCGCTGGACCGCCTCACCCGGGCGACCGGCTCCCTGGCCGCCGCCGGCCTGGGCGAGCACCACCGGGTCCTGGCCGTCGACCTGTCCCGCGGCCTGCCGTGGACCTCCCGCCTGGCGCTGCGCCTGCCCGTGGCCGCGGCCCGCTCCCGGCGCTCCGAGCTGCGCGGCAGGGTCCCCGCCGGCGTGCGCTCGTGGGACGACGCCGTCGCCGCCTCCGCCCCGCTGCCCGCGGGCCACCCCCTGCCCGGCGTGGACGACACCGCCGTGCTGCTCTACACGGGCGGCACCACCGGCACCCCCAAGGCCGTGCGCCTGACCCACGCCAACCTGCGCTCGAACGCGCAGATGAGCCTGGCGTGGGCCTCGCAGGTGTGCGAGACCGGCGAGGAGACCTTCTACGCCGTCCTGCCCTTCTTCCACGCCTTCGGGCTGAGCCTGTCGCTCCTGTGCGCCGTGGGCCTGGCCGCCACCCAGGTGATCCTGCCCAAGTTCGGCGCCGACATGGTGCTGGCCGCCTGGAGGCGCCGGCCCGCCACCTTCTTCCCGGGCGTGCCCGTCATGTTCGACCGGATCGTCACCCGGGCCGCGGCCACCGGCGCGGACCTGTCGAGCTGCAAGATCGCCGTGTGCGGCGCCGCCGCCACCCCCCGCGCCGTGGCCCAGGCGTGGGAGGAGGCCACCGGCGGCGTCATTATCGAGGGCTACGGCATGACCGAGGCCTCCCCCATTATCCTGGGCAACCCCATCTCCCCCGAGCGCCGCCCGGGGGCGCTGGGCGTGCCCTTCCCCTCCACCCAGGTGCGCCTGGTGGACCCCGAGGACCCGCAGCGGGAGGTGGAGCGCGGCGAGGTGGGTGAGATCCTCGCCCACGGCCCGCAGGTGTTCACCGGCTACTGGGGGGACCTTGAGGAGACCGAGGCGGTCCTGCTGCCCGGCGGCTGGCTGCGCACCGGGGACCTGGCCCGCCAGGAGGAGGACGACTTCTACGTCATGGCCGACCGCCGCAAGGAGCTCATCCTGTCGGGCGGGTTCAACGTCTACCCCACTGAGGTGGAGGCCGCGGTGCGCTCCATGCCGCAGGTGGCCGACGTGGCCGTGGTGGGCCTGCCCGGGCAGGCCGGCAACGAGCAGGTCGTCGCCGCCGTGGTGCCCGCCGAGGGCCAGACCGTCACCCTGGACCAGGTGCGGGCCTGGGCGGAGCGGACCCTGGCGCACTACGCGCTGCCCCGCCGCCTGGAGATCCTCGAGGAGCTGCCCCGCAGCGCCATCGGCAAGGTCATGCGCCGCCTGGTGCGCGAGGAGGTCCTGCGCCGGGACGCCAGGAAGTGAGGGAGACCGTGACCACCTCCCCCAGTCGCCCCCTGCCAGAGGACGCCCCGGCGAGGCAGGACGCGGCCGCCTACCACCGGCCCCACTACCAGATGGGGATCCCGGCGCTCATCGAGGTACCCGACACCCCGCTCACCGAGCTGCTGGACACGGCCGCCGCCTTCTACCCCCAGCGGGTGGCCCTGGACTTCCTGGGCGCCACCCTGACCTACGCCGAGCTGCGGGAGGCCAGCTTGCGGGCCGCGGGGCTGCTGTGGGAGGCGGGCGTGCGCTGGGGGGACCGGGTGGCCCTCCTCATGCCCAACTGCCCCCAGCACGTCGTCGCCGTCTACGGGGCCCTGCGCCTGGGGGCGGTGGTGGCCGAGCACAACCCCCTGGCCCCGGCCGAGGAGCTGCGAGCCCAGCTGGAGAGCCACCAGGCCCGGGTCCTGGTGGCCTGGGAGAAGGGGTTCGAGGCCCTGGCCGCACTGGGCGACCCGACGGCGGAGCGCACGGTCCTCACCGTGGACCTGTCCGCCGCCATGCCCCCGCACCTGCGCGCCGCCCTGCGCCTGCCCGTGGACCGGGCCCGCCGGCAGCGTTCCGCGTTCAAGGCCGCCGCCCTGCCCGCCACCGTACGCTCCTGGGACCGCGAGGTCGCCAGGCACGCCCCGGTGACGGCCTCGGCCCCGCTGCCCCAGGCTGACGACGTCGCCGTCCTGCTGTACACCGGCGGTACCACCGGCACCCCCAAGGCCGCCATGCTCACCCACCGCAACCTGCGGGCCAACGCGAACCAGGCGATCGCCTGGGTGCCCATGCTCCATGAGGGCGGTGAGGTCTTCCTCGCGCTCCTGCCCTTCTTCCACGCCTTCGGCCTGACCTTCAACCTGTTCTGCGCCGTGCAGAAGGCGGCCACGCAGGTGATGTTCCCCTCCTTCGACGTCTCCCAGGTCCTGGCCGGCCAGCGGCGGCGCCCTTACACCTTCTTCGTGGGGGTGCCGGTCATGTTCGAGCGGATCCTCACCCGCGCCCGCCAGGAGGGGGTGTCCCTGCGCTCCCTGCGTTTCGGGGTGTGCGGCGCCGCCCCTATGCCCCAGCAGGTCGGGCGCATGTGGGAGGAGGACACCGGCGGCTTCTTCGTCGAGGGCTACGGCATGACCGAGACCAGCCCGATCGTCAGCGGCACCCCCATGGGGCCCAGCCGCCGCATGGGCTCGCTCGGGCTGCCCTTCGCCTCCACCGACGTGCGCGTGGTGGACCCCGACGACCCCGACCCGGACCGGGAGGTGGCTGACGGCACGCCCGGTGAGCTGCTCGTGCGCGGCCCGCAGGTGTTCGCTGGCTACTGGCAGGATCCGCAGGCCACCGCCGCCGTCATGCTGCCCGGCGGCTGGCTGCGCACCGGTGACATGGTGCGCCGGGAGGACTCCTTCCTGTGGATGGCCGACCGCCACCGTGAGCTCATCCTCACCGGGGGCTTCAACGTCTACCCCTCCCAGGTGGAGGCCGCCATCCGGGACATGGAGCAGGTGGCCGACGTGGCCGTGGTGGGCCTGCCCGCCGGGGCGGCGGGTGAGACGGTGGTGGCGGGCGTGGTCCTGGCACCCGGGGCCACCCTGACCCTGGAGGAGCTGCGTGAGCACGCCGGGCGCACGCTGCCCCGCTACGCCCTGCCCCGCCGCCTGGAGATCCTCCAGGAGCTGCCCCGCAGCCCCATTGGCAAGGTCATGCGCCGCCTGGTACGCCAGGAGGTCGCGCGCCGCGACGGGCAGACGGGCTGAGCCGGGGCGCCCGGCACCGGGCCGGGCGCGGGGCCAGCAGCTCACCCAAGCACCGGTCCGGACCGCCGGGCGCGGGGACGGCAGCCCACAGGCGCGGGGCCAGCAGCTCACCTAAGCACCCGCCCGGCTGGCACTGGCACCGGGGCTATCCGGCCACCGGGAAGGCGAGGGAGAGCCGGGACCCCGGGGTGCCGTCAGGCAGCTCGACGGGTCCGGTCTCAAAGAACCCCCCGGCCATCCTCAGCCGCTCCCCCAGGCCGACCAGGCCGGTCCCGCGCTCCTCGGACCGGCGCCGCGGCGGCAGGGCGTCGGTGACCGACAGCCTGCACCAGCCGTCACGCACGTACAGGCTCACCCGCGGGGTGGAGCCGCGGGAGGCGTCGGCCAGGGCCTCGTTGAGGACGCGGACGAGGGCCAGGCGCTGCAGGAGCGTCCAGGTGGTGTTCCAGGTGGCCAGGGTGGCGGCGTCGGGCACGGCGGCGCCCGACGGCGTGTCGTCAGGCTCGGCCCCCCAGTGGCTCAGGAGGTCCGGGACGACGGTGACGTCCCCCGTGGGGGCGTAGCGGCCGGGCACCGGTGACCTGTCGGCCTGCAGGAGCGCGACCACCTCGTGGACGGACACCAGGGTCGTGTCCGCGACGTCCTGGATCGTGCTCATGGCGGTGCGCAGCCTCTCCGGGTCCGTCATCATGGACCCGCTGGCGGCCTGGAGCCTGATGGCGGTCAGGCGGTGGCCGATGACGTTGTGCGCCTCACGGGCCAGGTCCAGGCGCTCGGCCACGGTGGCCTGCGCGGCGAGCCAGCAGAGATCCTGCTGACGCTGCCTCAGGGCCTCCCGGCGGGAGACGGCCTGGAGGTAGGTGACGACGACCGCGACCGCGCAGGCCATCGTGAGGGGTAGCAGCCAGGCCATGTCGCGGGCCAGGGCGGGCGAGTCCAGGCGTGCCAGGAGGGCCGGGTTGGCCACGGACCCGGCTACGGCCAGGAGGAGGGCGCCCACCGCCCACCGGTGGTCCGGATCCCAGCGGGTGATCGTGTGCAGGCTGGTGGCCACGGTCACCACCAGGGGGCTCAGCCCCAGGAGGCCCACCGGGCCAGCCCAGGCCAGGAGGGCGCTCAGGGCGAGTCCCGCGTAGGTCAGGACCAGGCAGGTGCGCTGGCGGACGTGCCTCAGCGGCTGGACGAGGGTCATGAGGAGGTGGACGGCCAGCAGGGCCAGGCCGGCCGGGCGGGGGTCGCTCAGCACCAGGGCCTCGACGCCGGTGGCGAGCAGGCACACGCCGGTCAGGACGAGGTCGCTGAGCGGCACCAGGCAGGTCTTGCCCAGCGCCAGGCAGCGCAGGCGGGACCGCCAGTCCAGGGCACGGGGCCCCAGCAGGTCGCCGGGGCCCAGGTCCGGCCCTTCTTGGTGGTCGGGGACGGAGATACGTAGGTTCAGAGCTGGCACACCAGCAGGTTACGAGGTGGCAGAGAGGTTCTCTTCCTCCATAAGAAGGAGCGGAGGGCATCCCTTAGGCCCAGTCAGGTGTAGGCCCTGTGGTCGGGTACCCCCAGGTACCGCCTCAGAGCAGCCCGCAGGAGGCGAGGGTGGCGCGCAGGGCCTCAACCTCCGTCTGGCTGGCACGCACCAGGGGCAGGCGCAGGGCGGCCGAGGGGATGCGCCCCTGGAGGAGGAGGGCCTCCTTGGCCATGACGGCGCCCTGTCCCCCGCCCATCATGGCGCGCACCAGCGGACGCATGCGCTGGGCGACGGCGCGGGCCCCGGCGAGGTCCCCGGCGTCGACCTCGGTGACCATCTGACGCCAGGAGTGGGCGTCGGCGTGGGCCACCACGGAGACCATGCCGGAGGCGCCGTGGGCGAGCCAGGCGAAGTTGAGCCCGTCGTCCCCGGAGTAGTACTCCAGGCCGGTGGCCTCCATACGGCAGAAGCCCTGCTCGACGTCGCCGGTGGCGTCCTTGACGGCCAGGACACGGGGGTGCTCGGCCAGGCGGGCCAGGGTGCCGTCCTCAATACGCACGCCGGTGCGGCCGGGGATGTCGTAGATCATGACAGGCAGGTCGGTGGCCTCGACCACGGCCATAATGTGCCGGTAGACGCCCTCCTGGCTGGGGCGGTTGTAGTACGGGGCGTTAATGAGCAGGGCCTGGGCCCCGGCCGCCTGGGAGCCCACGCCAATGCGCACGGCGTGGGCGGTGTCGTTGCTCCCGGCCCCGGCCATGAGCAGGGCGCGTCCTTCCAGGGCGTCCTTGACCTCACGGATGAGGGCCTGCTTCTCCGGCAGGTGGGTGGTGGGGGCCTCGCCGGTGGTTCCCGCCAGGAGGATGAGGTCGGCGCCGTCGTCCACCAGGGAGACGGCGAGCTCCTGGGCGGCACGGATGTCGATGACGCCCTCTGGGGTAAAGGGCGTGACCATGGCCACGCCGACGGAGCCGAAGGAACGGGAGGGAGGTGTGGCAGGAGCCGTCATGGGCAGAGCCTACGTCTCCGGCGCCCCCAGCCACCTGTGACGCCACTCGCTGGGGTGGGGCCGTGCACGCGGCGCCCCACGGGTGGGAGTTGAGCCGGTCGCCGAGCTGAGCGGCAAGGCCGTGCGCGCGACGCCCCAGGACTAGCGGGCCCACCGGCCCCGGGGCGCTCAGCCCGCAGCGGCCCCGCCCAGCAGGCGCGCCCCCACGATGCCGCAGGCCCCCGCCCAGGTCAGGGAGGCGAGCGTGCCGATAATGAAGCGCTCGGTGACCGCGGGGTTGTCACGCAGGTCGGACCAGCGTCCCAGGCCCTTGACGGCCACGACGACGGCGAGCAGCCCCGGCTGGAGCGCCAGGAGAGCCCCGGTGGTCGCGAGCCGCTCCAGCAGGCCGATCCAGGTCCCGCCCCTGAGCACAACCGGCTCGTGCTGGGGCCCCGCCTCCAGGACCGGGACCTGGGTGCCGTCCTGGCTGGTGACGGTGCCGACGGGCGGCTGGGGGACCCTGGCCCAGTGCAGGACCACGACGCCCCACCCGCCCAGCGTGGAGGCCGCCAGCACGGCCAGGACGGTCCCGACGGCGGTGACGTCAGACACGACGGCTACTCCTTTCCTGACGACGGCACAGGTGCCTGGGCCGGGGTGTCCAGGGCCCGCAGGAGGTCGATGACGTAGGGGCGCGCCCCCACCTCCTCCTCGAGGCCGGAGGTGAGGCGCCGCTGGGAGAGGGCCTGGTCGCTGATACCCAGCCTGGTTGCGGCCTCGTGCCCGCTCAGGCCCTCCTCCAGCAGATCGACGGCCTCCCACTGGGCGGGGGTGCGGCGCCCCAGGAGGCAGGCCAGGAGCCGGAGCACGGCCTGGGCCCTCGCCGCGGCCTGCGCGTCCGGCGCCCGGACCGCCAGGGAGACGCGGGAGCCCTTGGCGGCCTCGACGGCCTGCCTGGCGTGGAGGAAGGCGGGGCCGCGTCCGGCCCGGGTGCTGGCGCCGTCGTCGAGCTCCCCGGGCCCGGCACCCAGGCCCACGTGCCAGTCGCCGTCACGGGTGGCCACGCGAATGGCCTGGTATGCGGCCTCCGCCCCCTGGGGGACGCCCTGGAGCTCGTCACCCACGGTGCGCTCGAAGGCCGCCCGGACGGGCACGGCCTCCAGGGCCCGCAGGAGCCCGGGCACACGGTCCTGGCCGGTGCGCGATCCCTGCTGGTCAATGGTCAGGACAAGCACGTGGACAGTATGCGGCACCCACCCAGGAATCCTCAAGGCCAGGAACTTGATCGACGGGATTCAAGGTCCAAGTTGTGATTGACAGGTGTCGCGACCGCATTGGTACCCACATCGGCTCGGAACCAGCGTGTCCATGAAGGCTTTCGACCGCCGCGACGTCGGTGGCCGCGGACGCCCGCGCCCTGGGGCAGGACCCCGCAGGAGCTGCCCGCGGTCTACGCGCCCCCGGACCGGACCAGGACCGGCAGGACCCCCGGACGGCTGCCCTGCTGGCGGAGTCGTGCCGGGCGCCGGCTGCTCCTCAGGCCCACTGCGGGACGGGCTGCCCGTGGCGCCGGTGGCGGCCCGTGTGGCCCGGGGCAGGACGCCTGAAGGGACGCGCCCGCAGGGACGCCGGGAGGCGCCGGTGGGCGGCCGGGACGCCGGTAGGCTCACCCCATGAGCACGCACCAGGGTCAGGGCGCAGCAGCCGCGCACGGCACGGAGCCCGGGCCCCTGCGCCCCGTCCGCCGTCTCCGGCATCCGGGAGCGTCCGCTGCGGGCGGCGGGCGGACGGCCCGAGGCGGTTTTGTGCGCGAGGCGCGCGCCGAGGATCTGGAGGCGGTCGGTGCGGTGCACGCCGCCGCCATGACGGCATCCCTCGACGCCGCCCACCGCACCGCGCACGACGTCGGGGTCCCGGAGGGCGTACGGGCCGCGGTCTCGGCACCGGTCCTGACCGCTGGCTGGCGGGACGCGGTGTGCGCACCGCCGAGCCCGGCCCACCACGTGCTGGTAGCCACGCAGGACGGCGAGGTCGTCGGCCTGGCCGCCCTGGCACCCCTGCCTGACGTCCGGCAGGGCGGCCCCACCGACGCGGGCGGGGCCGGGACCCCCTCGTCCGTTGACGGCGTCGGCCTTGGGCCCACCGGCGCGGACGGGGCCACCGCTGGACCTGCTGGCGCCGGGCCCGTCCGGGCGGCGGAGCTGACCGCCTTGGCGGTGTCCCCGGACCACCAGCGCGCCGGCCACGGCTCACGCCTCCTGGCGGCAGCCGTTGACCTGGCCCGGGCCGACGGGGCGGGCGTGCTCCTGGTCTGGGCCGTGCGCGGGGACGAGTCGCTGACGCGCCTCCTGGCTGGTGCCGGCCTGGTCCCGACCGGGGCGTCCCGCAGCCTGCCGGTGGGCCGGGGCGTGACGGAGGCCTGCTGGGGGGCGTCCATCTGACGCCGTAAGGCACGGGCAGCACTCCTCGGGCGGGCAGACGGCCTGCTGTACGCTCCCCCTCGTGGACTGCGTTCACTACTCCCCACGAACCCGGCCGTGGGTTCACGCCCTGACCCTGGGTTCGGTCGTCTGGCTGCTGGCGAGGCTGGTGGTCCTCGGCATCAGCCTCGTCGCGTGGTGCACAGAGCTCTCGCCGGGCGTGACCGACCGGCTCGGAGACCCCTCCGCGGACTCCGTCACGGGAATACCGGGGCTGTTGGGCCACTGGGACACGAACTACTACTTCACGATCGCCTCACAAGGGTACGGTGCGGACGCCGAGTACGGCCTCGCGGCCTTCTTCCCGGGGTACCCGTATCTTTCGCGCTGGGTTGCCGCAGTCCTTCCCTCCCAGAGCACCGGGATCGCCATGCTGGTCGTCGCCTCCGCGTCGTCCTGGTGGACTGCGGTGGTCTTCTCACGCCTCGTCGCCCTGGAGACCGGAGCCGGGGATGAGCTGTCGTACAACGAGCTTCTCCCGGTCGTCCTGCTCATGGCCGGACCGTACTCGGTGTTCCTTTATGCGTCCTACGCCGAGTCGCTGTACCTTGCCCTGGCCGTGACGGCGTGGTACCTCGCTCGTCGTGGACGTTGGTGGACGTGCGCGGCCCTGCTGTCCCTGGCCGTGCTCGTCCGCGTCAACGCCGTGTTCCTCGTGGCGGCGGTACTGGTCATGCAGGCGTGTCGGTGCGGCCTGAGCAGGTGGTGGCGCTTTTCGTGGGTGGTTCTCCCCGCAGGCTTCCTGCTCGGCTGGTTCGCGCGCCTCTACTCGGTGACGGGGGACGCGCTCGCCTGGTCGCACGCCCAGGGCCACGGGTGGAACCGTGAGCTGAGCCTCCCGGTCATGACGATAGCGCGGACCCTGGGCGTCGCCGCCGTCGGGAGTACCCCGGACCGTCAGCTCCAGTTCCTTCTCGACTTTATCTTCTTCCTGGTCGTCCTGTCCTGCTGCTGGGCCTGGTGGAGGCGGAGGGAATACGCTGAACTCACGTACGCGACCCTGCTTGTCCTGTCAATGGGTACCTCGACCACGCTCGTGTCATTCGCGCGGAACTCCGTCACCCTGTTTCCGACGTGGGTCCTGGCGGGTGACGTCCTGACCAGGGCCAGGACCCGAGTCCGCGTCCTCGCCATGACCAGCTCATTCCTCTTGTTCACCTTGAACACGTTCTTGTTCTCAATAGGGGCCTGGACGGACTAGGACACCTTGGATTCAAGGCGCGGGCGGCTCGTCAGGCTCTGTGCTCCTGGTGGGCGGCGCGTCGGTGAGTACGGGCGGTGGGGTGGGGTTGGCCGCTGGTGTGCTGCCTCGCACCCTCTCGTGAGAACGGTACTTGTTTGTCGTGAGAACGGTACTTATTGCCCGTGAGAACGGTACTTATTGCTCGCGAGAACGGTACTTGTTCGTCGTGAGAACGGTACTTATTGCCCGCGGCCGTGCCCTCCGCGGCCTCGGGCACGTCGTCCTCGTCCGCGCGGGCGGGTCTCGCATCTGGAAGCTGTCCGCTCCGTCACCGGGGCCTGTCTGCTCCACCACCTGGTCCCGTCCGGTGGCGACCGTCCGCCCTCGCTACCGGGACTGTCGTGCCCGACATAACCCCACCAAACGCAGCGGAAACGTCCGCTCCCGTCGCCACGACTGCCGCCGGGCCAGCCGTGGAGCACAGCCCGACCGGCGCCATGAGGAGCGTTCTATGAGAAAACTAACACCGTAGGTATGCCTGGTTTCGCTTCTTGCGAACACTGTCCGTACAGGAGCTTACACCACTCCTTCTGGCTCGGTGTGGCTGGTGTGGGCGAGCGCGGACGTGGGGGCGCAGGCTCCTTCCGGTAGGGCTGGGGCAGTGGCCAGCTCCTGGAGGGCGGGCAACAGCAGGCTGGCTGGCCCGGGCCGCCCTGCCCGACCGGCCAGCTCCTGGAGGGCGGGCAGCGGGCACGTGCTCCTCCTGGTGTGACTGGGACCTGGCCTCCTGATGTGGCTGGGACCAGGCCGCCCCCGCCCCGTGGCGCCCTGACGACGTACTTCTGGTGGGGCGACGGCCAGCTGGTGCGGCCCGGCGGCGGAGTTGCACATTCTTTTTACAAACCACGATCATAGAACGGCGGAATCACGCGGATCTGTGGAGTGGTTCGGGACCCGGGAAGCGGGATGAATGTGCAACGGCGCCCGCGTTGCACATTCATCCCGCTTCCCGATCGCCTTCTGGGCCGGGAAATCGTTGGAACGACGCCACTGGCACGAACAGGACCCCGGGATGAATGTGCAACACCACCTCCTTGGCCTCGACGGGACGCACCCTTGGCCCGCTGGCACGCTCCGACCACCACCCGGGTACCCGGGACACACGACCCGCAGGCACCCCACCTTCTACAACTGGGCCTTGCGGAGGCTACGTGAAGGTGACGGTCACCTTCAGCCCGGACCCCCGCAACCAGGTCCTGCCCCGTTCGCGCTACAAGAGCAGGGCTCCTGCGCTTCGACGAGCGCTACTGCTGCCACGCGACCTGGGCCGACCAGTGGGCCGACCGGTGGGGCAGGTGGGCCCCGCCCGGGCAGGCTTGGGACTACTTCGGCCTCAGGTGAGGTCCCGTCGAACTCACGTGGCCCTCTGCGTGCCGCGTGCGCGGACGCCATGGAGGAGGAATCGGACTGGTCCGTCTCCCAGGTTCGCGTGACCGTCGTCGGCGAGACCTCCCACCTCATTTTTGGTGATGTTTATCACACTAGCGCTTGGCCAGCGTGGGCATGTCGGGAAAGCTCCGGCCGTGGCGTCCGCCCTGACTTCCCTGTCCAGGGCCTGCTCCCGGCCTTGCACCGCCCTGCCTTGACGGCCTTCTGGGCAACCAGGGCCGTTGGGGTCCGAGGTTGCGCGGGACCGCAGGGGCAAAGCGAGGGCCTCACAGCTCGGTGGTGCTGGATCCCGTTCCCATAACCCATACCGGGATATGAGATGGATACCGATCTGGAGGCCCTCGAGAGGACACTCTACGCTATCGCCAGCCGATCCGCTAGTGACTTACCTCAAGACGAGGCCCGCGCATTCGGCGTGATGCTGCGGGTTTGAGGGATATGTGAGGATTATCACTCCAACATTCTGCCGGGCTGTGCTACCAGGGTCCGATGGGTGGGGCGTGCCAGCCTGCGTGCCGGGTCCCGGTAGGAGGGCGGGCCGGGGTCGCCCGAGATGCCACGGCTCTACGTGATGGTGCGCTGGGGGCCATGTGCTGAGGGGTGCGCGCTGTGGCGTGCTGGGCGCGGGTCGGCAGCTGTCCGCAGCCCTTTCCTTGCGGCGCCCCTGGTCGGTGGCCCGACGGCAGGTCAGGGTCTGTGCTCGCGACGCTTGGGCTGGTGGGAGCTACGTGTCCAGAGGATGGCTGTGTGCGGGAGGTGGACTGCCGTCCTGCTCCGCTGGGCGCGGGCGCCTGTGTGCGTGGGGGACTGCACCGGCAGGATCCCGCGCCCTCAGGCCGGCGTCGCGCGCAGACCTGGGCCTTCAGACCAGTGCGGCGCGCAGAGCCAGACTCAGACCGGCGCCATGCCCAAGCTCAGGCCGGCGTCGCGTGCAGGCCCAGGCCTCAGGCCGGTGCCAGACTCAGACCAGCGCCATGCGCAGGATAATGAGCCCCACCAGTGTCGCGGTGACGCCAATAATCCCCATAATGCCCGCAGTCGTACGCTGGCAACGAAGATCCAGGCTGTAGACCGCTGCCACGGCGGCGCCGGTCAGCAGCCCGCCCAGGTGCCCCTGCCAGGAGATCCCGCTGCCCAGGAAGGATATGACCACATTCACCGCCAGCAGGGCCACAATCCCCGAGGTGTCCCGCCCCAGGTGTCGCTGGATGACGAACAGGGCCGCGAACAGCCCGAAGATCGCCCCCGAGGCGCCCACGGTCTGGCTGAACCACGCCGACAGCACCTGCGGTGAGGCCAGCCAGTAGATAGCCGTCGAGCCGCCCAGGGCGGAGAGCACGTACAGGGCCGTGAACCGGCAGCGCCCCAGCAGCGGCTCCAGGATCCCACCCAGCACCCACAGGGCGTACATATTGAACGCCAGGTGCATGAACCCGCCGTGGAGGAACGCCGTGGTCAGGAACCGCCAGGGCTCCTGCGCGGCGAGGGCGGGCACGAAGCCCCCCCAGGCCGTCACCGGGTTCATGAGGTGGGACTGCAGGGGAAGGCTCTGAAGGATCCAGACGACAATGCACACCGCCATGAGCAAGGTGGTGACGCGCACGTCACTGATCGGCTGGCCCCCCAGGACGGTCCGGGTCCCGCGACCACCCGTCTGGTGGGTGCAGTCCACGCAGCGCACCCCCACCGGGCTGGGGACCTGGCACTCGGGGCACACCGGACGGTTGCAGCGCTGGCACCGCACGTAGGAGACACGCTGGGGGTGGCGGGGGCAGACCGGCGGGTCGGCCTGGTGGTCCGCTCCCGAGGAGCTGGAGGGGTACTGCTGGGTCATGGCTCAGCCTTGTCGCTGGAGGTCGCTGTGGACAGGGATCAGGGGCTGTGGGTCGGGGCCTTGCGGGCCAGCCGGCAGCGGTGGCGTCCGGCCGGGGGAGCCTGCTGGGCCCCGTCTGACGAGCCGGGTCCGGTGGTTCGCGAACCTAGCTGGCCCGGTGGGGTGGTGCCTGGCGGTGCGGTGCCGCCCGGCGGGCCCGGCGGGACGCGGACGGCGTCGCTGAGCACTCGCGGGTGCCCGACGACGCCGTCTGGTCTCATACTCGAGGTGGTCTTACTCGGTGACCGTCACGGAGTTAATGACGACGTCCTCCAGGGGGCGGTCACGCGGGTCGGTGGCCACCGCCGAGATCGCGTCCACGACCTGCTTGGAGGCGTCGTCGGCCACGGCCCCGAAGATGGTGTGCTTGCCCTGGAGCCACTCGGTGCGGGCCGTGGTGATAAAGAACTGGGAGCCGTTGGTGCCCTTGCCCAGGCGCCGGCCGGCGTTGGCCATGGCCAGGACGTAGGGCGCGGAGAAGGTCAGGGAGTCGTCGATCTCGTCGTCGAAGACGTAGCCGGGACCGCCGGTACCGGTGCCCAGGGGGTCGCCGCCCTGGATCATGAAGTTGGGGATAACCCTGTGGAAGATGACACCGTCGTACAGCGGGGCCTTGGTCTCCTCGCCTGTACGGGGGTCCGTCCAGGTGGTCTTACCGGTGGCCAGGCCGGTGAAGTTCGCGACTGTCTGGGGTGCCTGCTCGGGAAAGAGCGTGAGGCGGATGTCGCCGAGGGTCGTGTGAAGTGTCGCTTCCATGCTGTCATCGTCGCATGGGCAGGACACCGCGGACCGGGACTGCGGTAGGTGCCACCGCACTGTTCACCCCAGGCAAAACGCCGACGACAAGGTTGGTCCGCCGTTGCGCGTCGGTGGGAGGATAGGGACAGGTCGCACGGATGCGTACGCACCGTTCGAGTCGCCATCGGCCCCGGTCCCCGCACCGGGTGCCGCGAAGAATCTCTAGGAGGACCCATGAAGAAGTGCACCCTGGGCAGGACCCTCGGCTGGCTGACCGTCGCCACCGCCGCGGCCGGCGCCGCCTACATCGTCTGGAAGCGCTCGCAGCCGGTGGAGGACCCGTGGGCCGAGGAGTACTGGGCCGACTCCGAGGAAGAGGAGGAGACCGAGCCCGCTCCCGCTGAGGCCTGAGCCCTGGCCGGGCGTCGGCGGGGTCCCGCACCGGGGCCCCGCCGCGTCATCCGGCTCCTGCACGGCCGGTGCACCTGTGTCCCGGCGTGTCCGGGCGGTGGGCCGACGCCGCCGCGCCCTGGACACCGGGCGGCGCCCGTCACTTCCAGTTCAGCAGGCCCAGGAAGCCGGCCATCATAATGACGAAGCCGACGTACAGGTTGCCGTTGACCAGCCAGTCAGTCTGGTGGTGCGCCACGAAGTAGGGGATCGGGTACTGGCCCTTGAACAGGTAGGTGACCACGACCCACAGCAGGCCCGTGATCAGCAGGGTCACCATGGCCGGCGCGTACCAGCGGGGGCTGCCCACGTCCTTGATCTTCCGGGGCGTGCGGGACACCCGGTTGGCCGCCGCCCGTGACTCCTCCTCCAGCGCCGCCGCCACCTTGGCGGGGTTCCCGGAGCGCTTGAGCCGGGCCAGGCGCTTCCTGTCCTCTTCCTTGGCCCGCTTGCCGAAACGCACCAGGCGCCTGGAGCCGGAGGCCGAGCCCTTCTCCTTCTTGGAGCCCTTGGACCTGGAATCCTTGGACTCCTTCCCGGAGCCGGACTCCTTCTCGGAGCTCGTGGAGTCCGAGGCCTCGGAGGTCTTCTTGGACGACGCCTCGTCCTGGGGGTCCTCAGTGGCAGGCTCCTTACCATCCTTACCCTTACCCTGAGATCCCTTGCCCCCGGAACCCTCGGAACCCTGTGCGGGGTCCTCGTCCTGGGCCCCGGAGCCCTCACCCGTGGAGGTGGGCTCCTCGGAGTCGGGGGCCTGGTTAGTGTCCGGCCTCGGGCTGGTCTTCTTCCGCAGGGCCATGTGGTCCTCCTCGCTTGGGATGTTCCCGACAGGGGAAGTCGGTTGACTGGCGCTAGCGCCTAGCCTAGGGCATCGCCACCGGGTTCCTGCCACGCCTACAAGCTCATAGACTGCACAAGACACTCGCAACACCAGGAGACTAGATGGCACACCCCCGCCACCAGCGGCGTCCGCACCGTCCTGGACCGCTCAGCATGGTCCTGGGTGGTATCGGAGAGCTCCTTATTACCTCCGGCCTGGTGATCGCCCTGTTCCTGGTGTGGCAGCTGTGGTGGACCGGTATCGCCGCCCACGAGAAGGCGCAGGCCGTCAAGGAGCAGTTCACCCAGACCCAGGTCGACTCCCCCAAGGTCGCCGGGACCAAGCACACCGACGCCCCCCCGGCCTTCACCCAGGTCGACTACGGCCAGGCCATCGGGATGCTCATTGTGCCTAAGTGGTACGGCGTGACGAACAACAATATGCCGGTTATCGAGGGGACCGGTGAGGACGTCCTGGACCAGGCGGCAGCCGGGCACTACACCGACACCCAGCAGGTAGGGGAGGTCGGCAACTTCGCCATTGCCGCGCACCGCCGCACCAACGGCAATTCCTTCCGCCGGATCGACCTGCTCGAGCCCGGCGACGAGGTCGTCGTGGCCACCCAGGACACGTGGTACGTCTACACCGTGGAGACCTACGAGATCGTCGAGCCCCACCAGGTCGAGGTCCTCTCCCCGGTCCCGGACGACCCCGAGGCCCAGCCCACTGAGCGCTACCTGACCATGACCACCTGCCACTCCCTGAGCATGGGCGAGTGGGGTAACGACCACCGGTGGATCGTCCACGCCAAGTTCTCCTACTGGATGCCGCGCTCCGAGGGCCGGCCCGACTCCGTCCTCAACGACCCGGAGGTCAACTGACATGTACGGATGGATCTGGAGGCACCTGCCCGGCCCCGTCTGGTTCAGGACCATTGAGGCCCTCGTCCTGACCGCTGCCGTGGTGCTCCTCCTCTTCGAGGTGGTCTTCCCCTGGGCCAATGACACCTGGCACCTCTCCGGTGAGGCCGACGTCGGCTGACCGCCCGCCACCCGCCCCCGTGGGAGCGGGTGGCAACGGCGCCCGGGTACGCGCGGGCGCCCTTCGGGCAGCCCCCGGTACGCGGGGCAGAGCTGGCGCCCGGGTACGCGGACCCGGCCAGTGCCGCTCAGGTGCCGCTCAGCGGCCCAGCTCCTCGCGCGCCTGGACAAAGGCCGCCACGCAGGCGCGCACGTCCGCCTCGCTGTGCGCGGCGCTGAGCTGGACCCGGATCCGGGCCTTACCGCGCGGCACCACCGGGAAGGAGAAGGCCGTGACGTACACGCCCAGCTCCAGCATGCGCCTGGCCACCGCCACCGCCTGGCGGGCGCCGTCCTCCCCGGGGAACATAACCGCCACAATGGGGTGGTTGCCAGGCAGCAGGCTGAAGTCGGCCTGGTCCATGAGATCGCGGAACAGGGCGGCGCGCTGGGCCAGGTCGGCGCGCGCCTGGTCGGCCTCCCGCGCGATCTCCAGGGCCCGCAGGGAGCCCCCCACCACGGCGGGTGCCACCGTGTTGGAGAACAGGTAGGGGCGGGCGCGCTGGCGCAGAAGGTCGACGATCTCCTGCGGGCCGGTGATGTAGCCGCCGCTCGCCCCGCCCAGGGCCTTGCCCAGGGTCCCGCTCAGGACGTCCACGCGCCCCTCCACCCCGAGCAGCTCGGGTGTACCGCGCCCGCCGGCCCCCACGAAGCCGGTGGCGTGGGAGTCGTCCACCATGACCAGCGCCCCGTAGGCCTCCGCCAGGTCGCAGATGTGCAGCAGGGGCGCGTAGGAGCCGTCCATGGAGAAGACCCCGTCGGTGACGATCATGACCCGTCGTGCCCCCCACTGGCGGGCAGCCGTCAGCTGGGCGCGCAGGTCGGAGACGTCGGCGTTGCGGTACCGGTAGCGCCGCGCCTTGCACAGGCGCACCCCGTCGATAATGGAGGCGTGGTTGAGCTCGTCGGAGATAATGGCGTCCTGGCTGGTCAGCAGCACGTCGAAGATGGCTCCGTTGGCGTCGAAGCAGGAAGAGAACAGGATGGTGTCCTGGTAGCCCAACCAGTCGGCGATCGCCCGCTCCAGGGTGCGGTGCGGGGACTGGGTGCCGCAGATAAATCGCACCGAGCTCATACCGAACCCCCACTGGTCCAGTGCCTCCTTGGCCGCCGCCACCACGCGGGGGTCGTTGGCCAGGCCCAGGTAGTTGTTGGCGCAGAAGTTCAGGGCAGGACCGGTGGTGGTGGCAATGTGCCCGGACTGAGGGGTGGTCATGACCCGCTCGTCCTTGTACAGGCCGTCGGCGCGAATGCCCTCCAGCTCCTGGGCCAGCTCGTTCCTCATGGTGTACACGGTGAATCTCCTTGTCAGACGGTCCAGTCCAGGACGACCTTGCCGCACCGCCCGCTGCGGGCGGCCTCAAAGCCCTGCTCCCACTGGTCTGCCGGGAAGCGGTGGGTAATGACGCCGCGTACGGCGTCACGCAGGGTGGGGGAGGACTCCAGCATGAAGGAGGCCTTGTACCAGGTGTCGAACATCTCCCGGCCGTAGACGCCCTGGATGGTGAGCATGTGGGTGATGACCCAGCCCCAGTCGATCGCGTAGGAGGTCTTGGGCAGGCCCAGCATGGCGATCCGGGCCCCGTGGGTGCACGCCCGCAGCATGCTCCGCACCGCCTCGGGCGCCCCGGAGATCTCCAGGCCGACGTCGAAGCCCTCCCGGATGCTCAGGTCGCCCCTGACCTCCTCCAGGCTCCGTTCGGTGGTGTTGACCGTGGTCAGGCGGGGTGTGCCCAGGGAGCTGGCCAGGGACAGGCGGTAGTCGGAGACGTCGGTGAGGACCACGTTGCGGGCCCCGGCGTGGCTGGCCAGGGCCGCGCACATAATGCCGATGGGGCCGGCGCCGGTGACCAGTACGTCCTCCCCGGCCAGGGGGAACTGGAGGGTGGTGTGGACGGCGTTGCCGAAGGGGTCGAACAGGGCGCCCAGGTCCGGGTCGATCTCCGCTCCCTGCAGCCACACGTTCCCGGCGGGCACCACCACGTAGTCGGCGAAGGCGCCGTCGCGGTTGACGCCGATGGAGCTGACGGCCTGGCACATCTGGCGTCGTCCCGCCCGGCAGTTGCGGCAGCGCCCGCAGGTGACGTGCCCCTCCACGCTCACCCGCTGGCCCACGGACAGGGTGCCTGAGGTGGCGCCGTCCAGGGAGCTGCCCACCCCGGGGCCGAGCTCGACGATCTCGCCGTAGAACTCGTGGCCCAGGGTCTGGGGCGGGTGGAGCTCGGCGGCCGCGAAGTCGTCCCATCCGGCCAGGTGCAGGTCGGTACCGCACAGGCCGGTGCGCATGACCCGGATCTTGACCTCCCCGAAGCCGGGCGTGGGCTCGGGGACGTCCTGGAGCTCCAGGCCGGGGCCGGGCGCGGGCTTGCGTAGTGCACGCATTATGTCTCCGTTGACGTCAGGAAGGGCTGGGCACCGGTCCGCGGGGCCCACCTGCGCATATGGTAGCCCGGGCGGCCGGTGGTGACGCTCAGGTCACCGGCGGGTCAGGCCGCGTGGTCGGCCGGGGGCCGCCCTGGTCAGGCCAGTACCGCCCTGGTCAGGCAGACGGGCGGCCGCTCCGGTCAGGCCGGGGGCCGTGCGGCCGAGGTCGCATGGTCAGCCGAGGTTGCGTGGTCAGCTGAGGTTGCGTGGTCAGCTGAGGTTGCGTGGTCGGCTGAGGCCGTGTGGTCGGCCGGAGCCGTGGGGTCGGCGTCGGCTGCCGCGTCGTGGCGGGCAAAGCTGGTGGTACGTGAGCCCGGTCTGCCGTTGACGACCACCAGCCCGGCGTCCCGCAGTGCCCTGAGCGCGTAGGACGCCTGGCGTGCGCTCAGGCCGGTGGCGGCCGCCACCTGGGCGGTGCTGGCGGGGCCGTCCGCCAGTGCCTCCCAGGTGGCCGGGGCGTTCCTGCTCAGCCTGCGCAGGGCCTCCGGCGTCGTCTTGGCGGGAACCCCCTCCTGGGCCGGGCTGCCGACGGCTGGGCCAGTGGGCTGGTCCGGGCCAGGGGACTGGGCCGCGAGGGAGTAGGTCGTGGAGCCCCGGGTCCCTGTCTGCACGGCGTAGCCGCGGGAGACGAGCGTGTGGAGATCCTGCCGGGCCTGCACGGTGTCCACGCCAAAGCGCTGTCGGTAGCCGGCGTTCGTCCAGGTGGTCCCGTGCCGCATGTCCACCAGGGCGTGGCGCTGGGGGACGGTGAGGTCCTGGGCACCCAGCTCGCCCAGCCACTCCAGGTCCTGGGGGAGCAGGAGGACCGCACGTGGCACGATCGCGGTGAACCGCACACCGGTGTCCTGGAACCTGACAGGCTCCATGTCGGCGGCGGCCAGCGCCTGCTGGGCGGCACGGATTCCTGAGCCGAGGCCCTCGATGACGCGATGGCCGTCGGGGGCTGAGACAAAGGTGCAGATCTGGTAGAGGTACTCGTTGACCGCGGACTTGCCGTCACGGGTGCCGAGCTGGTCCACGCTCAGGCCGTACAGGCCTCCAGGGCTGCCAATGACCAGCTTGTCACGCAGCAGGCGGATCTCAACCTTCTTGGTCAGGGTGGGCTCGGAGAGGTCGCGGTGGACCAAGGCGTTGGCCACCAGCTCGCGGACGACCAGGGAGGGGTACTCCGCCTGGTCGTAGCCGTGACCGTGACGGAACCTGATGGTGCGGTCGGCCACGCGGTCCACCCAGCTGACGGCCGCGTCCAGCATGGCGGGCACCGAGCCGGTAAGGTCCAGGCGGTCGGTGGCGCGGACGCCGTCGACCGCCTCAGGGCCGGGTAGGTACGCCGCCGTAATGGACAGCGCCGGCAGGAAACGCTGCGGGTAGGTGCCGAGCGCGTACAGGCCCGCGCGGGTGAGGGTGCCGTCCTCGGTGACGACATTGAGGTTGAGGAGGATGTCCTCCTCGGTTGCGTTGGCCAGGGCGGTGCTGCCCCGGCGGACGTTGCCCACGAAGGTGGCGACCAGCCCCGCGTCGAGGTCCTCCTTCCCGGTCGCGGCGACGCTGTGGGAGTCCTCGCGCGGACGGGTGTGGCGTAGCAGGAGCTGCTGCTCCTCCTGGGAGGACATGCGGTAGTCGCCGTCGTACTGACGCAGGTAGGCGTACTTGGTCTCACGCCAGCGGCAGGGCTTGTCCCTGTCAGAGGACTCACGGACGTTGACCGCCAGCACCGTCAGGGACCCGAGCCTGATTGTGCGGACGTCTACGCCTATGGGGGAGGAGAAGCCGTTGCGTGCCAGATTGCTCACACGCTTGGCGAGTTCGTGTGGGTGGCTGACCCCGACGACGTTCAGCGGCTTCTCCGTGACACCCAGGAGGATCGTGCCGCCTCCGGGCAGGTTGGCGAAGGCGCTCAGCGTGGGGGCGATGGAGGACGAGGAGTACTCGGAGAAGGTCTTGGCCTCCAGGTGGAGGTTGTCCCCACCCTCCTGGTCGAGCTGAGCAAGGGCCTCGGTGAGGTCGTTGGTGTCAAGGACCATGCCAAGAAGTGTCGAGGAGGGCGGCAGAAGTGTCAAGGAGGCCAGGAAAAGTGTCTAGCTGTGCGACAGGGGTGTCGAGCTGGGCACGGAGAGTGTCGAGGAAGGCTCCAGAAGTGTTGAGGAGGCTAGTGAGAGTGTCGAGGAGGTCAGGAAAAGTGTCTAGCTGGGCAGCGGGAGTGTCGAGGAGGGGGCTTGTGCCTCCGGGCGGGCGCCGCCCTACAGGTCCCCGGCCTTCTGGAGGCGCTGGAGGCTCAGCCACCCCGCCGGGATGGGGATCCAGAAGGTGACCACCCGGTAGACGATCGCCGTAGACAGCGCCACACCCGAGGGGATGCCCGCGGCCACCAGGCCCGCCGTCAGCGCCACCTCGACCGGGCCGATGCCGCCGGGGGAGGGCACCACCGAGCCCACCGTGTTGGAGGCCAGGTAGGTGATAGCCAGGACGGAGAACGGCAGGGTGTAACCGAAGGCCCACAGGCTCGCCGCGAAGGACAGGATGTAGAAGGCAGTCAGCAGCATGGTGCCGCCGATCCCCACGACCAGCCGGGCCGGGTTGGTCAGCACCCACACCAGACGCGGCCAGACCTGGCGGTAGGTCGGCTCCAGCTTGGACCACACCCAGGAACGCAGCCGCGGCACCAGGCCCACGACCCCCGCCACCGCCACCAGGACGACAGCGGACACCATGATCCAGCCCGAGGGCAGTGACAGGGTGGCCGACTGCCCGGTGGCCGCCGCCACCACGACCAGCAGGATCGCGGTCACCGCGAACTGGACCACCTGCACCAGGGCGACGGTGGCCACGCCAATGGCCGTGCTCACGCCCTGCCGGTTGAGGTAGCGCAGGTTGACGGCCGCACCACCCATGCCCGCCGGGGCCACCAGGCTCACCACCGAGGAGGCCAGGTGCACCTCGGTGCAGCGCCACACGCTCAGGCGCACCGGGGAGAAGGCCACCAGGGCCAGGCCCGCCCCCAGGTAGGTGGCCAGGGAGAAGACCAGCGCCCCCAGGATCCACCACAGGTTCGCGTCCTGCACGGCGGCGCTGACCTGCTCGAAGTTCATCTGGGCCAGCAGCGTCCAGATCGCCACCATGCCAATGACCGCCATAATGACCGTGCGCGGGCTGAAGCGCTGGACCTTGGCGGGCTCGGCGTGCGCCGTCGGGGTCAGGGTCACCAGGGCGTCACGCAGCTCCTGGAGGAGCGTGCCGCGTCGTCCCATGGCCTCGCGCGTGGAACGGGGCAGCACCACCGCCTGGAGCATGGGGGCGATGGAGGCGACCTGCGCCGTCGTCAGCGCCCGGGAGGCCGAGGCGATCGCCTCCTCCACGCCCGCCACGGAGGCGGTCAGCGCCAGGGTCTGGGCCAGGTCCATGCGCCGGGAGAGCTCGCTGGAGATGGTCTCCCCGTCCTCCCAGTCCAGGAGCCAGACGCGGCCGGAGACGTCCACCACCGTGGAGGTGGCGTCAATGGCCCGGTGCGCCAGCCCGGCGGCGTGGGCGCGGCGCACCTGCTCCCACAGGTCGTCCAGGAGGCCCGAGGTGGGCGTGACCTCGCCCAGGGGGCGGGCGCCCACGATGTGGTCGCTGACCATGAGCATGGACTCCCCGGACTCGGCCATTCCCGTCAGGCCGGGGACGCGGACGTTGGCGCGTCGGGCCGACAGGGTCATGAGGGCGGTGTGCTCGGCCGCCGAGCGCACCGACATGTCCCGGCTGCTGGGGGCCAGGCCGCGGATACGCATACGGTCCCACAGGGTGGACACGAACCCGGCCACCTGCCGGTCGGCGTCCAGGACGGTGACGTCGCGGCGGATGCCGCTGGTGTCCCACACGGCGTAGAGGCGGTGGTCGGACAGGGCCTCCTGGGATAGCGCGGTGGAGGAGGCCTCGGTCAGGACGGCGTCCAGGTCCACCTGCGGGTCGGGCACGATGGTCTCCGCGGGCTCCGTGGCCCCGGCGGTGTCCTGGCCGTCCTCGTCTGGGTGGGGGGAGTCGTCCTGCGCCCCCGGGCCCAGGGGCTCCTCCGGCGTGGCCCGGGGGATGATCAGGGGTGCCTCCCGGACTTGCTCGGTGTAGCCCAGGGGGCTCTGGGTGGTGACCCTCCAGGCCTGGACGTCGGGGGCGACGTCGAGGCGTACCACCCGGGCGGCGTCGATCCCGGCCCGGCGCAGGGCCCGGATGAAGGCGATCCCGAAGGCCCGCTCGTCGCGTACCCCGAAGACGTAGCGCAGGGCCAGGCCGATCCCCCGCCCCAGGAGCACGGAGATGAGGACCCCGGCCAGCGGTATGGCGCCCCGCAGGACCGACAGGGTGGTGATCGTCCACAGGGCCACCCAGGAGTAGCGCACCACCGGTGAGCTGCGCCGTTCCCCGGCCATGGTCAGCAGGGCGGCCAGCCCGGAGAAGATCACCGAGATACCGACCCGGCTGTGGCCGCTGACGGCGACCGTCAGCCCGCGTACCAGGGAGTCCGGCCCCCAGGTGTTGATCATCCGCAGGACCAGGTTGCCTGAGGCGAAGCCGATGGCGGCGGCGGCGGCCGACTCCCCGGCGCTGCGCCAGGAGCGCCTCAGGAGGCACTCGATGAGTACCGCCATGGGCACGACGAAGGTCACCAGGCCCTCAATGGTCTGGATGGGCAGGACCAGGATCCTGCCGAGTACGCCGGTCAGGACGTTCTGGACGTCGTTGGTCACCGCCCTGGTGGTGGAGCTGGCGTAGATCGACAGGACCACCAGGGACGCGATCCCCAGGACCGCCAGGGCCAGGTCCAGGAGATCCTCGGCACGGCGGGTGCGCCGTGGGGCCGCGTCCACCAGGAGCGTGCTGGAGCGCGGGGCGGGCTGCTTGGGCTCGGGGGTGGTCGTGGGCGTCACCCCGATCCGGGGGATTCCCACCGGGGAGGTGGGCGGCGTGGGCGCCGCCTCGGGTGCTGGTGCCGTGTCGGTCATGATACGAGCCTACGGGAGACGGGGTGGGGGCGCGGGGTGGATGGTGGCATGAGGCCCCACCCCTCCCTAAAGTCCCTACGGGTGCTGAGCGGGCGCGGCTGGCACGGGCCCCGATGGTGTCCTAGCGGCCACGGTCCCTGGATACTGCCTGTACGGGCCGTTCCCGCCCTCGCTGGTATTCATGGCCGCGGTGGGGCGCGCCCGGTTCTGTCGCAATCTGAGGATCAGGGCGGAGGGCACCCTTGACCACGCCGAGGTCCAGGCCTCTGACCTGCGTGGACATTGGGTGCACAAAGGTGGGGGCGGGGTGGGGTCGCCTCTGATCCTCAGATTGCGACACGTGCGGGGACCTGGGGCGGCAGATGGTCGAGGAATTACTTGCAGTATCGCATAGTCAACCTAGATCTGCGTCGGGAGACATGACAGGCGGCCCGTCCCTCACCCCTCGCGACCAGGTCCTGTCGTGTCCGCACGCACTCCGCAGGCACGACGGCGCGGGTCCCCCTCTTGAGGTGTGACGACGCTAACCTGGAGGTCCGACCCGCCGAGCTCGATCACAGGAGCCTGTATGACCAGCGCCCTGACCCTTGCCACCCCCTTCACCGACCACCTGGTCCTCCAGCAGGGCAGGCCGGTCCGGGTCTGGGGGCGTGCCTCGCCCGGGGCCGACATCGAGGTGAGCCTGCTGGCCGGCCAGGGCGCCACGGAGCAGGTGCTGGCCGGCGCCGTCGGGAGGAGCGACGCGGCAGGACGCTGGGAGACCGTGCTGGAGCCCCAGGAGGCGGCACGCGGGCTACGGCTGTGGGTGTCGGACGGGGAGATGAGCGTCCTGTGCGAGGACGTGGCCGTGGGGGAGGTCTGGGTCGCGGGCGGGCAGTCCAATATGGAGTACCTCCTGGGCTTTGACGCGGAGTACGAGGCCCTGAGCGCCCTGGCACCCGACCCTGACGTGCGTTTCCTGGACGTGGCCAAGACCTGCTACCCGGGCCAGCTGGAGGAGCACGACTACTCCGCCTTCAGCCACTGGCGCACCGCTACCTACGAGGACCTCCCCTGGTTCTCCGCCGTCCCCTACTTCCTGGCCACAGGGCTGTCGCGGCGCCTGGGGGTGCCGGTCGGCGTCATCGGCTGCACCTGGGGCGGGACCCCCGGCACCACCTGGTGCCCCGCGCAGAGCCTGCGGGGCACGGGCGCGCAGGTGTGGCTCACCGAGTACGAGCAGGCCGCCGCGCGCACCACGCCGCACGCCCATCTGGCCGCCGCGCGCCGCTCGCGGATGATCGACCTGTCCCGGCCCTTCGCGGACCCCCGGTTCGTCAGGATGATGTACCCGGGCTACTCGCGCCTGGCCCAGCGCCTCATCACCCCCACCTTCCGGTACCTCACGCCCCTGCCGCTGGGTCCCGCCCACCCCGGCCGCCCCGGGGGCCTGTTCGAGACCATGGTCAGCCAGGTCGCCGGGTACACCGCCCGCGGCCTGCTGTGGTACCAGGGGGAGTCCGACTGGCCGCACCCCCAGGCCTACGCCGACGTCATGGGTGCCGTCGTCTCCTCCTGGCGCCAGGCCTGGGGGGAGGACCTGCCCTTCCTGGCCGTCGAGCTGGCGCCCCTCCAGGAGTGGCTGGGCACCTCGGGCGACGCCTTCCCCCTGATCCGGGCGGCCCAGGCGCAGGTGGCCGACACCGTCCCGGGCGTGTGGCTGGCCACCAACGGCGACGGCGGCATGCGCTGGGACATCCACCCCAAGCGCAAGCGGCCCGTGGCCGAGCGGCTCACCCTCCTGGCGCTGCGGCACGTCTACGACCAGGACGTGGACGCCGACGCCCCGGTGGCGCGGCGGGCCGTGCGCCGCGGCAGGCAGGTGGTTATTGAGGTCGACCACGGCCAGGGGCTGGTGGTTGATGCTGGTCGGGTTGGTGGGCAGGGGCCGGTGGTTGGCCCTGGTCGTGGTGGGTCGGGGTGGGTGGCTGATGCTGGTCGTGGTGGGCGGGTGGCCGATGCCGACCGGGTCGGCGGCCTGGGCCGCCAGGTGGCTGGCGTCCTGGCTCGGTGCTGGCCTGCTGCGGGGAGTCGGGCTGCTGCTGGACGCTGGGCTACTGCGGGGCGTCGGGACTCTTCGTGGGTGGATGAGGGCCCCGGCGTCGTGGAGCTCACCGTCTACCCGCCGTCGGGAGTGCCCAGGCTGCGCGCTCGCGGCCACGTGGAGGGTGACCGTCTGGTCCTCCGGGCCCCGGTGCCGGTGGGCAGCCAGATTCGTTACGCCTGGTCAGGCTGGTTCACCACGGTGGTGCGCAATGGCGCCGGGCTCCCCATGCGCCCCTTCTGCCTGGTCGTGCAGGAGTAAGGCGGCCCGCTCACCCCGCCCTCCGCCCCCGTGGCGCGCGAGCCCCCGCGAGAACGGTACTTATTGCCCGCGAGAACGGTACTTATTGCCCGTGAGAACGGTACTTGTTCCTCGTGAGAACGGGCGCTGTTCGTGACCGTGGGGTGGCGGGTGCCTGGGTCTGCCGCGGTCTGGGGCCTTGGGACAGGGGGCGCCCTGCTCCAGGTTCTGGTGGCTTGCTGTCAGCGTAGGTCAGGGGACGACTCCCCGGTTCCCGTACACCGTCCTGTACCCAGGTCGCTGTGCGAGTAGAGGCTCACTACCCGGGGTGGGTTGGTGCGCTGTGTCACCGACATGACGACGTCGGCCATCGCTTGGGGCGGGTATAGCGCGGACCGTGTGCCGCCACCGTGCGGGTAGGGGGTGCCAGACCCCGAGGGCACCAGCGCTCTGGGCGCTACCGCCACCACTGTATGCGTAGAGGTCGCCACCGAGCGGCGGCTGACCACCAGCGTCCGCAGCAGCTGCCACCGTGCGGGTTAGGCGCCGCCAGCGGTCCTCTCCGGGGGCGGTGTACCCGAAGAGGACCGGGAGCGGCGGCCACGGTCACGAATAGCACCCGTTCTCACGAGGAATAAGTACCGTTCTCACGGCAAACAAGTACCGTTCTCACGGGGAACAAGTACCGTTCTCGCGACGAATAAGTACCGTTCTCGCGGGGCGGAGCTAGTGGCGTCGGGCACGGTGGACGAGCTTGCGTGCCTCGTCGACCCACAGCACCAGGGAGGCCATGGCCACGCAGACCACCCAGTGGGTCAGGTCCAGCGACGTCGTGGAGAAGGCCGCCTGGAGGAAGGGCACCTCCACCACCGCCACCTGCAGCACCACACCCAGGGCGATCGACCCCCACAGCCACCTGTTGACGAACAGGTTCCTGAAGGCGCTGACGCTCTCCGAGCGGGAGTTGACCGTGTTGAACAGCTGGGCCAGGACCAGGGTGGTGAAGCCCGCCGTGCGCGCCGTCTCCAGGGAGTCGGTGGACAGAGACGTCTCAATGAGCCCGCCGGGCAGGAACAGGTCAATGGTGGCCAGCACCGCCGCGCCCATGACCAGGCCGATCAGCAGGATGCCGCCCCACATGGAGCCGTCCACCACGCGGTCGGTGGGGCGGCGCGGCGGGCGCGCCATGACGTCCTCCACGCTGGGGTCCACGCCCATGGCCAGGGCCGGGGCGGAGTCGGTGACCAGGTTGATCCACAGGATCTGGG
>ERZ773099.517-NODE-517-length-32956-cov-15.202881_pt1 | contig 32956 bp, 21 predicted proteins | sample MGYA00511120_ERZ773099 | MGnify/ENA primary metagenome ERZ773099 (study PRJEB29015, sample SAMEA2738012) | human oral metagenome | biome: human oral; feature: human-associated habitat; material: dental | place: China | collected 2104 ... | reverse complement strand
TCTCCCGCCAGCGCTACTGGGGCGAGCCCTTCCCGATCGTGTGGGACGAGGACGGGCGCGTCCACGCCCTGCCCGAGTCGGCCCTGCCCGTCGAACTGCCCGAGGTCACCGACTACTCCCCGCGCACCTACGACCCCGACGACGCCTCCTCCAACCCCGAGCCGCCGCTGGGCGGGGCGCGGGAGTGGGTCGAGGTCACCCTCGACCTGGGCGACGGGCCGAGGCGCTACCGCCGCGAGACCAACACGATGCCCAACTGGGCGGGCTCGTGCTGGTACGAGCTGCGCTACATCGACCCCGGCGACGACGCCGCCCTGGTCGACCCGGTCAACGAGGCCTACTGGATGGGGCCGCGCCCGCAGGCCGGCAACGCCTCCGGGGGCACCGACCTGTACGTGGGCGGCGTCGAGCACGCCGTCCTGCACCTGCTCTACTCGCGCTTCTGGCACAAGATCCTGTTCGACCTGGGCGTGGTGTCCTCCTCCGAGCCCTACCACCGCCTGTTCAACCAGGGCTACATCCAGGCCTGGGCCTATAAGGACGCCCGCGGCCAGTACGTGCCCGCCGACGAGGTCGAGCGGGGCCCGGACGGGGACGACGGCGAGCCGACCTTCACCTGGCGGGGGCAGCCCGTCAGGCGCGAGTACGGCAAGATGGGCAAGTCCCTGAAGAACATCGTCACGCCCGACGACATGTACAGCGCCTACGGCGCCGACACCTTCCGGGTCTACGAGATGAGCATGGGCCCGCTCGACCAGGACCGGCCCTGGGAGACCCGCGCGGTGGCCGGGGCCCAGCGCTTCCTCCAGCGGCTGTGGCGCAACGTCGTCGACGAGGCCACCGGCGAGGTCATCGTGAGTGACGATCCCGCCGACGAGGCCACGCGCCGCCTGGTGGCGCGCACCATCGTGGGCGTGCGTGGCGACTACGAGGGGATGCGGCTCAACACCGCCATCGCCAAGCTCATCGTGCTCAACAACCACCTCACGGGTCTGAAGCGGGTTCCGCGCGAGGCCATCGAGGCCCTCACGCTCATGACCGCACCCGTGGCCCCGCACATCGCCGAGGAGATCTGGATGCGGCTGGGGCACGGGCAGTCCCTGGCCCACGAGGCCTTCCCGGCGGTGGCCGACGCCTCGCTGCTGGAGGCCGAGACGGTCACCTGCGTGGTCCAGGTCAAGGGCAAGGTCCGCGACCGCCTCCAGGTCGCCCCCGACGTCTCCGAGGCCGACCTGGAGCAGATGGCCCTGGCGGCCCCCGGGGTGGTGCGCGCCCTGGGCGGGCGCGGCGTGCGCAGGGTCATCGTCAAGGCGCCCCGGCTGGTCTCCATCGTCCCCGAGTGAGCCGCCGCCTCCTCGCGGCCTCGGGCTCTCGGGCTGCAGAGTGCGGCTGACCCCGCCGCACGAGGAGAGCCGCCGCCGCCTCCCGGGCGAGCCGCTGGGAGCGGCGGTCCGCGCCGATGATCGACGACGGCGCTCACCGCCCCGCCCGGGGTCGTTGCGGGTCCGGCTCCGCCTGGCCCGGTCCGGCCAGGTCCGCGAGCACGTCACTTAACCGCCGAGCACGTCACTTAACCCGCGAGATCGTCGCTTAACCCGCGAGCACGTACCTCTAGCAGACGTGCTCGCGGGTTAAGTGACGTGCTCGCGGACCGGTCTCGCCCCCGCGGACGGCCAGGACCACGGCGCCGTGGATCGTCCTGGGTGCGGGCATGGCTCCTCATCCTTCCATGGGTTCAGATCCTCTCCTCCACCACACCCGGGGCGACCCACTCGGCCACCGGTTCAACGGCCACGGCCGCTGAAGTGTGCGTAGGGCACCCATGACAAGGGATCCACCGCGTACTGAGGCTCTAGGCGCAGCGCATCGACCGCGCCAGCCACGGCCCGCGCCACGACCGGCGCAAAGGCCCCATCCGTCGGTTCCGCGGCGATGGCTGCGTACAGGTGCGTTACGAAGGGCACGACCGAGGAGTCTCGCACCGGCAACGTGGCGGCCACGACCTCCGCGAAACCGGCCTGCTGCGCCGCCCCGGCCGCATGCAGGGCCTCGTCGGGAGCCTCGAAGTCGCCCGACGCGGACTCGCAGGCGAGGAGCACCGCCAGTCGACCCGCGTCCGCGCGACTCGCCGCCAGGTCGCGGAGCGCGAATCGGCCGTCGGCCAGGTCGATCCCGGCCTCGAACGAGTCGTCCGGGTCGAGCCGGCCGTGCGCGCTGACGTGGAGCAGCGTGCATTCCGGCAGTGCGGCGCGGAAGGCGGCGACCGTGGCGTCGTCGTCGAAGAGGTGGGTCATGCGCGCACCCGGCAGCGCCTCGTCGACCGCCCGACGCTCAGCCTCCAGGGACCTGAGCTGGCCATCCACGTCGACCGACACGTGAAGCACAGCATCCAAGGCCCTGCCCCTCCCGCCGGGCCGCGGGCCAACCGAGCGGACCGTCGGCAGGTACGAGGAGACCGCCCGGTCCTGCACGCTGGGCCACCTCGACGGGTTCTCGCGTCGGCGGCCCGCCTGCGGCCTCGTGCGTGGGTGGACCCCAGCGGCGTGGACGGGCAGGAGGGCGAACTCTCCGACCGGCGACCACCACACGTGCGGCCGCTCTTCGGCGGTCGCAATCTGTTCCAAGATGGGGGCAGCTACGCTTCCCCAGAGCCACTCCAGGCAATCGAAGATCGCGTGTGACGCAGAGCGAGAGGTGCCTGAACCATCGGCCAACTCGGCGCGAAGCTTGTCGCCCCACTCGCGCAGCAACTCCTTCGAGGCTTCCGGGAGGCGGATCAGCAGCGGTTCGCCAGCCCCCTGCAGGACCAGTGCCAGCGACTCCTCGTCCCCCGGGACAAGCATGACGATTGGGCTTTCGGCCCCGAGGCACCGGTACGCGTCGGGGTCGGGCACCGGCTGGCCGAGCGCCGCCGCTCCCTCGTGCGCCCGCAGCCGGAGTTGCTCGTCCGGGCGCGCGCGCGGCCGCCGCCCGTTTACCTGCGTGTCCCGAACGAAGCCGGACAACGACGCCCATCGTTCGTCTCCGCTCTCCGCCGCCAGCGAACGAGCCTGGAGGCCCTGCCGCCACAGGACCGACCGAACATGGTCGGCCCAAGCGAAGGCCTCGAGACGTCGCTGTCCGGCTGCGTGCGCGACGGCGCGGTCCAATACTTCCCGCATGTAGGTCAGCAGTTCATGACGCTCACTGAGAGTCAGTCCGATCCACGCCACCTGCGTGGTCAAGGAAACGGCTCGGCCGAACGCCGAGAACGCCTCCTCACGATCCCCCAGTGCCTCCGCATCGCGGGCCCAGCGAACGGACTGACTGAACTTCTCCACTGGGGTGACCTCCTCAAGCAGAGCAGCACGCCGCTGAATCTTGAGCGCCTCTGGGGACGGGGGCGCGCCCGGTGCCAGCTGCTCGCGCCAGCGCAGGGACAGAGCGAGGTTCGACAGGGCGGGCAGGAGGCGAGCGTCGCTGGACCCCGCGGCCTCAACTGCCTCCCGACCGGTCTTCACCGCGCGCCTCGCATCCTCGAGCGCCAAGGCGCGGTTCCCGCCCTCCATGAGCATCACCGAGCGCTGCCGGTACGCGTCGGACAGGTTTGAGATTCGGAGGGCACGAGCCTGGTGGGACGTTGGCAGGATGTCGATGGAGCGCCTCAGATGCAGCAGGGCCCGACCCATGTCCCCTATCGACCCCGTGTCCTGGGCGTGAGTGGCCAGCGCGAGCCCGAGGTTCGTCGCATATCCGGATGCCTCGACCGGCCGGTTCCCTGCCGTCTCCAAGGCCTCGCTGAACCGCTCGATCGCGGCGACCAGATCCGCTGGGTCTCCGTCGCGCTCGTATCGCTCGGACAGGGCGGTGGCCAGGTTGTTCACGTGGCCGGCGTGGGTCAGTCCGTCAATCGCCGAGGCTGCCGCAGCCTGTTTGGCGAGGTCAACGGCCTCGTCGAGATCCTGCGAGTTCTCGGTATCCCGGTACCGTTCCCGCAGCGCAAGCGCCAGGTCGTTCATCCGTTCGGCAATGCGGCTCGCCACGGGTTCACGCAGGTCCAGCGCCTGGCGGTACAACTCGATGGCGCGATCGAGGTGGCTCCTGTCGGCGCGCTCAGTGAAATCGTCCGACAGGAGCACGGCGAGGTCGGTCAGGCGCGCGGCTCGCTCAGGGTGCTGCCCCGGTGTCAGGGCCAGGGCCTCCTCGGCGTGGCCGCGCGCCTCGTCCAAGTCGCTCAGGGAACCGGTCTCGAGGTAGCGGTCGCGCTGGGCATTGCTCACGGCGGTGAGCGCCGCCGCACGATACAGGTCGGGGGCCGAGAACAGCTTCAGCGCTTCGCCGCCCCGCGCGAGGGCTTCGTCGAGCAGCGCGGGGTCGGGACGCCATTCGTTCGCATCCCGACACGCCAACACCAGGTTGACCATGGCTACGCCCTGATCCCGCGACCCCTCGGGCGCGATCTCGATGGCCGTACGGTAGAGGCCGAGGGCCTCGCGGAGCAGCCCCAGATCCGCGTCGCTCCTGACGGCGTCGAAGAGCGCCGAGGCCGTGTTCGTGAGGACGAGCGGGCGATCCGAGTCGCCGTCGGGGATTCGTTTCAGCGCCGCGCGGCCCAGGTGGACCGCCTCGTCGATGGGCGCTGGGTCCCCGCTCTCGCGCGAGAGGCTTCGGAGCAGGGCGACAAGGTTGGCCGTGTAGCCGGGGTGGTCTCGGTGGTCAGTTCCGAGAAGGTCGAGCCCGACCCTCGTGTGCTCAATGGCCTCCTCAAGGAGGCCCTCGTCGGCCACGACGTCGTGCAGGCTCTCCAGGGCCGTGGCGAGGTTGAAGTGGGTGGTGGCCGCATCCTCCGAGGCCGCGTTTTCCGCTGCGGCCCGGCGACCCCGGGCCACGACTCGTCGGAGCTCCTCCTCCGACGCCCCGGCATGGCTGAGGGCCAGCGCGAGGTTGCCCTCGATCCGGCGTTCGTCGTCCTCGTCCAGTTGACCGGACGCAAGGGCCGCCTCCCACAGGCTCACGGCGCGCGCACGCACCGGCTCGGGCACGTCGGCGGCGGTGCCCTCCATCAGCCCCACGGCGAGGTTGGTCTGGCAGTCGGCGATGAGTTCCGAGTCCGTTCCCTCCGCCTCCGCTCTCGCGAGGGCAGTCTCAAGCAACTCCACGAAGCGAGCGAGGTCTTCTGGGCTGTCGCGTTCGAACCGGTCCCACAGCATGAGGGCCAGGTCGTGCAGGTGGGCGGCCGACGATCGACCCTGCCGTTCCACGACCGATGTGCCGCGCCGGATCGCCTCGTCCAGGTCGTCGGGGTCGCCCTCGTCCAGGAATCGCTGGTGCAGCGCATCCGCCACGTGCCAGTGGAGGTCGATCCAGTCCGGATCGTCGTCGGGCAGGCCATCCACGGCTGCCATCACCTCGTCCAACGAGGGATCCTCGTCCATTGGCAGCCCGTCGTCCACGAAGCTAGTATGCCAATATCTTCCCCGGCACGGCCCGTTTCGCGAGGAGGACCAGTGGGGCTGTTCGACTCTTTCCGCCGCCGCTCAGACGCACCCGAGGAACTCCCGTACCTCGAATTGGCCTCGGCCGAGCTCGATAGACGGGCCGCCGCCCTCGTCAGGGACTCGGTCATGCGCGTCACTCATCACACCACCCCCGACGCACCCTCCCTCACCATCCAGGGGCCGTGTCCGCGCTGCGAACACGTGTTCAGCCAGACCCAGTCGCTCGACATCTCGGCCCTGGCGCTCCGCCGCGCCGATACCAAGCTGGTCGAGGCCACACCGTGGGCCGATTTCCTCTGCGAATGCAGGGTCGCCCACCCGGGCGCCCCCTCGGGCGAGCTCGGATGCGGGGCGAGCTTCACGCTCGCCGTCCCCAAGCCAGAGACCTGAGATGGGCCTGCCGGTTCCGCCCGCAGATCGCAGGCGTCCCTCCCACGTAGACCTGCGGGCGATCCAGGAGCTGCAGCGAACGGTGCTCGAGCAGACTCTGGCCGACGCCCGCGTTTGGCGCAACGGCTACACCCTTCTCCTAACGGGGACCGGTGCTGTCCTGACATTGGCCGCCTCTCGTCTCGGGGACGCCTCTTGGAAGTGGCGGCTGGCCTTGACGCTCGCCCTGGGCGGGGGGATTCTGCTGTTGACCGTGGCGTTGTGGCTCGTTCTCACCGCAGAGGGCGGGAAGCATGGACCCCCGCGCGGGCTCAGCCTCGATTCGATCCTGACGACGCACGGCTCCGTCGAGGCGTACCGCGTGGATCAGGCCGCCCAAGCTCAAGAACGCATCCGACGCTCCCAACGCTGGGCCTGGTGGGGCGCCTTGGCCGTCTTCGTGGGCCTCATGCTGACGCTGTGGCTCCCCTCTTAACGACCCCGCCGTCACAGTTCGCGACGTCGGAAGACGGCGACGGCTAGGGTCACTCCGGCGGCGACGCATGCGAGCCTCGTCCACGCCGGCCAACACTGCTCGACGGTCTCGCCCGCAGCGAGGCGGGAATGAGCCCGGTCGGTCCTGCCGGGCTGTTGCGCTCGTCCGGATCCCACAGCGCGAGTACCAGCCACGCAGATGTCGTCGCCACCAACGGAGCCACGGGGTTGTCGGGAATTGCTACCACACTAAGAGACGCACCCGACAAGAGCCCCGACGAGCGCGGCCGCACGACCGCCGGACCGCCCCGCTGCGGAGTCGACGCCGTCGAACCCCGAGTCGATGTCATGGCGGCACGGCGAAGCGCCCGCGGAGCCGGTGTGAACCGGCCGCGCGGACGCGCACTCAACGCCGTTCCGCGAGTCCGCGCCGGGGCGGGACGCCTCGTGGAGCAGCGCGCATGAGTGGTGGAGATGGGGGGAATCGAACCCCCGTCCGACGGTGGTGCAACAGGACTTCTCCGGGTGCAGTTCGCTCATGATTTTCTCAGCCCCGGCGTCTCACGCGAACAAGGACGCCGACGGGCTCAGTCACCTAGATGTTCCGGGATCCCCGATGACGAGGGATCTCAGCAGTGGCTCCCTGGATGACGCCAGGAACCAGGGCGGAAGCAGTCCCCGGGCTGACGGACTTCGGAGCTCGCTCAGGCGGCGAGGGCGAAGTCGGTGCGAGTGTTATCGGCACCTATTGGTTCGCGCAGGGCGTTGACGAGATGACTGCGCATCCTCGACCCGCTTCTCCTGAACCCACGACCGTCGTCGAAACCGATCATCCCCTGTGGAGTTGTTGCCGGCTGGGCCGGCCACTCACCCGCGGAACCGCGGATGAACGCCGGTCAAGTGTACCCAACCCGTCTCGGGAGAACCACTCATGTGCTGAGAACCACAAGAGCGCTGAAGGGCCTGTTAGCCGAGTCAGCCGTCAGTTCGCGGTTGGGCATGCCGGTCTAGCCGCGCCGCCGGTTGGCGGCGGCCATGGCCCGGGCGGCTTCCCGCTTGTCCTGCGCCTCGCGCAGCGCCTGTCGCTTGTCCCAGTCCTGCTTGCCCCGGGCCAGGGCGATCTCGAGCTTGGCGCGGCCTTCCAGGAAGTACAGCTCCAGGGGGACGATCGTATAGCCCTTGGCCTGGACCTTCTGGGCCAGTTTCTCCAGCTCGGGCCGGTGGAGCAGAAGCTTGCGCTTGCGGCGCGGGGTGTGGTTGTTCCAGGTGCCCTGCAAGTACTCGGGGATGTGAGCGCCCTGGAGCCAGGCCTCACCATTGCGGTCGACCTCAATCCACGCCTCGGCCAGGGAGGCGCGCCCCATGCGCAGGGCCTTGACTTCGGTGCCGGTGAGGACCAGGCCGGCCTCATAGCGGTCCTCAATGAAGTAGTCGTGTGTTGCCTTCTTGTTGCGGGCAATGGTCCTGTGAGCGTCGGAGGCTGCTTTGGCCCGTTTCCCCGGGGCGGGTTTCTTGATCCCGACGGGCTTCCTCTTGGCCATGAGCGTCCTCCTTACAGCTGCCGCGCGGCGCCGGCCCCTGCCACGCACGGAACGTCCACTTTACCCGTGCCGTCAAGTACCCGGGGTTGGGTCGGCAGCGCCAGGGCGCGAAGGCCCGTGACGGGGCGCACTGGCTGAATCGTCCGCCGGGTTGACGACCCGGCGGACGGCTCGCCCTTAAAAACCGGGGAGAGTCATAGGGTCGACCTCGACGCCGTTGAGATAGACCTCGTAGTGGACGTGGGGTCCGGTCACTCCCCCAGTGGCACCGGTCAGCCCGACCTGGTCGCCCTTGTTGACATAGGCCCCTTCAGCCTGGGTCTGCTGGGACAGGTGGCAGTAGCCGAGTACCACCGACTGGCCATCGACCACACCGCCATCAATGAAGATCCCATTGCCGCAGGACTCGTTGTAGAAGTTATGGACCGTGCCGGACACGCCCGCGTACTGCGGCACCCCGGTGGCCGCCATGAGGTCAACGCCGGCGTGGAGGCGCAACTCACCAGTGATCGGATGGACCCTGTAGCCGAAGGGCGAGGTGACCACCAGGGCCCCGGTGATCGGGTGCCCAATGGACCCCGACCCCAGCTCATTGGTGGCCTCAGCGACAGTTTCCGAGCCCGTGTAGGTGGGCTCGGCCCGGTTCGCGGCATCGATCTCGGCGACCTTGGCCGCCGCTGCGGCGGCGTCTGCGGCCGCCTGCGCCTGCTGGGCCTCCAGGCTCTCCTTCTCGGTCTCCAGGCTGGCAGCGGCCGACTCCTTCTCCTCGGCCAAGGTGGCGACTTCGTCGCGCTTGGTCTGGGCGGAGTCCCGGGCGGTCTGAGCGGCGGCCTCGGCGGCGTCGGCATCGGCCTTCAAGGTGGCGACGCGGGTTGTGGTGGCGTCCTGACGGGCCTGCCTGTTCGCGGTCTGAGCCCTCTCGGCCTCGGCGGCGGCCAGGACGGACTCCTGAACTCCTGAGGCGATCTCAGTGGTCGTCGAGCGTTGTGCCAAGTCCTCCACCGACTCCGAGGCCAGCACGTAGCTCAAAGAGGTCAGGCTATTGTCGCCCTGGTAGGTGGACACCACGAGCTCTGCAACGGAGGCGGTGTTCTGATCAGCCGTCTCCTGGGAGGAGGCGGCCTCCTCCTGGATCGCGGCTAGGTCCGCCTCAGCCACGGCGAGACGGTCGGAGGCGGTCTGCTGCTCGCGCTCCTTCTGCGCCAAGGTGGTCTCAGCGGTCGTCAGGTCGCTTTCGGCAGCAGCCAGATCGGCCTGCGCGCTTTGGAGGTCCAGATAGGCCTGCCCCAGGGAAGCGCTGACGCCCTCGAGGGAGGCGGCGAGTTCCGCCTCACGCTGTTCAGCCTCCGTCTGCTGGTCGACGGCGTCAGAGCGCTCATCGGCCAGTGCGCCCTGACTCAACGGCACCAGGACCAATGCCGCGGCGAGCCAGGCGGCAGCCAGGGCCCGGTGGCGCCGGGAGGGCGGGGGAACAGGCTTCACTGGGGGAAACATATCGATCACACCTTTGTGTACTTCGACAAGGAGAAGGCCGAGGAGGCTGCGGCGAAGAGGATGGCGGCGGCGATCAGCCAGGGGGCGAGCCACAGCACCTGGCTGGTTCCGATGAAGGCGGAGGTAAAGCTGATGGAGCGCGCCAGCCACCCCTCAACGACATAGTGGACGCCGGCCCACAGAGAGCCCACTGCCAGAAGCGCTCCAATGAGGGCGGCAATGGCCCCCTCCAGCACGAACGGGAGTTGGATGAAAAGATTCGACGCGCCCACCAGGCGCATAATGCCGGTCTCTTTCGAGCGGCTCATAGCGGAGAGCCTAATGGTGGTGGAGATGAGCAGGACGGCGGCCACTCCCATGAGGGCGGCCAGGCCGCCGGTGATCCAAGAGGCGCGGTTCATTACCAGGAAGAGGGGTTCGAGGGTCTCCTGCTGGTCCTTAACCCTCTCAACGCCATCGCGCCCGGTGAACTGCTCGGCCACGGCCTGGTACTGCTCGGGGTCAACGAGCTTAATGCGGAAGGACACCGGCATCATGTCCTCTGTGGCATTGCGACCAATAGAGGAGTTGCCATAGGCCCGCATAAAGTTCTCGTAGGCTTCGGCCTTGGACTCAATGGTGTAGGACTTAATGTAGTCCTTGAGGACCTCGGAGTTAATGAGCTGCTCGACGGCATCAATCTGCTCTTGGGTGGCCTCGCCGTCGGCGCACTCGGCGTAGGCCGAGGACTGCGGGCACATGAAAACGCTCACCTCGACCTTGTCATACCACTCGCCCTTCATGGTGGAGATCTGCGTCTGGAGAAGAGCGGAGGCGCCCACGAAGAGCAGTGAGACGAAGGAAACGAGGATAACCGAGATGGTCATCGCCAGGTTCCGGGACAGACCCTTGAAGGTCTCGGAGAGAATAAAACGGAATCGCATGGTGCCTCCTTCAGCGGTCCGAGCCGTAGACGCCGCGGGCCTGGTCGCGCACGACCTGCCCCGCCTTGAGCTCAATGACGCGCTTACGCATCTGGTCAACGATCTCGTCGTCGTGGGTGGCCATGACCACGGTGGTCCCCTGGCGGTTAATCCGGTCCAGCAGCCGCATAATGCCCACCGAGGTGGAAGGGTCGAGATTCCCGGTGGGCTCATCGGCCAGGAGGAGCTTGGGGCGGTTGACCATGGCGCGGGCGATGGCCACGCGCTGCTGCTCGCCCCCGGACAGCTCGTGGGGCAGGCGCTTGCCTTTACCGGCCAGGCCCACCAGGTCGAGAGCCTCGGGCACCGCGGAGAAAATGTAGTGCCGGGGTTTGCCGATCACCTGGGAGGCGATGGCGACATTCTCCAGAACCGTCTTGTTCTCCAGGAGCCGGAAGTCCTGGAAGACGAAGCCCATCTCGCGGCGCAGCTGGGGCACCTTCCAGCTCGAGACCCGGGACAGGTCCCGTCCCAGCACGTGGACGCGTCCGGAGGTGGGCCGCTCCTCGCGCAGCACCAGGCGCAGGAACGTCGACTTCCCGGATCCGGAGGCCCCCACCAGGAAGACGAACTCCTCGCGCTCAACCTCGATATCAACGTCGTCGAGCGCGGGTCGAGCGCCCCGCTTGTAGACCTTGGACACGTGGTCAAAACGGATCATGAATCTGCTGCTCCCTGCCTGGCCGCGGCGCATCGCACCTAGGTTCCCAACCACGGTACGCAGCATTCCCATGACTCCCGCTTGTGACACGCCCAGCGTCGCGACCACTACGTCACGTTTGTGCCACAGCCGGCGTCGACGCTGGTCCGAGCCCCGTCTCGACCGGCCCCGGAGGGCCTGTCTAGCCGGACGTTTTGGCGTCCGGGCGCCCGGCCGAGGCGACCTAAGGCCCCAAGGCCACTAGCCTGACTTCATGAACGATGCCCCCGGCCCCAACGCCGCCGGCCTTTTCGCGGCCCACGTTGACGTCGGCTCATGGGCGCGCTTCACACCCACCCTGGCGACCCTCCTTGACCACGGGCACCGCCCGGAGTCGCCTTGGCCCGCGCCCCCGGAGGGCTCGGCTACCGGCCGGGGACCTGGAGCCACCGGGGCCCCCGGCAATGGCCCGACCGTGCTGCTCACGGCCCCGGCCCCGGTAGTCGCCCAGAATTCTCCAATCACCCCTCGTGGGCTGGGTCGGCTGCTGCATCGTCGACGCGCCCCGTCTCCCGAGCCGCCCGCCATCATGTTGACGATTCGCCGCCATGATGTCGAGGCCGTCCTGCCGGTGCTCGACCCGGTCGGGCGAGTGATCCTCGACCAGGAGGCGTGTGGAGCCCTGGCCGCCCTGGGCTGGACCACAGAAGCCGGTCGCATGCACCGGGTCTTCCCCGATGGGCAGCGGGCCGCACAGATGGTGGCGCAGGTGCTCATCGAGGTGCTGCGCGTCCCCCACCCGGCCGATCTGAGCATTGCCGCCCCGCCACGGGGCTGAGCCGGGCTCAGGGGCACGGCCGCCTCGTTACCCGTCGTTCCCTGTCATTCCCGGTCAAAAGGATCATCGTCCTGCGTTTCCCCGACCACAATATAGGCGGAGGACGACGCTGAAGCGGGCGAGGGATCCGCGGTGCTCGCCTGTGTCTGCGAGGCGCCGGATGCCGGGCCGGGGGCGGTGGCGCCCTGACGGGCCGCGTCAGCCCCGCCCTCCCAGTGGTCGGCCGGCAGGGGGGTCGTGGCCTGATCCCCGTTCCGCGTAGCCCCTCCCACCCCGGCGCGGAGGCGGGTCTCCCCGGCCTGCGCCCGGCTGCCGCCTGCCGCCAGCGGCCCCTCATCAACCTGGGCGCCGGTGCCGCCGGGGGCGTCAACGGCACCGGGCTCCCGGGCGGTGTCCGGGGACCCGGCACCGCTCTGGGTGTTTGCCGTGGTGTCCGGGGTGGAGGCCGACGCCGTGCCCTGGGCGTGGAGCTGGACCCGCATAAAGCGAGTCTCCCCCCAGGTCAGGTCGTGGCCGCCGGCGTGCACATTGAGGACATTGGTCAGCTGAGTCCCGCGCTCAGACTCCCAGGTCTCCTGGGTGAAGCGGCCCGCGAGCAGAACTGGCTCGCCCTTGCGCAGGGACATGCACATGTGTTCAGCGAGCTGACCCCAGGCCTTGGCGGTGAACCAGATCGTCTCGCCGTCATTCCACCCCCGTTCCGTGCGGTAGGAGGGGGTTGTGGCCACCCGAAAACGGCAGTAGGGGCGCTGCTCGGCGCCCACGCGGCTCAGGACGGGGTTTGTGCCCAGGATCCCCTGGACGACGAGATCGAGCTGGCGGCTCATAATCGTTGCTCCTTACAGGGATGAGAACCGACGCCCTGCCGGCTCCGCCACCACCGTGCCCCGGCGCGATCCAGTCCGCACTCGGCACCATCGACCCCTGTGGAAAAAACCGCCGTCAACGCCCCTGTGGAGCCCGGGAAAACCCAGAACCACGGGGAAAGCGCTTACAGCCCCAATGCGGACTGCAGTAGCCGGTGACGCCCCAGAACCTCGTCAGCAGGTTCACTCACGCCACGCTCCACTACGGCCTTGACTCGTGCATTGACCTGGGTGAGGTAGTTCTCCGATTCGCGCTTGGCCCACTTCCGGCGCAGGACCAGAGCCACCACGGCTAGCAGCACCCCGACCCCGACCAGCGCAACGGCGAGCAGCAGCGGCCCTCCCCGGAGGAAGAAGTAAACCCCGCAGACCAGGCCGACCACCATGGCGAGCACCCCGCCCCACCAGGCCAAGTCCAGTACCGGAGAGCGGTGCCCTGGGAAGGGTACGGAGCCGACCGCCTCGGCGGTCTGGGCGCCCAGCGCCTCCGGGGAGGCGACCTCGCGATCAATACTGCGCAGCCAAGCCGGGGGGAGACCGTCGGTTGTGCGCCGCATCCAGGTGGTGCGGACAGCCTCGACCGCGGCCCGTGAAGGCGGCTCGGGCCGCGCCAGCGCCCGGGCGAAGACATGGGACAGGCTTGAGCGCACCGAGGCGGCCACGGCGTGAGCGCCTGAGGCCTGCACCAGAGAGGTGGTGGAGGTCTCGGCGAACTCAGGATTCACGTTCACCGGTTTGGGGGCCACTGTAGAGCGCAGTCTCAGGGCGATGGCGTCCAGCTCGGCGGAGGCCGTGCGGGCGGCGTTGGACGCGCGTGCTACCCGCTGGCACAGCATGTTCCGCACGTCCTTGACGTTGTCACCGCGCGTGGCTGAGACGGCCAGCACCTTGACTTCGGTCAAACCGTCACGGTCCAGCAGGGAACGCGCATCTGCCATGAGCGTGTCCACCGCGCTCGCGGGCAGAGTGTCGATCTGGTTGACCAGGAGGAGCATGTCTTCCTGTCGCGCGCCCAGTCCCCGCAGGTAGCCCTCATGCAGGGCCGCGTCGGCGTACTTCTGCGGGTCGACCACCCACACCAGCACGTCGGCCATGGGCACCAGGCGGTCCACCTGGAGGGCGTGCTCGGTGGACACCGAGTCGTAGTCGGGTACGTCCAATAAGACCAGGCCGGCCAGTTCGTCCTGGTCTGAGGCGTCCAGTAACGACTCACGGCGGATGCGCCGTTGGTCGCTGACCCCCAGGAAGTCGAGCAGGGCATTGGCGTCGTCACCCCAGGTGCAGGCCGCGGCACGCGACGTGGTGGGGCGGCGGGCGCCGACGTCGGCGAACTGCAGCTGGGACAGGGCGTTGAACAGGGAGGATTTCCCTGAGCCGGTTCCGCCGAACAGCGCCACCACGGTGTGGTCCACGCCTAATGCCAGGCGCTCGGCGACCTCGTCCAGGGAGACCCTGGCGGGGTAGGCCAGGGAGGCGGGAACTTCTGTGGGACAGGCGTCCAGGGCCGCGCGTATCTGGGCCAGACGCGCATCGAGGTGGGCGGCATCAAGCACCTCGGAGGACACAGGGGCGAGGTTGGGGTGGGTCATGCGACGGCTCCATGGCGAGAGAAGGGGATGAGCTCACCGGCGCGCAACCGCAGGGCGGCGGCCAGGGCCGGATCTGGGGCAAGGGACTGGGCAGCGCCGGCGGGGATCACGCCGGCCAGCGCGGTGGTCAGGGTCTGGCGCAAGGAGGAGCGCGCCTCGGCCAGGGCTGGGCCCAAACCCAGGCGCTCGGCGGCGTCCCGAGCCCCGGCGACCCCGGTCGCTCCGGCCACCAGGAGGTCGGTGACCCCGGCCGGTGTCATGCGCTTGGGCACCGTCTTGACTGTGGCGCCCACTTCCGCGACCCAGCGCTCAACAACGGCATTCGCGTCCGGGAGCGGGGGGAGCAGGCGGGCCGCGGGCTCCGCAGCGCCAACTGCCGCCCAGGTGCGGGCAGCCTCATCGGCGGTGGACAGGACAATGGCCTCCAGGCGCGCGGCGACCGCCTCGCGGGCGTCTGCGGCCAGAAGCGCCAGTGCCTCAGTGCGGGCGCGAGTAGCGCGACCGAAGAACCCATGGGCCAGACGCCCGCCCTGGGCCAATGAGGCCAGGGCGCCGCCGGTGGAGGCCAATGCCAGCCAGCGGGTCGTGGGGGCGCCCTCCCCGAAAGTGCCGCGCTCGACCTCGGAGCACACCAGGGCGGTGGGCCGCTCCAACAGGCGCTGAGATTCAGCCTCAAGACGGGTGGCGGCATCATCCTGGGCATCGACGTCGTCGGCCAGGGCGGTCAGGTCCGCGCGCAGAGCCGTCCACAGGGAGCGTCCGGTACGCCGCACGAGCCCGGCGGCGCGGTGGCGGCCGGCGAGCAGGAGCAGCCAGTCCCGCAGCTCGGCCACGGAGGCCTCGGGCAGCAGCCCCTCGTGCGGGCCCTCGTCGGGGATGACGACGAAGGGGGACTCGGCCAGGCCCAGCTCGGTGAGGCGCTCCATGAGGTCACGGCGGACCTCGGGGAGGATACGGGCGGGAACCCGGTTGAGGACGACGGCGATCGGGGTCTGGCGCCTGACTGCCTCCTCCAGGGAGGCCCAGGGAGTCTGGTCGCCGTAACGGGCCGCGGTGGTCACGAAAAGCCAGAGGTCGGCGGCCTCCAGGAGGCGTGTGGCCAAGAGCCGGTTGGCCTCGTGGACGGAGTCGAGGTCTGAGGCGTCAACCAGGGCCAGCCCCACGGGAACAGCGTCTGAGACCACCGTGTGGCCCACAGCGGCCACCGGGTGGTCAGCGAGGGCGGCGGCGTCCTCGGGGTTGACCACCAGCACCGGGGTGCGAGTGGTGGGCCGCAGCACACCGGCCGCGGAGACGTCAGTGCCCAGCACGGAGTTGACCAGGGTGGATTTCCCCGCGCCAGTGGAGCCACCAACCACGACGACGGCCGGCACGTCTGCGTCCTGGAGACGGGGAAGGACATGGTCTTTGACTTGGCCAATGAGCCGGATGCGCAGGCGGCGCGCCTCGACCACACCAAGTGCCTGCAAAGTCAGGTCGAGCCGCTCGAGGTCCCTGACAGTGTCACTGAGCACGTCAATGAGTTGACCACGGCTGAGCGAGGAGACGGTGGCATCTCCGTCGGGGCGCGCGGAAGCGGAGGGAGTCATGGGGTCACCATAATGGGACGGAGGGCACATGGAGGCAGCACGACCCACTACTGGTCTCGTCAACTCGGATCAAGGTTGTATTAAGGGCGGAATCGCGGGACTCACTGCCCGCGTACCCGGTGACGCACGTGCGCGGGCAGGGCGCACCCCGGCGGGGCCACCGGGGCCGGCCAGGACGGCGGGACCGCACTACTCAGTAGGGGCTGTCCGACTGATGGACTCGGGCACGCTCACCGTCGAGTCCGGTGTGCCCCGCCGGATCGTCGCTGCCTTCCGGGACACCGTGCGTCGTCGGATCGTTGCCTGGGCGATGCGTAAAACCGCACGTTCAGCCCGAGGACAGCGCAAGATAGGGGCACCCTGGCATCCGGACATCTATCACCAGGGCGAGGAGCGACCAATGCACGACGATCAGCAGGAGTCCACGACCCAGGAAGACAGGATCAAGGAGCCTCTCTACAAGGGAGCGAGCATGCATGTCTTCGGGTGGATGTTCCTTATCGTGTTCGGCATTGGAGCCTTATGGGATCTTACTCATGGAAGTCCGCCCGGACCAATCGCCACGGCTGGAATCCTGCTTGGCGTGTTCTGGACCCTGCGCGGACGCTGGTGGCTCCGCAAGAAGATCATTGACGAAGACGCGATAAAACGCCATGAGGAAGTAGCCGCCCGTAAAGTCGAGAAAGCCCAGAAGCGCCAGCAACGTGAAGCCGCCGCCCGCGAGCGCGCTGAGGCAGAGCAGATAAAGCGTGATCAAGAGGGGTATTCGGACGCTGCGAAGTGGTATCCACCAAAGCCTTTCGGCACTCTCGTGGCGCCTTGGGCGAAGGGGAAACCGTTGGAAGTCGCCGGAGAGCGCTACCAGCCGAGGGCCTTTGTAACGCTGCTGGGCAGCAAGCCGGGCTTCAACCAATACGAGGGTGTTGAGATACGGGGAGACGCCATTCTCGTGCCGGATCCCAACAACCCGTATGGGAGGGGTCGCGCGGTGGCCGTCTACTTCCGTGGGGAGCATGTCGGTTATCTGGCCCAGATGGATGCTGATAGGTACTTTCCTGTGCTGGCTGAGATGCGGCGCGGCAGGACGCTGGCGCAGGTTGACGCAAGGGTCTGGGCGAGCCAGCCGGGAGGCCGAGGAAAGGGCGTCAACGCCCGCGTAACGCTCTGGCTTCCCGAACCGTCTGGCATGGTCCCCTCCAATAAGCTGCCCGAGCAGGAACACGTCGTCATACCTGGCGGCAGGACGATCCAGGTCACCAAGGAGGATGAACACATGGACGTTCTTGTCAACTACGTGCGGCGTGGCTCCGGTGTCGACAACTACGTTGCTGCGACGCTGCGATCCATTAACGAGATCCGGCCACGATCCTCCTATGAGGCCGTCCAGGTGGAGATCGACGGGCAGCGCGTAGGGGTTCTGACAAAAGGACAGTCGGAGAAACTACTCCCGCTTGTGCGGCACATTGAACAGCGTGGGCTCATACCAGTTGTGAGAGCCACAGTCAAAGGCACTCGTCTCAAAGCTGATGTCATCCTCAACTGCGCGGACGCACAAACCATTGATGACGACTGGCTCGACGACCTTGGGGACGGAGTCGCTGAAGCAAACGTCGACAGAATGCCAGTCGTCGCGCCCCGCCCGGATTTCGGCTGGGACGATGAGGACTGAATGAGCATCAGACGAGCGGGCTCCCTTTACAGGAGAAGAGAGCACCGTGGTCATCCGCGTTGTCACGCTTGTGCGCCTGTCCTTGTCGAAGAAGGCGCGCCTGCGCGACGCCCGCCAGGATCATCGCGGTGCGGTCGACAACGGGAGGAGTAGGCGCCTGCCTGCGAAGGGTAACGAGAACCGCGTCATGGACTCCTGCATGATCTCGGTCCACAATCCGGACACCTCGGGCGCGGGCAGGCCTCTCGCCCTCACCTTGGCCGGCCATGCTCGCCCCTCCAGCGCCGCCTCGCGGGCCACCATAACGTAGCGGAAACAAGTGAAACCGGCGTGCCCGGCGCGAGCGGAGGAATGGAGGACTCCCGCGGAATATGGACTTTGTGCTGGTGCCCCCGCCCGGACTCGAACCGGGAACCTGCGGATTAGAAGGCCGATGCTCTGTCCATTGAGCTACGGAGGCGCGCGCGTCGGGCCGAAGCCACGAGCGCGGGCCCAGAGTATGTCATGGATCGGCTCTGGGGCGCCCTCCCCATGATCAGGTGCCCCGCGACTCGTCGCCTCGCCGCGAGCGCCGGTATCGTGGCGGCGAGCATCCAGCGTGCACTGCACGCCACCCGCAGTCTCGAAAGGACTCACGTGACTCCCTCAGCGCTCGTCGTCCGCTCGCTGTCCTCGCATGCCTCTGCAGAACCTAAGACGTTCACCAACACCTTCACGGTTGGTCGGGCCCCTGACTGCGATGTTCAAGTCAGCCACCCACTGGTCTCCCGACGACACCTGCGTTTGACGCCCACGCGCCAGGGCTGGCGGGTGGAGTGCGTGGGCAGGAATGGCATGCTCGTCGACGGCGTCGCCGCTCGTGAGACTCTCGTCACTCATGGCACTCGCGTGCAGTTGGGCGACGCCTCAGGACCGGCGCTGGGGCTCACGCCCATTGCCTCCGAGGGGACGGCCGACGGCACCGGTGGCGCAGGCGTCCCAGCCTCCACTCCCCCGCCGGCCTCTCCTCCCCCGCCGACCTCCCCTCCGGCCCCCGCTCCGCCAGTCACCTCGGGCAGTTCCCCGACCACGGCCTCTTACACCCCCTCCACACCTGGAGTGCCGGCCAACGCCGGGATCGTCGGCTCCCCCCCCACGACCGCCGGTTACGGCGCACCAGCAGGCGCGCCGGGGCGCGGCGCCATGAGCCCGCAGGCCTCGGGAGGCCCCCCGGCGGCCCCCAGCCCCCAGCCCCGCTCCCCCTCCGGGCCCTCGGGGCCCTCGGGGCCGTCAGCCATGTCGGCTGCGGGCAGTGGGGGCGGGCACCGGGTCATGGCTCCCACGGGGTCTGTGGCAACAGTGCGTCAAACCCTCCAGGCCTTCCGCATTACCAGTTCGGGCACAATCGGGCGCGCCCCCGACAATGCCCTGGTCATTGACGACCCGCTGATTTCCAAGCACCACGCGCGCATTGACCTGACACCCCAGGGCATTGTGGTCACCGACCTGGGATCAACCAACGGCATCTACCTGGCCGGACAAAGGGTGCCCAGCGTACAGGTCACCCAGCCCGTGGTCGTAGGCATGGGTTCAACCTTTGTGGCGATCAGCCCGGACGGCCTGTGCGAGGTCCAGGTCTCCGCTGGCACGGGCGGGGAGCTGGTCGGTAAGGACCTGACCTTTACCGTTAACAATGGCAAGCTCAAGCTCCTGGACGGCATCTCCTTCTCCCTGCCGGGCAATGAACTGCTGGCCGTCGTGGGCCCCTCTGGCGCCGGAAAGTCCACTCTGCTCAAGGCCCTTACCGGGGAGCAGAAGGCGCAGGAGGGCCAGGTCCTTTTCGACGGCCTCGACGTTTACGAGCACTACCCGGTCATGCGCAACAAGATCGGCGTGGTCCCGCAGAACGACGTCATCCACTCGGCGCTAACTGTGCGCCAGACACTGGAATACGCCGCCGAGCTGCGCTTCGCCAAGGATGTGTCCAAGAAGGAGCGCCGGGCTCGCATTGCCGAGGTCCTGGAGGATCTCGACTTGACCCAGCATGTGGACAAGCGCGTAAAGAAGCTCTCCGGCGGCCAGCGCAAGCGCGTGTCCACCGCCATTGAGCTGCTCACCCGTCCCAGCCTTCTTTTCCTGGATGAGCCGACCTCGGGCCTGGACCCCCAGCTGGACCGCGACGTTATGGATCTGCTGGCCTCCCTGGCGCACGGCACGCGCCCTGGGGACACGGGGCGCACCGTGGTGGTGGTCACCCACAATGAGAACCATATTGACCGAGCCGACAAGGTCCTCATCCTGGCGGCAGGCGGAAAGCCCGTCTACTACGGGGCGCCGCGTCAGGTGCTGCCCTACTTCCGCGAGCGCCTGACCGAGATCGCCGGCCGCGGCCAGCTCCTGCTGCACGCCCCTAAGGGGACCCTGCCCGACCCGCCGGCCATTGACGGCTTCGCCGACGTCTACGCCCTCATCCGCAACCACACCCCTGAGCTGCGTCAGCACTTGGAGGCCACGGTTCCGTCGACCCGGCGCGGCAGCGGCAAGACGGTGACCACGCGTTCGCCCATAGCCACCCCCCAGCAAAAGCCTAAACAGTCCGCCGCCAGGCAGGTCTCAACGCTAGTGCGCCGCCACCTGCGCATTGTGGCCGCTGACCGCTCCTATCTGGCGTTCATGTTGCTCCTGCCGATCATTATGGGACTGCTCACCAAGGCGATCGAAGGCAATACCGGTTTCGCGAAGATCACGGACCCGACCGCCGAGGGCGTGCGCTTGACACAGTCCCTGGAGCTGCTGGTCATTCTCATTACCGGGGCGGCCTTCGCCGGCATGGCCTCCACGATCCGCGAGCTGGTCGGGGAGCGGGATATCTTCCTGCGTGAAAAAGCGGTGGGGCTGCGGCCCTCGGCCTATCTGTGGTCGAAGGTCCTGGTGCTCAGCCTCATTAGCATTGTCCAGACCTCCATTATGGTCGGGATTGCGCTGGCCCTCAACGATGCCCCCTCCGAGGCTGTACTCCTGGGGAATTCGGGCTTCGAACTGGCGGTGTGCTGCCTGGTCACCGCTTTTGTTTCGGGTCTACTGGGCCTGGCAATCTCCGCCTTCGTGTCCTCCTCCGAGCAGGTCATGCCGGTGCTGGTGGTCACCATTATGGCTCAGCTGGTACTGGCCGGCGGCATTATTCCCGTTGCGGGGCGTGCGGTCTTCGAACAGCTTTCCTGGTTCATGCCGGCGCGCTGGGGCTATGCCATGGCCTCCTCCACCATTGCCATGCTCGACATCCTGCCAACTCGTGATGACGCCCTGTGGAAGCACACCAGTGGGCAGTGGCTCACCGACCTGGGCTTCCTGATCGCGCTCGGTGCGCTCTTCGTGATCATGTGCTACGCGGGTCTGGCACAGCGCGGCCGCCGCTAACCGGGCACGGGGTACATGTGGTGGGGGGCCGCGCAAATCAAATACCTGCGCGGACCCCCACCACATGTGCCCCATGAAGTGTGACATGACGTATGACGTCAGCCTAGGGCGACCGGGCGCAGGTTGCGGCTGTTGCCCGGCCTCAACCGCTCTTGACCACACGCAACACCACCAGGTCGCCATCATCCCCGCCCTGGCGGACCAGGAGCCTGCTGTCCCTCTGACCGGCGGCCGGGGCGACAACACCGACGTACTCACCGGTGGCCTGCCACAGTGCGGAGCCGTCCTTGCGGGAGTAGGCCCCCACGGAGTCCCCTGCGGCTCCAGAGGAGGAGGTGTACTGGCCCACCTGCACCAGTACGGCGTCGTCTCCGTTCACCAGGCCCAGGGCATTGGTACGGCAGACCTCGCCTTTGGAGCGCTTTGGAATAGCCAGGGTGACGCCGCCGACGGCGATGGTGCACGCCGTGACGTCGGTGGTGACGATGACGGAATCCTTGACCCCGTAGACCTGCAGGCCGTCGGCGACCGCGTTGAAGGCGGCTAGGAGACGTTCTGCGCTCATGGGGGCCCCGGCGATCCAAGCGTGCGACATGTCGGTGCCGGCGGGCAGGGCCCCGGCGCGTCCGTACTCGGTGCCGTCCGCGTTGTAGACCACCACACCGGAGCCGGTGACCTGGTAGAACGCCTCCGTACCCGTGTCAATGCCGAAGCCCCCAGGGTGCTGATCGTCCTTGAAGTCGCCCGTGTACCCGTCCTGCTCGGCCAGGATGGCGCCACTGGCCGCTGAGATCACCTGGATGACGTCGCGCTCGTCCTCGTAGGCCACGACGAAGCCGTTAGAGGCGCGGGCGGCCTTGTACTTGCCGTAGAGGCGCCAGGCCTCCTGGTGCCCGCCGAGAGCCACCAGGGCACCACTGGAGGAGTCGTCAATGAGGATGCTCATGTCCGAGGTCGTGCCCTGGAGGTTGAGGTCGATTGGCCCGTTAGGGCGGGAGGTAGAGCCGGTGGAGGAGATGAGCAGGTCCGTGTCGCCGGTGCACAGGACGGTTGAAGAGTCCCAGAACCCACTGTCGTCGCATTCACCAGTCCATACCGGCGCACTGCCCACATTGGTGAGGTCGTAGAGGGATATGGTCGACGACGAGCTCACGACCAGCAGGCTGCCGTCCTCGGAGAGGGCGAACTCGGAGACGTCAGGGAAGCGCTGGTCCTCCCTGACCGAGTTCCCACTGGGAAGAGCCGCGGGCCAGCCCTGGTAGGCCTGCGCCCCCGAGCGGCCCAGCCACCACCAGGTGCCTGCCGCAGCGACCGCGACCACAGTGACCAGGACGACGACGACAACCCACCAGCGGCGTCTGCGATCCCGGCGTCTGCGGCCGGCCGGTCGCACCGGGCCACTGGGTCCAGGGGCGGCCGGGTGGGCGGGTGATGGGACACCGGGGGCGGAGTACTGGGCCACCGGCGAGGGGACCGAGGCGTGGTGGGCCCTCGGCCCAGGCCGTGGCGGGGCTATGGAGCCATAGGCGACCGTAGCCGGATCCGGGGCGGGAGAGTTGGCGGCCCGCGGGTCAACCACGGTCCATATGGGCGGATTGGGAGCCTGTGCGCCGTCGGGACCCTGGTAGGCCCGTGTGGCGGAGACTTCACCCACCCTGTCGTTCATCACCTCAGTCCTGGTGGGCGCCCCTGACGCAGGCGCCTCGCCGGGCTCTAGGGGGGTTGTGTCCTGGGTCTCAGGGGTGGGCGGGGTGTCCTGTGGGGCGGGCGCCTCGTCCTCGTCCCAGGTGTAAGGCTGGGCGGCGGGCCGTGACCGTGGTGGGGAGGTGAGCGCGGGAGCCGGCACTATGCCGGTGAGCGCGGGGGCCATGGTGTTCAGGCTTGCTGCGACCTGGGGGGCGCTGGGCCTGGCGTCGGGCTGCTTGGCGAGCATCTGCGCAATCAGGTCCCATAAGGGGTCGGGAATGCCGGTGGGGCGACCCGGGTCACGGCGGATGTGCTGGCTGAGCAAGCTGGCGATCTGCCCCAGGAAGGGAGGAGTGCCGCAGGACATCTCGTACAAAACGATACCCAGGGAGTAGATGTCGGTGGCCGGTGTGGGTTCCTGGCCGGCGACGATCTCCGGGGCGATATAGACCGGTGTGCCCACCGAGCCGGTGGCGCGGGTGGCGACCGTGTCGCAAATGCGGGCCACCCCGAAGTCCGCGAGCCTGGGCTCCCCCAAGGCACCGGGGGAGGTGGCCTCCAGGAGGACGTTGGCGGGCTTGACGTCGCGGTGAACCACGCCCGCCTCGTGGACAGCGGCCAGCCCGGCAGCCACCTTGGCCCCTATACCGGCGACGTCGCCGGGCGCCAGCACCCCGGCATCGCGCAGAAGCCCGCGCAGGTCACCACCAGAGACGTAGTCCATGACAATCCCGAAGGTGGCGCCCTCAATGACAAGGTCCTGGATCCCCACCACGTGGGGTGAACGCACCCGCATGAGGGTGGAGCGCTCTTTAATGAAGCGCTCCACCACGCCCGGATCGTCAATGAGTTCGGAGCGCAGGAGTTTGAAGGCGAGAACCTGCTCGCTCCGGTGGCCGTGGGCCAGGCGCCGGCCCCGCCAGACGGTCCCTTGGGCACCGGCCCCAATGCACTCATCGAGGATGTAGTTGCTGCCCAGTGGGCGAGGTCCGGTCGTGGCTGGCATGGCTGCTCCGACAGTGGGGATTATGGACAAGCCCCACCGGGAGGCGCGGCCACCGCCAATCTACCGGAGAGGGCGGTGGCGGGGGCGACTGCCGCCGCCACCGCCACCGCGGGCCTCAATTCTCATTGTTGAGCTTGGAGATGTCAGGCACCTCGTTGGGGTCGCCCTGGAGGGCGAAGTCACCCAGAACCAAGGTGCTGGGCTTGCTTTCTCTATTACGGTCGGTGCGGGTGACCACGATTTTGAGGCGCAGCACATTGGTCATGTCAAGGCTGACGTCCTTGAACTCGCCAAAAGCGATGGTCTCGGTGTGGACCAGGACCTGGTCGGCGTAGAAGTCCACGGTGAAGGTGGCGTCGGCGTCGTTGCTGTTATCACTCATCCCCAGGGTACCGACCAGCTCGGTGAAGTGGCGCCCCAGGTTCCACTCGTCCTTTGCCGACTGGGTATAAGTGAAGCTGTAGGAGGTGGAGTGGGCCATACTCTGGCCATTGACCGTGGCGGCGCCAGTATTACTTTCACGCCACGACGCAGTCTTGAGGTCGGAGAGGTAGATGGTGGCCATTGCAGCGGCCACGGTGAGGGTGACTTCGCTGGGCAGTGCGGAGCCGGCGGCCGGGTCAGTAGAGATCACTGTGCCTGTCTTCTCACCGTTCTTGGCCGCCTGCTTGACCACGGTGACCTTAACCGAGTCGGGCAATGCCTTCTCCGCCTCGGCCTGGGTCATGCCCACCAAATTGGGCATGCTCGTCGTTGCCGTGGGGGTCGTGCTGGGTGTTGGTGTCGCACTGGGCGTGGGGGTGACGCTTGGGGTTGGCGCCGCCAGCGGCGTGGTCTCCCCCGCGACAGGGGGCGGGGTTGCCGGCTCATTGCGGTCGAGGTAGTGCCAGACGGCGAAGCCACCGCCGGCCAGCGCCACGACAAGGAGGATGACGAGCACGGCCACCAGTCCCTTGCGGCTCTTCTTCTTTCCTTTCTTGCCAGTTTCGGGCGCATTAGCCGCATCGGCCTGGGCGGGACCGACGGGCGTAAAGCCGCCGGTGGCACCGGAGGCGGCGCTCACGGCCGCCGTCGGGCTGCCTCCCGTGCCGGCGACAATGGTCCCGCCACTGGCCCAGGCCGCCAGTGGGGTCGCCGGGGGCGGGTCGGTCAGGGTGGGGGCGGCCGGCAGACCGCCAAGGGACTGCACCATGGCGCTAAGCGCCTCACGGACCTGGCTGATCTGGGGACGGGCCGCGGGATTCTTCTCCAACATGGCGGCAATGAGCGCCCACAGCGGGTCGGGGATCCCTTCGGGCCGGCCGGGCTGCATCTGGGCGTGGGCTTTGAGCAGGTAGCTGGGCGCGCCCACGAACGGGGGGACGCCACAAGACAGCTCGTAGAGCACCGCGCCAAGGGAATAGACGTCCATCGCCGGACTCGCCGCCGCGCCGTCGGCCACCTCGGGGGCCATATACAGGGGCGTGCCCGCACCAATGGCGGAACGGGTCGCCGCCGTGGCGTCGCAGATCCGGGCCACACCAAAGTCCGCCACCCTGGGAGTGCCCGGGGTGGTGGAGGCATCAATGAGGACGTTGGCCGGCTTAATGTCACGGTGGACAACGCCCGCGGTGTGGATGGCTTCAAGGCCTGAGGCGATGCAGGTGCCGAGCCAGGCCACCCCGGCGGGTTCATGGGCGCCGCGCTCGCGGATCAGCCCGGCCAGGTCTCCTCCGCCAACATAGTCCATGACCAGGCCCAGGGTGTCGCCCTCGGCAACCACGTCCCGCAAGGGGAAGTAGGAGTGGGAAAGCGGGCTGCTGCCTGTGATCGTAGACGACGCACGGGAGCTCTAGCGCCAATCGGTCGCTGCACTTTGCGCACTTTGCCCCGTTCCCGTCGGCCCCGCGGCAAGAACGGCCCCTCAAGCCATGCGCCTCCACCTTACCGTCCTAGACTCGCCGACCCCGTGGCGGAAACCCTCACCTCCGCCGTTAGTCCTCCAGGCGCCTGGTACCTGTCGGGCTCACGGCGGAGAGACTGCTCGGGCACTACAGTGACGACCGTGAGCAGACAGATAACAACCACTGACCCTCTGGTGTGGATCGATTGTGAGATGACTGGCCTGGATCTGAGGGCTGACGCACTGATTGAGGTCGCCATCGTCATCACCGACTACGAGCTCAAGCCCCTGGCCGAGGGCATTGACCTGCTCATTAAGCCCCCCGCCGAGGCCCTGGAGCGCATGAGCGACTTCGTGCGGCAGATGCACACCTCCTCCGGGCTGCTCGCCGACCTCCAGGCTGGTTTGTCCATGGAGAAGGCTCAGGCGACTGTTATGGAGTACGTGACTTCGCTGGTGCCTGAGGCGCACACCGCACAGCTGGCTGGGAACTCCGTGGGCACGGACAAGGCCTTCCTGGCCCGGGACATGCCCGAGCTGGTCGACTACCTCCACTATCGGGTGGTGGACGTGTCCTCAATCAAGGAGTTGGCCAAGCATTGGTATCCGCGCACCTTCTTCCACGCCCCTAAGAAGCAGGGGGGCCACCGGGCCCTGGCAGACATCCTGGAGTCCATTGACGAGTTGCGCTACTACCGCTCGGTGCTCTTCCCCGCCGGGGAGGGGCCAAGCTCACTGGAGTGCAAGGAAGCTGCTGCTGTGGTAGCGGCCTCCCCCACTGGGCGCCCCGCTCAAGCCTGAGCGGACCGGGAGCGCAGGGGCCGGCGAGGCGGGTCGGTCGCACCGCACCAGCAGCAGCCGGAGACGTGACCGAGTGCACGGGGCGTGGATTGGTGCCCGCGCACACGAGCCGATAAAGTACCGACTCGTTGCGATCATCTCGCACATGGTGGCTGTAGCTCAGTCGGCAGAGCGCTTGGTTGTGGTCCAAGAGGTCGCGGGTTCAATCCCCGTCAGCCACCCCGAATGGGTCAGGTTTGAACTTCTGGTCAAGGGCTCACCCCCTTGGAGGAGGCTCCAGCCTGGCCCTTGTCGTCCGCCCCGGTAGGCTTGGTCGGCCCACGTGGGGACATCAATCTGGCGGTCGAGCCTTGGTCCCCGTCAACTGGAGAGGTCCTCTGGGTCCTCGGCACGGGCGCGTGGGCCCCGGCGCCTCCCTGACGATCAGGCCCATGGAGGGACATCGGGTTGTGATCCTCCCGAAGAAGGAGATCAGTTCCGTGATCCTCCTGAAGAAGGAGAACAGTTCCGCTCGCTCTGTGCCATGCTCACAGCATCTTCCTTCCCTACGCACAGACAGGGACACGCGCATGTATCGTCGCGACTTCTTGCTCATGCTTGCTCTGGGCGCCGCTGCGGCGACCGGCGGCTGCTCTCTTCTCCGCAGCTCCTCCGGCTCCGCAACCGTTACCCCCTCAGCGGGCCCTACTGCGGCTTCGTCGGCAGTTCCCCCTTCCACGCCCTCGCCGACTCCCTCCCCCACACCGAGCCCCTCTCACGGCCCGCTCTGGCTTCAGGACGGACCACCGTCCTTACCGGATCCCACGCCCCCTGACACGGTGATCACCGCCCTGCCAGAGAACGTCGGCAATACGGTGGCGCTCACCATTGACGACGGCGCGGACGCCTCTGTGATTGAGGCCTACTTGGACTTCGCCAATGACTCAGGGGTGCGCCTCACGTTCTTCGTCACCGGGCAGTACCCCGGCTGGACGGACCTCAAGGACAAGATGATGCCTCTGGTGGAGTCCGGGCAGGTCCAGCTGGGCAACCACACCTGGACACACCCGGGCCTGACTGAGATCTCCGAGTCCGACATCGTCTCCGAGCTCACCCAGTGCGAGCAGCTTCTCAATAATGTCTACGGGGTCACCGGGGTCCCCTTCGTGAGGCCCCCTTACGGTTACCGCAGCGAGTGGACGGACTCGGTGTGCTCCCGGCTCGGCTACACGACCTCCACCATGTGGTACGGCTCCTTCGGGGATTCGGGGCTGCTGACGGAGGACGTGCTTTTGGGCGAGGCCCAGAAGTGGCTTCTGGCGCAGCACATTGTCATTGGTCACGCGAACTTCCCGACGGTCACCCAGCTGTACGGGCAGATCATCGACATTCTGCGTGAGCGCCAGCTGCTGACAGTCACGCTTGACGACGTCTACTTCGGCCCCGGCCACGACCGCCACATTTAACGCGCCCGCGAGCGGGTTTCACCCGCTGGGGCGGCAAAGGCCGTCGCCCACGCGAAGAGAAGCGAAGAGAAAGGACTGTGGCGCACAAGAAGAGCGGTGTGGACTCTCAGCGGGGGTGGACGCCCTGTCGGATGAGCCCCACGGTGTGTCCGTCAGTGAGAGCCTCCCAGGAGGCCTCAATAATGTCGGTGCCCACGCCCACCGTGGACCAGGTGCGCTCGCCGTCGGTGATGTCAATGAGGACGCGGACAATGGCCCGCGTTCCCCGCTCGGAGTCCAAGATGCGCACCTTGTAGTCGGTCAGTTCGAAAGAACTGATCTCAGGGTAGACCTGCGCCAGGGCGCCGCACAGGGCGTGGTCGAGGGCGTTGACCGGACCGTTGCCCTCGCCGAGGGTCGCGTAGCGCTTTCCCCCCGCCCACAGGCGCACGGTGGCTTCGGCCTCTGTGGGGATCTCCCCGTCCACGGGCAGAAGCTGTTCACCGGGGACGGGGCGGGCCTGGATGGAGGCGCGCCAGGACTCCACACGGAAGTACTCGGGCAGGTCCCCGCGCGCCTGGCGCAGAAGGAGCTCGAAGGAGCCGTCAGCCGCGTCGTAGGCGTAGCCGCGGGCCTCGCGGGCCTTAACGGCCTCGGTGACCTGCCCCAGGAGCTCGCCGTCACCGCCCGTGTCAATGCCCAACTCCCGGGCCTTGAGTTCAATGGAGGCCCGCCCCGCCATCTCGGAGACCAGCATGGTCATGGTGTTGCCCACGCGCGCCGGATCAATGTGCTGGTAAAGGTCGGGGTCGACGCGGATGGCGGAGGCGTGCAGGCCGGCCTTGTGGGCGAAGGCCTTGGTGCCCACGTAAGGCTGGCGGCCCGACGGCGCCCGATTGGCGATTGCCCCAATGGCGCGTGAAACGGCGCTGAGTTCGGTGAGGCGCTCGGCGCGCTCCCCGGCATCTCCGGGCAGGACCGTCCAGTCGGTCTTGATCTCCAAGTTTGCGATCATGGTCAGCAGGTTGGCGTTGCCGGTGCGCTCGCCAAAACCGTTGACGCAGCCCTGCACCTGACGAGCCCCGGCCTCCACGGCGGACAGGGCGGCGGCCACAGCGCACCCGGAGTCGTCATGGGTGTGGATGCCGACCGTGCACTTCTCCAGCCCGGCGGCATCTAAGGCCTGTCGCAATGCGGTGACACCGGCGGCCACGGCGGGAGGCAGGGTGCCGCCGTTGGTGTCGCAGGCGACGACGGCGACGGCGCCGGCCCTGGCGGCCTCCGCGGCCACCGCCAGGGGGTAGGGGGGCTCGGTGGCGGCGTCGCCCGCCTGGGCGTCGGCCCGCGCTGCGGCCGAGTCGGCGGCATGCCGGAGCCCGTCGAAGAAGTGCTCCAGATCCACCATGACCTCGCGCCCGGCCCCCCGGAGCACCTGGACGGTGTCCCGCACCATGCGCAGATTCTCCTCACGAGTAGTGCGCAGGGCCCGCTCGACGTGGACCGGGTCGGACTTGGCCACGATGGTGACCACCGGGGCACCGGAGTCTATGAGGGCGCGAACCTGGGCGTCGTCGTCGGCCCTGACCCCGGCCCGGCAGGTGGCGCCGAAAGCAACCAGTTTGGCGGTACGCAGCGTGAGCTCGGTGGCGGCACGGGCGAAGAACTCCGTGTCCTTGGGGATGGCGCCGGGCCAACCGGCCTCAATGTAGGCCACGCCCAGGTCGTCCAGGAGGCGGGCAACGGCGAGCTTGTCCGCCACGGTGAAGGACACCGACTGCTGCTGTGCGCCATCGCGCAAGGTCGTGTCGTAGGCCTGAACGTGCTGGACGCCGGCGTGCATCTGCTCCCCCTTTGCTGAACGGCCTGCTCGAGGCGTCGGCGAAACCCGGCCCGATCCCCGTGAGGCGGGAAGATCTCAGGCCAGGCGGTACATCCAGTTGTAGGGGTCCTCCTGGCGGCCGTACTGGATGTCGGTGAGACGATCGTAGACCTGGCGGGTGACCTCGCTGCCCTCCAGGTACACATCGAACCCTTCGCCCCTGAGGCGCCCCAGGGGCACCACGACGGCTGCGGTCCCGCAGGCGAAGACCTCGGTGACCCTACCCGCCGCAATGTCCGCGAGCAGGCCCTTCAGGCTAATGGTCTCCTCCACCACGGCGCGCCCGGCGTCGCACAGCATGCGAATAATGGCGCTGCGGGTGCTGCCCTCCAGAATGGTGCCGGTCAGGCGCGGGGTGCGCACGGTGCCATCGGCGTCGACGACCATAATGTTCATCCCGCCGAGCTCCTCAATATTCTGCTCCGTGACGTCGTCGAGGAAGCAGACCTGCTGGCATTCTCGGGCTTCGGCCTCGATCTGAGGCAGCAGCGAGGCGGCGTAGTTACCACCGGTCTTGGCCGCGCCGGTACCGCCGCGGCCGGCGCGGTGATACTCCGAGGACACCCAGATGCTAATGGGCTTGAGGCCATCAGGGAAGTAGGCCCCAGCCGGGGAGGCGATGACGTAGTAGTCGACGACGTCGGAGGCGTGAACGCCCAGGAAGGGCTCGGAGGCGAAGGCGAAGGGCCTCAGGTACAGGGACTCCCCCTGTCCGCTGGGGACCCAAGTGGCGTCGGCGCGCACGAGATCCACCAGGGAGGCGATGAAGTCCTCCTCGGGGAGCTCGGGCAGGGCCAGGCGCCGCGCTGAGGCGTTAAAGCGGGCGGCGTTGTAGCGGGGCCGGAAGGTCCACACCGACCCGTCGGCGTGACGGTAGGCCTTAATCCCCTCGAAGACCTCCTGGCTGTAGTGCAGCACGGCCGCCCCGGGGGACAGGGACAGGTTGGCGAAGGGGATGACGCCGTGGTCTCCCCACCCGGTGCCGCGCGTCCAGCGGGCGTAGGCCATGTGGTCGGTGAAAACAGTGCCGAAGTGCAGGCCCGTCAGGGATTGGGTGCGCTCAGCGTCGGTGGCGGGCGCCGGGTTGGGTGTCAGCGGGAAGCGGCCGGCGAGCTCGTCGGCCGCGGGAACGGGGACCGCGGCGGCGCGAGCCAGAGGGGTTTGAAGACCATCGAGCATGGATGCGGCAGCGGTTGTGTCAGGCATGGCGGCAGCCTACCCCTGGACCACACCTTGAACGGGGCTTTCTCATCTGCTGACCCGGGGATGGCGGGAGGTTGGCGGGAGAGCCGCTTAGGACGTCAGCGCGGCGGCGATCGCATCCCCGATCTGGCTGGTGGAGCGCACCGCATCCGAGGAGCGGATGAGCATGTCCGCCTCAACGGCCGCCTTCACCCGCTCGGCCGCCTCCTTGTGGCCAAGGTGGTCCAGCATGAGCGCAACAGCGGAGATCGTGGCGGTGGGGTCTGCTATGCCCTGTCCGGCAATGTCCGGGGCTGAGCCGTGGACGGGCTCGAACATAGAGGGATAGGTCCCGTCAGGATTAATGTTGCCCGAGGCGGACAGGCCGATGCCCCCGGTAATGGCACCGGCCTCATCGGTGAGGATGTCCCCGAAAAGGTTGTCCGTGACAATGACGTCGAAGCGGCCGGGGTCGGTGACCATATAGATGGTGGCGGCGTCCACGTGGCAGTAGTCGACCCTGACCTCGGGGTGCTCGGCGGCCACCGCCTCGACGGTACGGCGCCACAGGTGGCCGGCGTGAACCAGCACATTGTGCTTATGCACCAGAGTCAGATGCTTGGCGCTGCGGGAAGCGGCCACCTCGAAGGCGTAGCGAACGACGCGCTCAACACCGTAGGCGGTATTGATGGAGACCTCGGTGGCGATCTCGTGGGGAGTGCCCACGCGCACAGCACCGCCATTGCCGCAGTACAGGCCCTCAGTGCCCTCGCGCACAACCACGAAGTCGATGTCTCCGGGGTCCCCCAGGGGGGTGGGCACGCCCGGGTAGTACTTGGAGGGACGCAGGTTCACATAGTGGTCCAGGGCGAAGCGCAGGCGCAGCAGTAGGCCCCGTTCCAGGACGCCGGAGGGGACGGTGGGGTCGCCGACGGCGCCCAGGAGGATGGCGTCCTGGCCCTTAATGGCCTCCAAGTCCTCGTCGGTGAGGGCGTCCCCGGTGCGGTGCCAGCGCTCTGCACCCAGGTCAAAGGTGGTGGGCTCAATGGTGACGCCGGTGCCGGCCAGGGCCGCCTGGAGGACCTTGAGCCCCTCGGGCACAACCTCCTTGCCAATGCCGTCACCGGGGATCACTGCGAGCTTCACGGTCTGCGTCATGCCGTCATTGTGCGCCGTCCACCGCCGGCATTCCCCTGGCGTCCGCCTGCTGGGAGAGCGGCGCCCGCGCGCTCCCCCAACTGCACGGAAATCGGGCGCGGATTGCGCCGGTCCATCGCCTCGCACGCCGGCCGAAGATAGCAGCGGAGGAGACACACGCATGTAGCCCTCCATCCGCCCTCCACGGCACACCTCTTCTTAGGAACTCGCATCCCTGACGCAGCTAAGGAACTCCGCGGTCCCGGGGTCACGAATCTGAAGTTGCCTCAATGAAGGACCTCCTGTAGAAAAGCAGGACCAACCAACAGATGAGCCAGCCGACCATGAGTACGATCATCACGTGACTGATTTCGAACGATCCAGTGAAGGCGCCTACCAAACTACCTATAGGCGCACCCGCAAAAACGACGGATCTGCTCTTAGCCAAGTATTGCCGTTGATATGGCCCTTTCGCGAGCCGCAACGTAGCCGAAGATGATCCAGAATTCCACACACCCATGGCTAATCCATACATGAACGCCGCACCGAACTGAAGCGGTATTTCAGTGAAGAATACCATCATTCCTAACGAACCGCATCTGATGAGATCGGCGGCCGTCGCATAACTCCAAGAATCAACCCTGTTGGCAAGCAGGAAAAACAACAAACTCGCACAGATCAAACCACCGTTCAGCATAGTGCTGTTAATTCCGTACATCTGAGGCGGCATGCCGATCACACGAAGGAGCAGCAGAGGGTACTGGGCGTTGAACACTCCCGCCCATACGTTAGACAACAGGCCAACCAGGACCAAAACGGCAAGCGGACGATTATCCCGAAGGAAAATCTTCGCGTTGTCGCTAGCCAAATCAGATTGAGCGCCCAAAGCACGGTAACGTATTGCGGTACCGAATAGAACTGTAATGATGGCAACTGCGAGCATCACGACGAGCGACCATTTAAACCCCTGGCCGAACAATGAGTCTTTCTCACTGGGAGTGGGAGTCGAGGGGCGAAGATGGTTGGAGTGGTGC